>JAEEGH010004083.1_pt1 | contig 37704 bp, 31 predicted proteins | sample 9134181 | NCBI WGS metagenome assembly JAEEGH01 (sample SAMN16246544, study PRJNA631951) | gut metagenome | biome: gut microbiome; feature: rumen; material: DP-attached | host: Bos | place: Iran: Karaj | collected 2018-10 | reverse complement strand
GTTTTTAGTAAATCACGAAGCAACCGAAAACCAGCATTTCCAGGCAGAGGCTCGCATAATTACCCAATCGAGTAGGAGGAATTTCTCTTAAGTGAGAAATTCCGACCTCTCACACCACCGTGCGTACCGTTCGGTACACGGCGGTTCAATCAACTTAACAAGTAACACACCTTTTGGTGTAGTAGTCTAACATAGAGATTAGTCCAAATGAGGCTAGTTTCTTGTTTGTTATTGCAACATTCACCACAGATTTGCTACAAATAAATGCAATTCTGTGTCCACTGTAGGCAGTCCACCGAGCCCTATCATTGTCAATGCCGAGCTTCATTAGATTCTTTGCTCTGTTTTGTGGAGTTTTCCAATGTTTCCATATGCACATACGAATCCTAAATCTGATATTTCTGTCTAGATTCCTACAGAGTGTTTTCATACTTCCTATTTTAAAATAGTTAATCCAACCTCTGATGAGCTGATTGAGTTTCTCTACCTTATAACTGTTGCTAACGCCCCAGCTACGACTAGTTAGCTCTTTCATTCTCTTCTTAAATTTCATTACTGAGTTTGCATGTGGTTTTGCCTTGTATTGATGTGCATTTGTATCGAAGTAGAATCCAAATCCGAGGTATTTAAGTCCTTGTGGTTTATCCACCTTGCTCTTGGTCATGTTGACCTTAAGCCCTAGTTTCTCTTCAATGAATCGTGAGATGTTTCTCATGACTCTGTTAGCAGACATTTCGCTTCCGACCATAATGATGCAGTCATCTGCGTATCGTACAAAGTTAAGCCCGCGATTTTCCATTTCCCTATCTAGTTCGTTCAACATGATGTTGGCTAACAACGGCGAAAGATTACCGCCTTGTGGTGTGCCCACTATGGAATCTTCATATTCATCATCTATCATGATTCCGCTGACAAGGTATTTTCTCACAATAGAGATTACATCCCCATCCTTGATTGTTCTGCCTATAATAGTCATTAGCTTGTCATGATTTACTGTGTCAAAGAACTTTTCCAAGTCAATGTCAACAATCCAATCATTGCCGTCATTCATCATATCAAGTGCTGTCAGGATTGCTTGCTGTGCACACCTTTTCGGTCTGAATCCATAGCTGTGGTCATGGAACTGTTCCTCGTAGATTGGCGTTAAGACCTGTGCAATGGCTTGCTGTATAAATCTGTCTGTTACTGTTGGTACTCCTAGGTTTCTGACACCGCCATCCGGTTTTGGTATCTCCACTCTTCGCACTGGCTGAGGCTTATATTTTCTTGTCCTCAGCTGTTCCTTGATGCTTTCGCCGTTCTTTGCAAGGTGTTCTCCAAGTTCCGTGTACTTCATTTCGTCCACGCCCTCAGCACCTTTATTTCGCACGACTTGCAGATATGCTCTGTTGAGATTATCGCTGGATAATATCTGCTCCATTAGACTACTTGTGTCCATGCGTTCTTTCCTCTCCGCCTCGCTTGATTTGGCCACCTTTATCCCGATTGGTTACGGCAGATGTTGTCTTCTCTGCAATGCAAGGCATACTCAAACTTATTGATTGTTCGCCCCTTTGCTCCATCTATTTTCATAGATTTCCACGCTACTATGGGCTCTGCTGACTTCTCACAGTTCGTTGTTACTAGGCTAATGGAACCTCTGTGAGACCTCCACGCTTAAGGTGCGCGCTCTTTCCCTCCATGTCCCCGCCACATTTACTCTGCTACTACAAATGTGATAGTTATTAGACTTCGTTGCTTTTGGCCAACTTATCTCTCGCAGCTTAGCCTTATATGTGGTTTCTGTCCGTCGGTTCAGAGGTTTGCCTACAGCTTCCTTCAGATTCCACCTCACGATGGACACCCTTGCTGTTCAGCTATATACTTCCCACTATCTGGGCGTATTCGGGACTTTCACCCGTTAGAGCGCGCCCATGGCGCGCAAACCAAAAAAGCCGCACACTAATAGTGTGCGGCTTCGTAACCATCGCTTAATATCCGAACTCTTGTGCCCAGTACCAGCTTCCATCACCTGTCTGGCAAACTGCGATACCAACTGTCTTGTATCCGCCATCCATAATGTTAGCTGCATGAGTTGGTGAATTCATCCAAGCAGTGTAAACACTGTCAGCTGACTGATACAGCTTAGCAAGATTCTCACCATACTGAACATTACTATCAACTGTCCAGAAATCTGATCCATTAGGTCTTGTGTGTGAGAATACAGATGTGATCTCACTAGCACGAACCTGAGCTGCATTTGTAAGAGCATCACTCCATACAAGTGCTGCAAGACCTCTTGCTACTCTCTCCTGATTCATAAGATTAAATACTGCATAGCAAGCATCGATTGCTGCCTGGCTTGATGCAGCAGATCCAGCAAGTGCAATAGCCTCATCGTCGATCCAGATTTCACCGACACCTTCATCCATTCCTCTTACAGCAGCCTGATCATCGATAACCGAATCAGCAGATGATGATCCACATGCAACGAAGGTGAATGCTAAAACCAGCGCCATTGATACTGCAAACACTTTCTTAAACTTTTTCATATTTTAATCTCCTACTTGACTAATCCTAGAGTTAATATAGTAACCCACTTAATCATCTTCTTATAATAATGGTACCGTAACAAATAACCCAAATCAATAACACAGCGATAGATTTTATGCTTATTTTAGTATATTATTTCACTTTTAATTAACACACTTTGAAATTATAATTCACATATGATTGATCATATGATAGATACCATAAAAACAATCCATTTTCGAAATATGATGCATCTTATCTTTCCCATGCTGCGGTCTTGTACGTGTGTACTACGAACCTCTTGCCGCTTCCAGACTGGCCGCTACAGGTAGATAATGTCAAAAGACTAGGTTTACCCGAGAAGTCAGCATCTGCCGGTCTTGGATATGCCGAATTTAACTGGATATATTCTAGCAAGTCCTCGTAGGATTCGTCTGTTTCAACAACTTTATAAGCTTCACTTCCTACTTTCGTGATGTAATAGCCAAATACACGATACTGGAAAACGTAATCCTTGGTATATACATAAACGTAGGGGTTTTCTTCCAGCAAATGCTCATTGCCAGTGGCATACAGCTTTTTGAGACTTCCGAACATGGATCCATTTCTCATGTTATGTCCAAAAACTATATCATGCATTCCTCTGAACTCTTCATCGCTGAGAACATCTTCAAACAAACATCCAGCCTTATTTACCTGTTTATCAAAGGTGAGATGAATGTATTCGTCTACTGTATTCTCTTTTACCACAGGATAACTGATTTCAAGACAAGGAAAATATAGCCATGCAACCACGTCTTCGTTGATTTCCTCAAGCTTATCAAAATCAATCTGAATAAGTGGATAATAAATTACCTGCGCACTATCTTCCTCTTTTGGCCAGGTGACTGCCATAGACTCAATTTCTTCATACTCGTCGTCAGCCACGGCATATTCTTTTTGATCATCATAGATTCTGACTGCTTCATACACGATTATGCCAAGGCATAGTATGATAGCCAGAATTCGCAAGACTTTTAAAACAGTTTTATTCATAATATTCCCCTCTAAAAGCAATTCTCTAAATCGTTAATATTATATCAATAATATGTACACAATTCATAAATTAATATTATCACTTATTCATACATGCTGTATACTAAACTTGTATGAAATTAAAGGAGGGGACCTAAAATGGAAGAAAAACAGAGCATCTTCAAAAAAATCCACACAGATAGATTCAGATGGAATGATTTCTTTATCATTCCAATGTTCCTCACATATATAATGATCATCGCAGGTCAAGTCCTTGGGCAGCTCATAATAGGGCTTTTGTTTGGAAATGCCATTGCAAAGGATGAAACAGGCTTTTTGGAAATTACAACCTTGTACTTACTTTTCATTGGTATGTGGATCATTACCTTGTTATGTATAGTTGTTTCCAAGGGAAATAAACCTATTCTCAAGGCTCTTTGGACTGCGCCCAAGGGAAATAACGTTAAGTATTTATTACTTGGATTGTTAATTGGCTTTATAACTAACATGATCTGCGCTATCACAGCAATGATCAACAAAGATATCAGTATTTACTATGATTCATTTCCATTTCTTCAGCTGGTAATCATATTCATAGCTGTATTTATTCAGTCATCTGCCGAAGAACTGGTTTGCAGAGGTTTCCTGTATTACAGGCTCAGACGAGGCTACAGACATCCAGCAGTTGCAATAGTATTAAACGCCCTCTTATTTGCCTTTATACACGTTGGGAACCCTGGCGTTAGCAATCTGGCTCTTTTCGACATTTTTGTTACAGGAATTTTCTTCTCGCTGATGGTTTACTATCTAGACAGCATCTGGTGCGCAATGGCAGCTCACGCAGCATGGAACTACACTCAGAACATTATCCTTGGTCTTCCTAACAGCGGTATTGTTTCTCCATTTTCGATTTTCAAACTGGATGCAGCTTCTGCCACAGATTCTTTTGCCTACAGTGTTGCCTTCGGACTTGAAGGAACTATCCTTTCAACAGTTGTAATGGCTGCTGGCTGCGTGGTACTATACGTATTATTCCACAATAAAGAAGTAAAGGCTTATGACCCCTGGAACTAATTTTGCTGATTCTTACACAAACATCATATTTCACATAGACGTTAATTCTGCATTTCTATCCTGGTCTGCGGTAAAAAAGCTTAAGGATGAGCCAGGCAGTATTGACCTGCGCACAGTTCCTTCTGCTGTTGGTGGCGATGTCAAAAGCCGCCACGGTATCATTACCGCCAAATCTATCCCAGCTAAAAAATATGGAATTGTAACTGGAGAGCCCGTTGTTAAGGCTCTCCAGAAATGTCCTGATCTGATTCTCATCCCAGGCGACTTTAATACCTACAGAGAATATTCCAGAGCTTTCATTGAGATAATCAGCAAGTACTCTCCTGTGGTTCAGCAGGTCTCAATAGATGAGGCCTATATCGACATGTCCGGCTCCAGAAATCTTTTTGCAGATTCGGAAACAGACGAATATCCATTTCCACTTAATGTAGCCAAGATGATCCGGGATGAAATCAGAAACACCCTAGGATTTACTGTTAACATTGGCATTTCCTGTAATAAGCTCCTTGCCAAAATGGCAAGCGATTTTCAAAAGCCTGACAGGACACATACTCTTTTCCCAGAAGAAATCGAGACCAAAATGTGGCCTCTTCCAATAGGTGACCTCTATGGTTGTGGCAAGTCAACAGCATCAAGGCTCATGTCAGTAGGCATCAGGACTATCGGCGATGCAGCCACTTCCGATCCTGAGTTTCTCAATTCAATTCTTGGAGAAAATGGCGGTGGATACATCTATGCAAGTGCCAACGGCTATGGCAACACCGAAGTCAGTGAGCACTACGAGGATGCCAAGAGTTATTCCAACGAAACTACTCTCTCTTCTGATCTGACTGCTGATTCTTACGATAAAGAAATTGTGCCAGTTCTCAAACATCTGTCGGCCAGTGTTTCTAGAAGGCTTAAAAGAGATCACGTATATGGCCAGACAGTAACTGTCAGCGTCAAAACCGGTAACTTCAAGCGCCACTCATGCCAGATGAAGGGCTCTGACCTGATTGATGATGAGAATACCATATATGAATATGCCAAAATCCTGGCTGATAAGCTCCTGCTTGGAGATGATGGTCTATTTATCCGAGGCGAAGTTGTGAGGCTTGTAGGCGTTGGAGTATCCAAGATTGACGATGGTTCTTACAGACAGCTTAGTTTGTTTGATGTCATGAGTAAAGAACAGGGCCCATCCAGGAACATCCAGCCTGATAAAAATGTAAATGAAGAATTTGAAAAGAAAATTGAAAAGCAGAAAAAACTGGACAAGATGTCCGAAGCAATAGATTCCCGCTACGGGAAAGGAACCATATTTAAAGGGAGCAACCTCAAATAATTCAAGGTTTGCTCCCTTTTATCATCTATTTTTCAGCACCTGCTGGCCTTAAATCTCCGTACTCTTTTTGGAGCTTTCTAAGGATCTTCACAAGGGTTGTTTCTTCATCAAAAAGATATACATAGCCGTGAAGTGACTGGGCTTTCTGCCTAAGAGTCTTGCAGTGGTTCCAGACAAAAATCGCTGCTTTACCTTTTCCGTTTCTGGCTTCCTGAATAAGGTTTGCTCCTGCACTGTTACCATCAAAAGCAACAACCATGGACGGACGTCTTTCAAAAATCTCGTAGTTAAAACTCTTATATATTCCCATTCCTTCAGCTTCAGTTGATACTCTGATGATCACACCAGCTTTTTGAAGCTTTTCAATTTCCTTAGGACTAATTAGAGCAGGAACAACCGCATATATCCTGAAGTTCTTTTTGTTATGTTCTATCAGGTATTTCTCATACCCTCCAAGCTTATGTCCTATTACAAAACATACTTCATCAGGATTAAGGAACTTAAGAAGTTCATCAAGCTGCCTGATTGCTGCATCTGTCATCCTTGTAGCTCTGTTTTCTGTATTAAAGCTTCCGCCCATGAGAATAATCGGGAAACGGTCCCAGGTTATTTCTGAGATCTGGTCTTTAAGCTCTGCATTAGCATCAAGACGGATTTCTGTTTTCTTACTGGTTCTTGAAATCTTAACAGTCTGCATCTTTTCAAGAAGTACATCCTCCATGTCTCTGCCATTTAAAAGCTTGGCAAAGGATGCCTTCTTATCGGAGTAGGCCTGTCTACTCTTTTCTATAATGGTGCTCTCTGTCTCCTTCATAAGGCGAAGATCATTCTCAGACAGATTAAGGAGTTTTTCCAAAGAAAGCTGCTCATCCAGAGAAGTAGTACCATAGAGAGCTGCTCCATCAGTTCCCTCTACGCACTTGATTCCATGCTTCAAATACTCTTTAAGCGGATGCTTATCAAGTGAATTCAGGTTATTAAGTCTTACATTACTGGTTATCTGGAACTCCAGAACAACATTATTCTCTTTTAACTCTTTGAGAACTTCTCTTCCCTTCTGTGATTTAAGCGAATAGGTATAAAGGCCGTGGCCAAGCCTTATTCTAGGCATCGGCTGTCCCTTGGCAAGCGAATCACGAACACACTGTATTGAATGAGCTATATTGTCCCTAAGGCTGTCATTTTCGCCAGCATGAACTCTGATAACAAAGGTCGGATCCTTGGCGGCTATCTTGGCAAGCTCTTTAAATACAGGCTTGAGCACGATGATATCATTGATCTCTTCTCCAACAAAGTCGCAGCCTGCCACATATGGGTCAAGGGATGTAGCCTTCAAAACCTCAAGGTTCTGTTCCAGATAGTTCTCAGGAGTAACAGCATCCTTGATGATTGTAAGAGGAATCCTTCTCATAGCTGCAAGGAATCTGATCATTACGCCAGTTTCCCTATAAATTGCAGGCATAACCTCATGCACCTGTCTGAGCATTTCAATAGACTCATACTTTTTAACCAGGGTTGTATCGCTGATTTCAGCGTATTCAACGCCCTGTTTCTTATAATTTCTAGCAATCCAAAGGAGCTTATCCTGGAAAATAGTGTTATTTGTGTAATCTGGATTTTCCTTATCCTTCAGCATCTGCTTAAGGGTACTCTGTACATCTCTGTCAGGAATCTGGGATACATTGTTAAGCGGAATCTTCTCCTCACTCTCTTTTCCCTTGGCAAAGACATAGCGATATAGATACACCTTCTCAAGATTGGTAAAGACGGCCTGACCATCCCTGATAATTCCAAGTGAGCCACGTATCTTAACAATATTGAGCTCAGCGTTATCAAGATTATTAAGGATAAGGTCAGCAAAGTTGATAAAGGTATTATCGTTGATCTTTCTGTCCAGATATTTGCCCTTAAGGCCAGAAGTCACAAACTGTCTTGCAACCTTTTCTCTCTGGGCATTTACCTTGATCCACTGCTCTGGTGTAAGCTCCAGTTCGAGTTTTTTGACATAATATAATGGGTAACGAATCTGATGATATATTCCCAGGGCAATTAGTACATCTGCAGGCAGATTGCCGTTCATGTGAGTATGAAGGTCAGCCCTGAACTTGAGCTCTTTGGGAATATAGGTTTTGAAAAGAGTCTTGGACATATCAAGCTGATAGTCCTTGGTCTGACTCATAAGTGTCTTGGCAATAGCAGGGACAAGGGCCTTGGTCGTGGCTCTTCCGTCAGGATAGATAGTTGCAACCTCCACATCTCCCAGCTTAAAAAGATATATTTCTTCGCAATTAGCATTTATATAGCATGGAACCTCGCCCTTTATGATAAACTTGCCATCTGTATCCTGCGACAAAGGCAGGTGGCAGGTTATGGCAAGATTCCTTATAAGATTTCCAGAATGATGATTAGGCGTTGCCAGGACGTAAAAGAGCTTATCCAGGTCCTTGTACAGATTCACAACAATATCTTTTTCATTATCCAAAAAGAAAAATGTAAAGTATGTCATAGAAGTCTCTCCATATCTTCTGGCATTTCTGCCTTGATACAAATTCTCTCTTCCGTTATAGGCTGATTTAGTTCAATATAGCCCGCGTGCAGAGCTGCTCTTGTCATCTCATGGATATCAGGTATCTCTTTGCCGTAGAAATTATCCCCAAGAAGAGGATGTCCAAGATGCGCCATGTGAACACGAATCTGGTGGGTTCTTCCTGTATCCAGCTGAAGTCTCACAAGTGCATAATCTTCAAACTGTTTCTCCACCTTGTAGTGAGTTATTGCTTCTTTTCCCTCAGGATGAACCTCTCTTATCATGCGCTCATCAGGCCTTCTGCGTATAGGTGCATTAACTGTACCCTGCGGCTGTTCAAACACGCCACTGCAAATAGCCAGGTATTCCTTGCGCCTTGACATGTTCTCTTTTTGCCCTGCTAAAAGAGCTGCTGCATGCCTGTTCTTGGCAAAGATGACAAGACCGGAAGTCTCACGATCAAGTCTTCCAACAGTTCTAATAACATGGTTCTGACCTGATTTAATGTAATAGCCGGCAAGATAGTTACTAAGAGAGTCCTTGTAATGAGCATAGGATGGGTGCACCACCATATCTCCAGGCTTGTTGATGATTATAAGATCCTCATCCTCGTACACTATATCAAGAGGGCCATCTGCTGGAACAATGTCTCCTGCATTGTCGTTGTCCTCATAAACTCTGACAATCAATTCATCGTCAGGATTCAGCTTGTCTATAAGCCTTGTAGGAACCATGTTCTCTTTTAACAATGAGTGTTCCTCAACACTATTGCAATCCAATTGTTCTAAATTATGACGAATGCACATCACTCCGTCATCAAACTGCTTGCATCTTGATATCTCGCGGCTTGAAAGCTTCATGATCTCACGCATTATATCGCCTGCCATTACAGCATCATCATACTTATCCGTCTTCTTTTTATCTGTGCTGACACTTGTAATTTTGTCCTTATCAGTCACCTTGTACGTATATCGTAGTTCTCTATAACCAGATTCCATTTCTACAATCTTTCTATTCGTATTTCATATATCATTCTAGCCTACATTTTGGTCTTTGCTCTGTCAATCGTAATTGTCAAAACGTTAAGTCCCAGCAGATTCTGGTAATTAGCTTCATTCGCCAGTTTCATAACCATCTTTATTCCAATATTCTTTGTAGTATCTTCGGGCCTAAGCTGTTCTTTCATGCTAACCGGGTCAAATGGAATACAGTCATCTTTAATTCTCAAAAGAATACAATCGTCCTTGCTGACAACTCTTGTCTCTAGATAATGTTTTTTATTATCACTGGTAAAGCCATATTCTATGACGTTTCTGGCCATTTCCTCAAGACAAAGTGCTGCATACAAAGACACCTTATTATCATATCCCTGTTTCTTGCAAAAACCTTGAACAAGCTCTGCTGTGTTTGTTACATCTTCCATATTCGTAATACTAACAGCAAGCCTGTCTTCATCTTTTACTCCAAAGCCATCATCAAATAATAGCCATTCGCTGACATTACGTGGTATACGACGCCAGTGGATAATAGCATAAACAGGATATACAAGCGCTGATATTACTATTCCTATCGGTGTTGCCAGCCATATACCTAATATACCAATTATAGGTGCAAGTATTAGTGCTGGAAGTACAACACTCGCAAATCCATCTATTACAGAAAATACATTTACGCAGGTATTTTTTCCCATAGCCTGCAGATAGTTAGTCTCCACTTGAACAACCTGAATAAGCGGAATCGACGCAGCATAGATGATAAAGTACTGATGCGCCAATTTGAATACATTAGACGTAGGGTCTGCAAAGAATATCCTGACTACAGCCCCAGAAAGAAGCATTACAACACCTGCAATGATACATGACAATATCAAAACCTTTGTAAGTCCAAGCTTAATAAGCTCTTTTATCGAATCCCTGTCTTCCTCGCCCACATGAACGCTTCCCAGGGTTCGAACTACTGTACCTGTTCCTAGGCACAGTGCAATAAATAGTCCCCCAACCATGCCGAGAGCTGATTTAGCCGACATACCATCCTGTCCTGCTACATTAAGAATTATTCTATTTAAAACAACATCCCTAAACGAAAGGCAAAGTACAAGTAAAGCTCCCGGAAAGCCTATTTTTAACATATTCCAGGCATCGTCCCAAAGTGCACTTCTAAAACTATATTTAAGCTGTGATTTTTTACCAAAATAATAGGTCACAAGAATAATAAAATATATCCAGTTGCATATAGAGGTAGAAAGCGCAAGTCCAAATATCCCCATATTAAACACAGCAACTAATGCTATATTCAAGGTAATATTGCAGATGATCATTGTAGCTATGCCAATGTAATTTCTTTTGCTCTGCCTCTCTAATTGTAGGAATGCCGCCAATTGCTGCGACATCATCATTGGGAAAACACCAATTCCATAACCTGATATATATGTGATAAGGCTAGCTTTAAGTGTCTCATCTGCGCCGCAAAACGCAGCCACTGCTCCAGGGAAAACTAACAGAATTGATGAAACTAAGATACTGATAATTGCTGTAAGATTCACAGTTAACGAGAATATCCCTGATGTCTTGTCGATATTTCCGCTTCCTATATATCTTCCACTCAAAACAGAGCTTCCACCCAAAAGGACAGAACCTGCAGCATTAAGTCCCAGCACAATTGCATAGAACAGACCTATTACTCCTACAGAAACAGCATCAATAAACCGTCCAGCTATAATACCGTCTACAATCGAATTAATAGAGCCCATTGCAACTACCATAATCTGAACTGGAAGAAGCTTAAAAAACAAAACACTGCTCATCGAAGTTTTATTTTTCATATCATCTATTCTCCGTTTTTCGCGTATACTATATCACTTTAATGATAACATAGAGCCCAGGCGACAATAATTAAGCTTTTGTGAAAAAAGAATTACATATTATTTCGCAAGAACAAGGAAAAACCTAGCAAGTAGTGATTGGCTCTACCTCGCGCTGCGGAATATAGTAATATTTGTCAGCTTGGATCAGATACTAAGACTCCGAGCGATTTATAGAAGGTATGGAGGATATTTACAGGTATGAAAAGAAAATGTGTATTAGCAGGAATTCTTGCTGCTACTCTTCTGGTGGGATGCGGGGGTCCCAATGCCGGAAATGCTGCAGCCGTAGAGAATTCAGCTACAGTTGCTGCTACTGAGGCTAGCAGTGCTGAAGAAACAGCTACAGCTGAGAACAGTGCTGAAGCTGCTGCAGAGGCTTCTACAGAAGCCGTTGAGGAATTCGTTGATGACGTAGCGCTTAAGGATCTCTGCGCTGACTACTTCACTCTTGGAGTTGGCATCAATGGAAGTGACCTTTTTAATCAGTGTCTTAATATTCCACAGTATATGGAACTTTCCAAGAAGCACTTTAACAGTGTTACAATGTCCAATCTCATGAAGAGCTGCTACATCCTTGATCAGATGGGATGCCAGAAGAATCTCGAGAGCGGTGATAAGGAAGTCGCTGTTTCTTTTGCCTCTATTGATCCTACACTTGAGTGGTGCAAGGAAAACGGCATGAAGATGAGAGGCCACACACTTGTATGGCACACACAGGCGCCTAACTGGTTTTTCAGAGAAGGCTATACAGATGACGGCGACTATGTAGATAAAGAGACAATGCTCGCCCGTATGGAGAGCTATATCAAGCAGGTTATGACTCACTGTCAGGAAGAATATCCTGGAGTAATCTACTGCTGGGATGTTGTAAATGAAGCAGTTGACCCTGAAAGCGCTGATCCAGACAGCTTCTTCAAATGCAGAACCAAGTGCGGTCAGGATCCTAACCCTTGGTACGACACAATCGGTCCTGAATATGTAGAGATGGCATTTACCTACGCTAGAAAATATGCTGCAGACGATGTTAAGCTCTTTTACAATGACTACAACACCTTCCAGGTACCAAAGACTGAAGGCATCTTCGCTCTTGCAAGCTCCCTTCAGGAAAAAGGCCTCATCGATGGTATCGGAATGCAGGGCTATTGGGGAATCAAGTACCCTTCAATTGACGAGATCAAGACAGCAATGACCAAGTTCGCTGAGCTCGGACTTGAGATTCAGGTTACTGAGCTTTCAATCGGCGTTGATAAAGAGACCGACGCTGAATTCGAGAAGCAGGCAACAGCCTACGAGAAAGTATTCGAGATGTTCAAGGAAATGGACACACAGGGCGGCGGCCCAGCTAACATCACTAACGTCACAGTATTTGGTCTTGTAGACCACTACCGCGACGGCGACCAGACAAACACCAGGCTCTTCGACAAAGACTACCAGCCAAAACCAGCATTTAAGAAGGTTAGAGCTGTTATGGAGACATATTAAGATAATAGTAAAAGGACATGTGAATCACTTCACATGTCCTTTAATAATTTATCTGTCGATTTCTTATTCATCACAAGCAGCTTTTACTGTGTTTACCATATATCTGATCACTTCTACAGGATAATCTCCAACAGCAGTCTCTCCTGTTACCATAACAGAACTTGCGCCGTCGCAGATTGCATTGTAGATATCGCTTACTTCTGCCCTTGTTGGCACTTTGCTGTGTTCCATCGAGGCTAGCATCTGAGTAACTACCATGAATGGCATACTATGGAAGTTGCATCTGGCAGATATATCTTTTTGCAAACCAGGAAGATTCCATAATGGCACAGCGTTGCCAAGGTCTCCTCTTGCTATGACTATCTCATCCGTATAATCAAAAAAGCTTTCAAGGTTCTCTACACCTAATGTATTCTCAATCTTGGCGTATATCTTGATGTTCTGACCACCGCTTTTATCCAATGTATCTCTGACAGTTTTAAGGTCATCTGCGCTTCTGACGAAGGGCTGCATTACTCCAGTGATATTGAAATCTGCAGCTATTCTAATATTCTCTATATCGCTATCTGTCAACGCGGGCATATCTACCGTTACGCCAACGATAGCTATGCTCTTTCTACCTGAAAGCTGACCGCCACGAATCACCTTGAGCTTAGCACTAGCATTATCTTTTCCAACTACCTTGGCAAGTATTTTGCCATCATCTAGAAGCACTTCATTGCCTGTTTTCATAGCATCAAGAATTCGATTATCTACATCTATTCCTGCTGCGCCCAGAATAAACTCATCTTCTTCCTCAAGCATTACAGGAATATCAAGCTTTCCAATCCTTAGCTCCGGTCCCTGCATATCTATGAGTATCTTGGGCGATATACCCGCTCTTTCGGCAGCTCTTTTTATGACCTTAATACTCTCTTCGCAGTCTATTAACATCACATGAGAAAGGTTTATCCTGATCCCTGTCATACCTAGAGAGAACATTTCATATAATGCTTCTTCATCCTTGCAGCTTGGTCCTAGTGTTCCAAATACATCAATCATTGTCTACTCCTAGTATCTCTTTCATGAGCTTTTCATACTCATCCATGGTGATTTTCTCACCTCTATATGTAAAGTCGCTATTTTCATCATAGCTGCCATCAACATTATCCCAGTATTCAGCAGAGAGTTCAAAAGAGTCAACCACCGCTCCTGTTCCGTCGTATTGATCAAACCAGTAAATCTGACGTCCGCCATGGGATACATCTCTATGAGTAATGTATGTCTTGCCCTTATACACTATATACCCTAGTTCCCCGGCTGTTCCTTCGCCCTGAGCCAGGACGTAAACGCCTCCATCTCTCGCATCCAGGTACATTCCGCCATAAGGACCATTTATAATAAGCTCAGCCTCTCCATCATTATCAAGGTCTATCTTTTCATCGCTTACGCTATAGCTATCCCATTCTTCAGGATCCTGCGGAAGTTCGTTGAACCACACTTCATACTTGCTACCTTCGAAGTAACCTATTGCACTGATTTCTCCAGCAAGGAACTTGTCGTAGATTTCGTCGTTGCTTTCACCCTCGATAATACTGTTCTCATCGGTACTAGTTATATTATCCGCTTCTTCCAGCACTTCCTCTTTATCTGCGCAGCCTGTAAGACATAGGATTAACCCCAGGATCATAATCAATCTATTCTTTTTCATAATTCTTTCTGCTCCCATCAAAAAAACGGTTCTTACTCCCTTCAGTATAACTGATGTAAGTAAGAACCGTCCAATTAACTGTATTAAGCTATCTCTACATTTCTTGTAGCAATTACATCCACGCCAGTTCCGGCAACGTCCTTGATAAGTACATCGCCGATGTGAGCTGGTGCTGCAACACAGGCTGCATCGATATCCTTCATAACTTCGAATATCTTGTTCTTAGGAATATCGCTTGCTGTCTTGCAGGATACTCTCTCTTTATCGCCACCGGTGATCTTAACTGTGCTTGTTACGATTCTGGTAGGGTTAACTACTTCTTTTCTGGCATATATATCGCCCTTAGGGCAGGTGTTTCCAGTTACTTCTGTAACTTCACCGTTCTCCATGCTTACAGTGAGCATGCATCCCATAGGACATCCGATACATGTGAGTTCTCTCTTTTCCATGGCTATCTCCTTAATCATTCTTTCTCAATCTTAATGGTAATCTTCTTAAGTCCGCTCTTCTCCTGGAGCTGAGTCTTACGAAGAACAATCTGCTCCATCTCGCCTGGTGCAAGGATTCTCTTCTGGTTGTGCATTACTCTCTCATCATCGAAATAAACGCTGACAAAAGAATTCTTGTAAACATCACCAACTCTGAATCTGACTGTAAGAAGGTCATCCATTCTATCTACATTGATTGTGCTAGGAACTGTGTATCTGGCACCGTCAGTTGCTGTAACCTCGATAACCTCAGCATCTCCAGCTTCCTTGCAGCCATCATTTATGTACTTAACTGCGTTCTGACCTGCGCGCTTTGCTTCCTCAGAAACATAGTCAACAAGGTCGTGAACGTGAAGAACGTTACCACAGGCAAATACGCCAGGAATGTTAGTTTCAAGAGATTCGTTTACTACAGGGCCTGATGTTATAGGGCTCATCTGTACTCCAGCTGCTCTAGAAAGCTCGTTCTCAGGGATAAGTCCACAGGAAAGAAGAAGGGTATCGCATGTATATCTTTCTTCTGTACCTGGAATTGGCTTTCTGTCTGGGCCAACCTCAGCGATAGTAACAGCTGTCACATGCTCTTTTCCCTCAATATCAACTACTGTATGTGAGAGCTTAAGAGGAATTCCGTAGTCATCAAGACACTGAACGATGTTTCTCTTAAGACCGCCTGAGTAAGGCATGAGCTCTGCCACAACCTTAACCTTAGCTCCCTCAAGTGTCATTCTGCGTGCCATGATAAGTCCGATATCACCGGATCCAAGGATAACTACTTCTCTACCTGGCATATAGCCTTCGATATTAACAAGTCTCTGAGCTGTACCAGCTGAGAAGATACCTGCCGGTCTGTAGCCAGGAATGTTCAGGGCTCCACGAGGTCTCTCTCTGCATCCCATTGCAAGGATAACTGCCTTGGCAGGAATCTGGAACATACCATCTTCTCTGTTCATGGCTGTAACTGTCTTGTCCTCAGCAATGTCCATGACCATTGTATTAAGCTTGTATTCGATACCAAGGTCCAGAACCTGCTTGATAAATCTGTAAGCATACTCAGGACCTGTGAGCTCTTCTTTGAAGGTGTGAAGGCCGAAACCATTGTGAATACACTGATTCAGGATTCCGCCAAGCTCATGATCTCTTTCAAGGATAAGGATGCTGTCATTTCCAGCTTCCTTAGCAGCTACTGCTGCTGCGAGGCCTGCAGGACCACCGCCAACTATAACTATATCGTATGTCTTCATGATCCTTATACCTCCCCTTTAGTTCTCTCAATGACGATATTTGACTTGCCGCCGCTCTTAGTGATTTCCTCATAAGAAAGTCCAAGCTCTCTGTTTAAGATCTCCATTGTTCTTGGTGAACAGAAGCCTGCCTGACATCTACCCATTCCAGCTCTTGTTCTGCGCTTAACACCATCAAGTGATCTTGCGCCAAGAGGTCTGTGGATCGCATCAAGGATCTCGCCCTCTGTGATAGACTCACATCTGCAAACGATTGTGCCGTATGCAGGGTTCTCTTTGATCAGAGCATTCATCTCTTCTACAGAAAGTCCCTCTGTTCTTGTGATGCCCTTTCTGGTTCCAATCCAGTTCTCTTTTTCTGTGAGATTCATCTTCTCTTTGAGCATATTTCCAACCATCTCTCCGATAGCAGGTGATGCAGAAAGACCTGGAGATTCGATTCCAGCTACATCTATAAAGCATGGAGCATCAGCAACCTCCTCGATCACGAACTCGTGTCTCTCAAGGTGTGCACGAAGTCCGGCAAAAGAGGTAATGACATTTCTCATTGGAAGGTTTCTCACATTCTCAGAAGCCTTGGCTGTAAGTTCATCAATACCCTGAGCTGTTGTAGCTGTGCCTTCTTTGTTCTCAATATCAATAGCTGTAGGACCTACAAGGAGGTTACCATGTACAGTTGGTGTTACGAGAACTCCCTTACCATACTTAGTTGGCTGAGGGAAAATAGTGTGTGAAACATATCCGCCAACCTGCTTATCAAGAAGGCAGTAATCACCACGTCTCTCGATGATGTGCATCTTGTCTGCACTTACCATGTTGTGGATCTTGTCAGCGTACACACCAGCTGCATTTACAACGTATTTTGAAATGTATTCGCCGTTATTGGTTCTAAGGTGCCAAAGGCCATCCTCGCCTTTCTTGATATCCTCAACCTTAGTGTTGAATCTGAATTCTACGCCGTTAACGTTGGCATTTTCTGCCATAGCGATAGTGAGCTCGAATGGGCAAATGATTCCTCCTGTTGGAGCAAAAAGAGCTCCCTCAACATTCTCAGAAAGGTTTGGCTCCATCTCAAGAGCTTCCTCTCTTGTAAGGATCTTAAGGCCCTTAACGCCATTCTTAACACCTCTGTCATAAAGAGTCTTAAGGCCATCAAGCTCTTCCTTGTGGATGCATACTACCATTGATCCATTTCTCTTAAATGGGATATCAAGGTCTCTTGCAAGGTCATCCATCATCTCATTTCCGCGAACATTGAGCTTAGCCATGAGTGAGCCTTCATCAGCATCAAAGCCAGCATGTACAATAGCTGAATTAGCCTTTGATGTTCCTTCGCAGACATCTTCGCACTTCTCAAGAACGCATACACTTGCGTTGTAGCGTGAAAGCTGTCTTGCAATCGCACTTCCGGATACACCGGCACCAATTACAATTACGTCAAACATAATAATCTCCTCTTCTACATCTATAATTCTCTGTATCTTCTATCTGTTTATCTCTATTCAGTGATCACTGTTTTATCAGACTTCTTTAGCCCATCCTCTTGTGGATGCTACAGCCTGCTGCCATCCCTTGAGCTCTTTTTCTCTCTGCTCTGCAGGCATCTGTGAAGCAAAGGTTTTTTCAATTGACCAGTTGCTGCAAACATCATCTCTGTCCTTCCAGAAGCCTACTGCATAGCCTGCAAGGTAAGCTGCACCAAGTGCTGTAGTCTCAACACAACTAGGTCTGATAACATTTGTGTTGATGATGTCTGACTGGAACTGCATCAGGAAGTTGTTCTTGGAAGCTCCGCCGTCTACTCTGAGTGAAGTAAGCCTCTTGCCTGTATCAAGTTCCATTGCGTGGAGAACATCATAGGTCTGGAATGCTAGTGACTCCAGCGTAGCTCTGATGATGTGGTACTTGTTGACACCACGTGTAAGTCCCACAATAGCTCCTCTAGCGTATGGATCCCAGTATGGAGCACCAAGACCTGTAAAAGCAGGTACTACATAGCATCCGTTAGTATCATTAACTCTAGTTGCAAAATATTCTGAATCCGGAGCAGAATCAACTACTCTAAGCTCATCTCTAAGCCACTGGATCGCAGCGCCAGCTACGTATACAGAACCCTCAAGGGCATATGTAACCTTGCCATCAATTCCCCAGGCAATTGTTGTCAGAAGGTCATTCTTGGAATAAATAGGCTTATCACCTGTATTCATCAGCATGAAGCAGCCTGTTCCATAAGTATTCTTGGCATCTCCCTCGTTAAAGCAGGTCTGTCCGAAAAGAGCTGCCTGCTGATCTCCGGCTGCACCGGCAATCTTAATAGGTCCGCCAAAGAACTCTTCATCTGTCTCACCATATACGCAGCTAGAAGGTTTAACCTCAGGCAGAATGCTCATTGGGATATCAAGGATGTCGCACAGCTCCTTATCCCACTCCAGAGTGTTGATGTTGAACAAAAGAGTTCTGGAAGCATTTGAGTAATCAGTTACGTGAACCTTGCCCTTTGTGAGCTTGTAGATCAGCCATGAATCAACTGTTCCAAAGCAAAGCTCTCCTTTTTCTGCTCTCTCTCTTGCTCCCTCAACATTGTCAAGCATCCATCTGATCTTGGTTCCTGAGAAATAAGGATCAAATTTAAGACCTGTCTTTTGCTGGAAAAGCTCAACAATTCCAGGATTCTCTGCCTTCATCTGTTCAGCGAAGTCTGAAGTTCTACGACACTGCCAAACAATGGCGTGTGAAATAGGCTGTCCTGTCTTTCTATCCCACATGATTACTGTCTCACGCTGGTTGGTAATACCGATTGCTGCTATATCTTCATATGTAGCATCTATCTTGGTCATCGCCTCACGGGCTACAGACAGCTGTGTCTGCCAGATCTCACTAGCGTCGTGCTCAACCCAGCCTGGCTGAGGGAATATCTGTGTAAACTCCTTCTGCGCGATGCTGAGCATCTCTCCCTTCTCATTAAAGAGGATACATCTGTTACTGGTTGTACCAGAATCCAATGCCATTACATACTTTGCCATACTCAAAACTCCTTTTTATACTTGTTAAAGCTACTTGCTGTATTTACAGTCCCCATACATCTTCATTTGTAGATGAAATAGCGATTGCGCCCGCTTCTAAGGCGTTCATAACATCTTCCTTATCTGAGATAAGTCCACCTGCGATAATTGGAACTCTGCTGACCTTGTTGATCTTCTTGATCATCTTGGGCATTACAATTCCCGGCAGGAACTCGATGCAATCAGGCTTAACTCCTGATGCCTTGGATTGCTTCTCAATATTGGTAAGTGCCATGCTATCTAAGATAAAATATCTAAGTACTGTGCTAAGTCCCAGCTCCTTGGCGTGTGGAATAAGATTACTCTTAGTTGTGATGATACCGTCCGCCGCTGTATTGTTCCTAATAAAATCAACGCACACATCTCTTGAATTGTTGAGCCCGGTTATCAGATCCAGATGTACCATGGCTACCTTGTCTGCAGCCTTGATTTCATCAACAATATCAGCGATAGTGCATACATCTCCATACAGTACGAAAATGATCTCAACATCTTCCTTCAGCGCCGTTTCAAGACCTTCATGATCCTTGACCGCTGCAATTATGGGATTTTGTTCTATCTTTGCAATAAACTCGCGATTTTCCATGTTAGTATTTTCCCTAGAAACAAAGAAAGATGAGCGCAACAAATAAGCAGAGGTCCTCCCTCTTGCTTACCCTTTGCTCTCATCTCTAAGGTTCATAATTAATATTTTATCCATGAAACTATAATAGGCTCGTCGCCCCAAAAACGCAACATATTCTAAATAGTTTCCTGATTATTTCACAATTTTTGTGACATCTCCACAAAATCATCTCCCCATTTTGTACGAAATCACAAGAGCGCCCCATCATCCCCCCACCCACAGCCTGAAACTCTGGCTCGTTCAAGAAGGATTTTTCGTCGGCTCCAGCCACGGGTATTCATGGCCTCTTGGAAAGGGCTAAGAATTCTACGGTTCAAAACTCGCACCAAGGCAGCTTAATCCGAACTGCCAAGCTCCCCATGCGAGTCTTAGATGGCAAATGCGATTTTCTAATGTTTCCATGGCAGCTTTTCCCGCGCATGCGAAACGATGTCTGAAGCAGGACGGACGTATCTGTATATTCATGAAAATGCCACAGCTCGCAAAGCGAGCGTATATAAGAATGAGAAATCAACTTCTTCAAGCTAGCTTGAAAGATTGATTTCTCATTCTTATAAGGTGCTGCGCACCAATGTGGCATTTTCTTTTATTTATCTTGTTTCCGTCCTGCAAGTTGCAGTTGAGCATGCGTATTAAAAGAAAAGCTGCGGAAACATCTGAGAAAATCTGCATTTGTCAGTGACGAGCAGAGGGAATTGGCATGAGGTAAGAAGCTGCCAAAGGTGCTCAAACATGTTGAACCGTAACAGAATTCTTATTGCCCTTTCCCAGAGGCTCATGAATATAACCTTGCTTACACAGACGAAAAATCCTTCCATGAACATCGCCCACTCTCAGGCTATGGGTGGGGGAGGCTACTAGTGGCGCTCTTTGGTTACTGTGAAACGCGGGAGTCCATGAATTTGTCGATGACTTTGTAGGCCTCCATGTTGGGGTCGTCGACCATTTTGATTTCTGTGTCGAGCTGAAGGAGCTGGTCCTGGGTGGCAGTTCTCTTTTCCCAGGCTGGTAGGAGTTCACTAGTCTTGGAACCATCAGCATTTAAAAGAAAACCGTTTGGATCTCCGGTGCATGCGAAGTTTACCCAGTAGCTCTGCATGATCTCAGAAAGCTTGTAGTCCTCTTCGTCGTAGAGTCCTGGATGTCTCCAGAGATTGCCGTAGGCATAAGGAAGCTCACCAGCGTGGTAGTTGGACAAAATATCATTTGTCTTGGTGAAATAGTACTCGTAGGCTGGTCTTCCCTGCTCTATCATGTAGTTGTTCCATACATAGTGGGAATAGCTAAACCACATAGCACTATAGGCTACGTTAAGCGCTCCCTTGGCTTCTCCAAGTGCATCGATGATAAAGTATTGATCACGCTGAGGAAGCGTTGGAGGTACAACCTCTGCAAGCTCCCGCGCGTATTCCTTGATATCTTCTGCCAAGAGATCAACGTAATTATCCTTAGTTGCCTCAGTATTTAAAAGAAAAGCATCTGCCTCTTTTACGTTAAATCCATTAAGAAGGGCCTGCTCATGATTCTCGCCCTTTTCATAGGTAAGATACGGCTGCTCAACAATAGCATAGCCATCAACAGTCATTGATGAGTTCTGAGTCTGTGTCTGAACAAGCTTATCGGCTGGAATATTTCTAAGCTCCGCAGATGAAGTTACTCCAAACTCCTCTCTTACCTTATCTCCTGTCTCAATAGCATCCTCATAATATCTGAAGGTATGGAATGGCTCTTTTGCCACAATTCCACTGGACTCAGCTATAGCATATCTAAAAAGTCCCTCTGTAAGCGGAGATACGCAGAGTGCGTTAACACTTGAAGAGCCTGCCGATTCACCGGCTATAGTGATCTTATTCTTATCACCGCCAAAATATTCAATATTGTCATAAACCCACTGAAGGGCTGCAATCTGATCGAGAAGTCCGTAGTTGCCTGTTGTTCCATTTGGAGATTCAGCCTTGAGATCGTCAGCTGCATAATATCCGAACACTCCAAGTCTGTAAGCAAAGTTTACGAATACGACGCCTTTTTTAGCCAGGTCTTCTCCTCTGTACTCAGTATATGAAGACTGACCAGTTGTAAGTGATCCGCCGTGAACATAAACAATAACTGGAAGAGGTTCATCACCAATATTTTCAGGTGTAAAGACATTAAGATACAGGCAGTCCTCGCTGACCTCCTCAACATATTCATCCCCGAATTTCACCTGATAATCGTGCCAGCCAAGTATGTGTGACAGAGAGTCAAACCATATTGCACCTGATGTTTGCATTGCTCTTGGACCGAAATGATCAAAGGCTCTAATTCCATCCCAGCTTTCAGGAGCCTGTGGTTCTTTAAACCTTAGGTCGCCAACAGGAGCCTTGGCATAAGGTATTCCAGCGTACACCTTAACAGAATGATCCTCGTTATATACTCCTGTCAGCTGTCCCTGAGGAATGGTCATAACCTCAGTAACATCGGGATTCTTATTATCTACCGCAGGAATTCTTCCAACAGGTGGCTGAGTGAGCGCACAGTTCAGAGCCAGCACAGCAAAATAAATAGCAAAAGGAATCAGAATAGCTTTCGCACCACTTCCCTTTTTGTAAAAAAAGCTTCTATAGACAAGCATGGCAACCGTCGCCAGTATTCCTACTATCCAGCCCGCTATAATATTCTTGGAAAGCTCCAGAAACGCAATATACAAGGCTCCTATAAGGAGTACACATACATAATATAAGATGATCATCTTGTTACCTCCATGTATAACTAATCCATTGCTTTATTAAACTAAAGTCGTAATAAATGTTATACCACCATTTTGTATTGTGCGCAATTTATTTTTCTATTTTATTAAAAATGAGCATATACATTTATATCGACAAATTATCCTCATCTTGTTAATGGTGATAATTCTCCAACCACCGTAAATATACATCTAAACATTCAACAATGTTTGTTATATAATATTATTAGAGACGTAATCATGTTACGAAGGAGAGCTAATATGTCACTTGGAAGAGAAGATCTGATTCATTCATTAGCTAAATCAATGGGAATGGGCGAAGCCCAAAAGGCCAAATACACAGCAGGTAAATATAATGCAGATACAGGTAGCATTTTCTGTAATGGCCATGTGATCACCAAACAGACCATTGAACAATCCCGTATCTATTTTCATAATCAGTACCGTAAGCTTGCGAGCAAGGACGATGAAGGAGCTAAGGATCTTGCAAGTATCTACGAGGTTGCTCTTGAAGCCATCAACATGATGGTTGAAAGTGGTAAGCCTGACGCTCCTACTTCCTGATATCAGACCAAAACAAAAATCAAACACCAATAAATCCTCAAACAAAAAACCATCCGCCTATGTGAGATCCCCCACATACAACGGATGGTTTTATTATTCTTGTATTATGCTCTGATTAAGCTCTCTTTTCTTCCTCACCGTGATTGTTGAAGCTTACACCTCTGTTGATGTCGCCCTTGTGGTTAACACCAAAGTTGTAGTCATTACCAGGAAGAACAGCATTTAAGATAATTCCCAGAAGTGCTGCAATAGCAAGTGATGTAAGTGTAATAGATGTTCCTGCTACCACAAATGTTATTCCATCAGAGAAGCCAAGTCCTGAAACAAGGATAACTGCTGCAACGATAAGGTTACGTGACTTAGTAAAGTCAACCTTGTTCTCAACAACATTTCTAACTCCGATAGCTGAGATCATACCATAGAGTACGAAGCTGATTCCACCGATGATCGCTGTAGGCATTGTACCAATGACATCTGCAATCTTAGGAATAAAGCTAACAACTATAGCATAGCAAGCAGCTATACGAACAACCTTAGGATCATAAACCTTGGAAAGCTCGAGAACGCCTGTGTTCTCACCATAGGTTGTGTTAGCTGGGCCACCGAACAAACCTGCCATTGCTGTTGCAAGTCCATCACCAAAGAGTGTTCTGTGAAGACCAGGCTCTTCGATGAAGTTATTACCTGTTGTAGCAGAGATTGCTGAGATATCACCAACATGCTCCATCATTGTTGCAAGTGCAATAGGTGCCATAACAAGAATGGCTGTAATATCGAACTTGGCAATAAGGAAAGGAGGAAGTCCTACCCAGCTTGCCTGTGCGATAGGCTCAAAGTTGAGTATTGCACTACCATCAGCATTTGTGAAGCCAATAAGCTGCATTACAACAGCAACTACATAAGAAATTACAACGCCCATGAGAATAGGGATGATCTTCCACATTCCCTTACCCCAGATATTAAATGCAATAACAACTGCAAGAGCTACAAAAGCCAGGAACCAGTTCATTGAAGCATTACTTACTGCTGAAGGAGCAAGTGAAAGTCCGATACAGATAATGATAGGACCAGTTACTACAGGTGGTAAGAAGCGCATTACCTTCTTAACTCCCACAATCTTGATGATCACACCAAGAACCAGGTAAAGAAGTCCTGCAACTACAATTCCGCCACAAGCATATGGAAGCTTTTCTCCATAAGTCATATTGGCGAATTTGCCTGTATCAAGTTCTGCCACCGTTGCAAATCCCCCAAGAAATGCAAATGATGAACCAAGAAATGCTGGAACTTTAAATTTGGAAAATACGTGGAACAAGAGTGTTCCGAGACCTGCAAAGAAGAGTGTAACCTGGACTGAAAGTCCCTCTCCACCGAAATAGCTGTTAACCAGGATTGGCACCAGAATCGTTGCACCAAACATGGCAAACATGTGCTGAAGACCAAGGATCAGCATTTTGGGTTTCCCCAGAGTTGTTGCGTCGTAAATAGCCTGTTTTTCTCCCATACTTTTTTCTCCCATACTTTTTTTCATACAAATAATTACCACATAAATAATCGCATTAATGCATCATTTAATCAATATTTATTCTCCCACCGCTTCATAAGCTGTATAGTATGTTTCTATCCTGTCAAATTTGTAGTAAGCATCCCCCTTGATTGCCGCACTACTACCTGGTTCTATGCAGACTTCGCCCGAATTCTGAGGAATCATCCAGATGCAGTCCACAAGCTCATCTCCATCAAAAAACAAAACATACGCATCAACCTTAGCTTTCTTTTTGCTGGTATTCATGGCTGTAACAAAGGCTGAATTTTCAACTATCTCCCCAAGTACTGTGACTTCATCGTAAAGATTTTCTTCATATGGTTCTCTCTTTGAGATCAGGAACTCATACATTGCCGGCAGAACGCCTCCCAGCTCATCTTTATCAAAACGGCCCTCAAACACGAACTTTTCACCGTTTTTAACTATTTCTACTGTCTTGTTGGAGGTTGCAAGCTCATTACCATCTTCATCTCTTGCTGTAAAAAGACATTCAAACCTGCAATCTTTACCTGTCTCATTCTGCAGTACCAGAACAGGATTACAGTTATGGTCATCCTCTCTGAAATACTGCCCTACTATAAGTGTTCCGATAGGAAGGCCTCCATAAGAAGGCATATCATCGTCAGAAGCACCCGACATATCAGCTCCATAGCCTTTATCATTTCCCTCGTCCAAACTATCTATACTCTCAAAAATACTATCCATGCCAAGTTCATTTAATATCTTATCTCCAGCTGCTCCTTCGCCCTCAGTTAGATCAGTTCCGGCTTCTGTCTCATCTAATTTTGTATCAGGCTTAACTCCATCATCCTTTTCCACAACACCCTCTGCCACATAGTACATTCCGTCGGAAGGCTCCTCTGCAGAACTATCGGTAAGCTCGAGACTATCATCTTTGATAAGTCCGTTCATATTAAATCCAAGTCGTGAGTAATTGTCATAGATAATTTGTGATAGCATTCCAAGCTTTTCAGGCTTGTCATAGGGGAGATGCAGGCCATAGCTATTCAGATACATGACGGCAGGAAGCAGGATTCCGGCAAAAGAAATAGCCAGTGCTCTAATAGTCCTTATGGACTTTTCTTCTCTTAAATTGAGAATATTCAGAACAAAGGCTGCAACTGACGGGATTATTCCTACAAAACCAAAGGACGTAAGTAGTCCCAGTATAGAGATTATCAGAGCAATTGTAGTTATATGCATGAAATTCCCTCTCGTTTTCTGTGCATATTTTACAAAAATTATTTCAAAATAAATGTCAATACTTGTATCATTTTATTTTTGTACTACAATATATTGTAGTTAAGAAATGATTTTTATTTCGTATGTTATGTTTTTTGAGGAGGGTGTAGATTATGAGTAATGTTGCCGATATTGAGGCTCTTGATTCAGGGGTTATACGCAACATCCTTCGCTCCATGACCAACGAACACTGGTCAGTAGCTGAGGCATTGGATGAGTATGATATTCCAGAGGAACTTCGTAGTGAGTATGTAGCTCAGATTGAGGAATGCTTCGTAGACTGATCACACAGTCTACTATACCAGACATTACCGGCCGCTGTTTATCAGCGGCCTTTTTTATTGTCATCACGGAGCAGATCCATTCCCACATCGTAAACCTTGCCCTCACAGGCATCAATCAGCCACTTGGCCATAGTAATGCCATTCTCTGTAAACAAAAGAAAATGTGGCTCTCTTACACTGGTGTGCACCGTTCCACCCATGGTGATAAGCGGAATTCTCCAGTCATCTATAAACATCCCAAACTTAGGAGTTATCTCCTTAAGCTCTTTTACCATTACCTGCAGCTGCTTGTAATACTCCAGCTGCACATCCTGGTCTGTCTTATATTTCTTGTTAATAATATCATTGTAATAGGCACTCAGAAGATAATCATAAATAGAGCTTGAATAAAGGTATCTGAACCTATCGCCATACTTGGCATATAGATTCTTATACCAGTCAAGCGTGATATTCTCTCCATGAATGGCCTTCCAGGTAGATTCCTTGGTCATCCAGATGTTCCTGGCTGTCTTCCTCCAGTTCTTATATAGGAGCTGTCCACTATCTGAAAAAAGAGTAATATTCCTGGCCTTGGGATAATAATCATCCACAATCTCGCCTGCAAGCGCTGGAACTGCAAACGCCCCGGCAGAATTGCCCGCTATCAGAAGTGTGCTGGGATTTGGGAAAAGAGATTTAGAAAACTTCATGCTCTCCAGGAAATTAACATATCCATGAAAATGAAGGACATTATCCTGTCCATCCTCTCCAACATAAGGATAATCATTATTACCAACATGGAAATCCCCTGTAGCATAAGTTATAACAACAAAGCTCCATTCCCTGAAAGGATTCTTATCTGTAAAGATATCCGTGATTCCCACATTGATATTCATTATCTGAGTAAATGGGCGAAGGTTATTCCAATAATAGTTGGGAAGTCCGGCAGCAACCTTGCCACCAGTAACAGGTCTTGCTGCTGTGTACTCATTGTAGGCAACACCACCTCCAGATAAGAAAACACAGAGCTTATCCGGATCAGCAAGCTTAACATAAATATGATACTCAGATCCATCACCTGACATTCCCTTTTCCAAAGGTACCTTATACCAGGTCATCTTCTCAGGATTTTCTGGTAATACCTCTGCCTTAAAAGAGCTGTCTTCTATAGCCTTGCCTATTCTGTTTTCAACGAAATCTCCAACTTTAGATGCAAAGACAATTCCCCTTTTGAAATTGTCCTTATTCAGTCTGTCTTTTAAACTCATTCCCCACCTATATGATTACATATTAAACATCTTCTCTGATGCTCTCTTAAGATCTCTGAACCTGAATATCACAAGACCTACAATAAGTATCAGGTAGATCATTATCACGATAACAGCAGGCCAGGTAAAGAAATTACGGCCCATTCTGATAAAGATGATCTGTGAAAGCGCCATAATAAGATCCAGCACCAGATACAGAATATACTCATCGAGCCTTAGCTTTAATACTTTGGCGGTTATAACTGTAGCTATAGCCAGTGCCAGAAGCGTACTAGGAACCATCCACATTACACTCCAGCCGTGATAACCGGTTCGATAATCAACATAAATATCAACCACAATGGCCACAACTACCTCAAAAGTAATGACCTTGATCAGGTTATTTCTAAGGTATAGTGTAGCAACAATTGTAACCCAGGCAGCCAGAATTCCCAGCATGGTAACACCAATAAATGGATATCTATTCTCTGTCTGGTAATTTATAGTTCCAAACACTATCTCTGAAGCAATGAACAAAAATGTAGCCATCTTAAACAAGGTTATGCTACTAACCTTTTTCTTTCTAAGTGTTGGAAAAGGAGCTTCCGGCTCACCATCTATCTGTTTGAGCTGTCCCTGACAAAGTGGACAGCAGGCTTTACGCCCTCTTATATTGACTTTACATTTAGGACAATACTGCATTTCTTACTCCTTGTCGTAATCATTAGTTCCAAGCTCAACTTCAAGTCCCATCTCAGTAAGGCATCTAAAGAAGTTCAGCATACTCTTATGAGTCTTGTACGGAGAGCACTCACCAAAGGTAAGTCTGTCCTTGTAGGAACATACAGTGATCTGCTGGCTTGCAGCAGTCATAAAGGCGCTAAAGCCCTGAATATAATCTGCTACCTCCTCAGGCATCTTGATCTGACCAAGGTTTGACATGGAACTTGTAATTCCCTTCTTGGCTGTTCTGTCAAAATAGCCAATTCCCAGATCCTTAAGAGGAAGTGGAATCATCTTGATTCCGATATTATGCTCAAGCGCAGCATAGGAATTCATGGTCTTCTCAATGTTCTCCTGCGAAAGCTTTTCCTTGAAATCCTTGTCTACCTTGTTGATAATACTGCTCATCTGACCGTCGTACTCAGCAGGATCATAATCAATGTTGATGACGCCAAAGAAATTACGGCTGGTTCCAGACTTAAAGTACTGTCTAAGATTAACAGGAACACTAATAACAATATGCTTCTTACTCTGAGCCCTGTTCATTCCCTGAATGATAGCCTTGATATAAACTGCAACACACATAACACCTACTGTTGTGTTGTACTCATGCGCTATATCAAGGAATTTCTTGGCTGATATAGTTCCCTCGATCAGATGTGGCAAAAGATTGTCGTCAATCTCGCCACCTATCTGGTAAGCCTTAACAGAACGCATCTCTTTGAGCTGCTTTAAGCCCTTTTGCTTACTATAGAAATCCGTGAAGGCATCTACATTTTTTTCCTCAATAGAAAATTCATCAGTTGGCTTAATATCAGCATCTATTCCATGTTTGATAACGATGTACCTGGTAAGGAGATTTTTAAAGAACATAAAAGCTCCGGTACCATCAGCCAGAACATGGAACATCTCAAGATTTATTCTGTTGTTGTAGTAGTTAACTCTATACAAAAGGTTCTTACGTCCAGGTATGTACAAAGGCATACAGGCTGGAGTATTCTCTTCCTCAACTATCTCACGAAGGTTACTTTCCTCCAGGTAATACCAGAATAATCCCCTTCTGAGGACACAGTTAAAAATAGGGAATTCCTCTATGATCTCGTCAAGTGCCTGCTGCAGAATATCCTCATCCACCTGCTCAGTCAGCTGACAAGTCAGTCTGAACACTCTGGTATTTGCACCTTTTGCAGTTGAAGGTACGATCTTAGCCGCATTGTCCAGCTTGTACCAATTGTTACTATTTTCCATTTAGTCAGTTTTCCTTTTTCACATTTTCAAGTCGTTCAGTAACAACATCCATTGACCCTCTGCTCATCCTGTAGATAACATCTTCAAGGGAAATGAATTTCTTGTTCCTGATAAATTTAAGATATTTAGGAGTAAATCTCATCTTGATGCCTTTAGGCTCTATTCCGCTATTAACCTTATTCTGAATAGTGTCGCAGGTATCAGCTGAGTCATGTGTCATACTCTTGGACAAGATACATAAAAGTGTACCCGCTGTTCTCACAAGTCCCTCAATATTGGGATCTTCCGATACATCAAGAGACTGAAGAGCACCAACAGACCAGCGTTTCAGATTATGGTAAATACCATACTCAAGGTCAAGTTCAACGAGCTTCTCATTGGTGTTATCATAGAGCCACACTTCGTTGCCCTTAACAAACATATCACTTACCTGGAAAAGACCTCCCTCAAACGGGAACTTGATTCCGCAGGCATCACAGCCGGTAAGAAGCACGTTAGAATTAATCTCACTAACCTTATTATCCTGCTCAAACTCATCCTCATCTATTGTAAAGTTGGGTTCTTCCAGCTCTTCAAGGTTAGGAGCTTCATCTGTAGGTTCTACATAAATAGTAGACTTCTGCTCCTTAACCTCCTCTAATACTTCCTCTTCATCCTCCTTCTTTTCAGAGATTCTAGCCTTCTCCTCATGTCTTATCATGTAGGAACCAAAGCCTGGAGTCTGAACAGTAAATCGGTCAGTCCTGCATTCCTCGAAAGGTCCGGCAACAGGACTTATTCCTCTTTTCCTTCCAAAATAATCTCTGTCAAAGATGATCTCTGTACCATCCGGATTCTCAAACCGTGCTTCTGGTTCAAAAGCCACACCCAGTACAGTAGAATTAACCGGAGTTGTTATATTTCTTGGAAGATATTCATAAAGGTTCGTATGAAGCGTATATCTTCCATCATCCTCATCGATATAGAAGCTGATCTTGTGGTCTTTATCAACGTGGCACTTCTCATTATCGCAAGGCCTTGCACCGTTAAAATATGCATTGCCAGACAGATAAACAGGCAGATGATCATAGTAATGATCCTTGGAGCCCTTGTCTTTTTCTGCTCCCTTATAAAAGCCTGAGAAATACTCTGCAGCTGTAGGATATGCATTATATGGGCTTGTGCCACATATGAAGTTGTTCATATCCATAGTATCTGATTCTCTGGAAACGCAGTATTCCAAAAGATCCTGACGAACCTTCCTTTGAAGGAAAATGTTATTGTAGAACCTTGCATCTCCATGAAGAATAGTCATGAAACCAGCAATCTTGGTAGAGTGCGGAACATGATATGGAGTATATCTGTTGGTTGCAAATCTCTTGCCACCGTTGTCAGTTCCGTTTCCTACATAGGTAAAAGAACCAGCGATAAAGTTATGTACAAAGGCTATTCCCTGAGTACTGAGTCTGCAGGCAATATCTGACAACAGCAGATTGTGGTCGATTATTGTAGGTCCATGAGATACTTCTATAAAGATATCCTCACCAAGTGAAAGACCTGAATCAATAATTGTTCCTTCCGGTGGAACATTGTCATGAAGGAAGTTCTGAGACACTCTTGTGCCCTGCGCCTCCCAGTCGAGCCAGATACCTCTGGTACAATGGTCAATGTGATTGCGCCTTATGATAGTGTCAATCGCAGCATGAAGCTTGATTCCGCCAATCTCAGCACCTGCAAGGTTATGCTTGTTATTGATATGGTGAATATGGTTATCTTCAATCACACAGAAAGCACCGCCAAGGTGTCCTACGATACCTGTCTGTCCGCAGTCATGAATATCACAGCGTCTTACGATATGTGATCCTACAGTCTCTTTGTCCCAGCCGTCATTAACTGCCATGCATACAGCATCTCTCTGAGTCTGCGTTCCATCTTTTACCCAGTTCGTAGTCCACTTATTGTTATTACCCTTCTGATAGTACTTGCCAAGGGAAATGCCGCTACACTTGGACTCTGAAATATCACAGTCCTCTATTATCCAGCCCTTGGACCAGTGTGGGCCTATCATGCCCTCCTGAACTGCAGTTGGTGGAGCCCATTGAGTGGCAGCGCACCTGATGCTAAAGCCAGAAACAGTAATGTAGTTAAGTCCCTCTTTTTCCGGATAAAAACATGCCTTTCTGACTGAAAGCTCAACATTTTCTATATTAGGATTCTTGCCTTGAAAATTGGCATAGATAACAGTCTCATCGTTCTCCTGAGCAGTGAACCAGACATACTCTGTAAAGCCAGGATCCCATGATCTCCTATCCCTTGTTGGATGCATACATGTGTTAAGGTCAAAAACCTCATACATGGATTTGCCATTTAAATATATATCACCTGTATGTGGAACATTATCAGAAACTGAGAACCAATCCCCATGAACAGTGTCTACATAAGGATTATAGCTTCCAAAGAAGCTATTAGCAATTCTGATGCGCCATACATTCTCAAACTGCTCCCATCCTCGCAGCTCTTCTGCACCTGTTATTACAGCTTCTGCTCTTGAGGTCGAAATATACGTGATTCTCTTATCCTTGGTACCGGAATTAACCGGTTTAACCCACTCTCTGTATATTCCAGGGCCTACAAATACTGTATCGCCTGCGTTAGCAAGCTGAGCAGCTTCCTGTATGGTCTTAAATGGGTGATTGACAGTACCATCACCGCTACGAAGCACATTACCCGCTACATATATCTGCATATATACCCCCTCCTGTAATGTTAGTAAAGAAAAATACTATCCACCCTTAATTATACCATGTTTTTTGCATATTCCTTTTATAATAAATAACGTATAATGATGTATAGAGTAATTAAAGGAGCGTATCCACTATGGGCAGAATGAAATATATATATGCGATAGCGATTCTGGCAGGCTTCATCATCGCAGGCTTACTTGTAAGTGCTCTTGGCAGATTGTTTTAAGGCATATAATAAGGCCGAAACCTTTGTAACATAAAGGCTTCGGCCATTTTTATCACATATTATCCTGCATTTAGCTTTTTCTGCTTGTACAGATCTGAATCTGCTCTTGCTATAAATGACTGGATAGGTACTGGTTCTGAATAATCATACTGTGCTATTCCAACACTTACGGCGAGTGTATACGGAAGATTATGCTCAGTTCCAATCTTTCTGACATTAGTTCTGATCTGTTCAGCAAGCCAGGTTGCTTCTGCCCTGTAGCCCATCTCAGCAACTACCACAAACTCATCTCCCCCATATCTTGAAACAAAGAATCTGTTCCTTGGTCCCTGACAAGCATTCTTGATAGCATCTGCAATAAGAACAAGTGCATTATCACCTTCTACATGACCGTAGGTGTCGTTGATGCTCTTAAACTTATCTACATCAATGATCAAAAGAAATAGTGAAAGGCCAGGATCTGGATTCTTCATCTTCTGTGTCAGGTACTTGTACATCTGATTCCTGTTATTGACCTGTGTAAGAGGATCAAGCGAAATCAGGTTGTCCTGAATTGAAGTATAGACATAAAAGGCCGCAGCCACCGCACCATAGCAAAGGAATGGCGCTCTCCAGTAAATAGCCTGTGCGATACCCAGCGCAATAGGTGCTATAGGGAAAAAACCGATCATGAAATAAATATTACGCTCTGCATATTTATCTTTGTTAAGCGCTCTTCCAAATGCCTTGATAGAAGCAGCTATCATATAACCAAAAGGAACTAAGATAAGGATGAAATAAAGCTTACCACCTACAATCTTGCCCGTATCATCAACGTAATATGCAAGTCCTGTTCTATATGCAGTAACGCAAAGAATTGTTGAAAGCCACACAGGAATACTCAGAACCAGCTTGGTAGGATTATTTTCTACCGCTTTGTTCTTTTGTATTGCCTCTGAGAGCAGATACCACTGGTATGCAGCAATATTCAAAAGTACGTATGTAAAAATGTTGGACAGATACAATAAAGCCTTGGTTGAAACAATAACTCCACCATCAACGATGGCCCAAAAGATCTCAGCTGCAAAATACAGCATGAGCACAAAAACAAGGTTTCCTAAATACACCTGTGACAACTGCTTATTTACATTGTTATGTATTTTAAAAAGGATAATGCCCATTAGAAAAATGCACGCTATCTGGGCCATCACATAATAAGAGACGTATTCCAAAGTCTAACCTCCAAATTGCCGATGTAAGAACAATTTTAACACGAAAGAATTTTGTTGTAACAATGTTTATACATTATTTATACATTCTTTATAAATCAAAAACGAAGAGCCCCAAAGCCCTTCGTTTACGCTCCATTTGCAATAGCTGATAATGCTTCAAACTCTGATTCATATACTCCACCCATAGCTTCCAGATCCTCCCATGTATACCATGCTCCGCTTAGCTGCACTCCCCTGATGGAAATGTCCGTAGCTATAACCATAAATGGCTTGTGGTTAACCACAATATAGCAGGACCTGTTAAGCCCAAAGGGAGTCACAAAAACATGGCCCGTATCTATCAGATGATTAAGCTGATCTAATGTGTAGTTTTTAGTTAAAGGTTGTGTCTTAATCATACTAACTGTTTATACTCCTCAATAGAAACAGGTTTGGAATAAAAATATCCCTGATATGACGTCACACCAAACTTCTTTAATGCATCTCTGGTAATTGCTGTTTCAATACCTTCTGCAGTAATATGCAGGCCAATTTTCTTGGCACAGGTTATCATTGCCTCAGCTACAGCCTGTTTACAGAAATCTTCCTCTATACCATTCACAAAAGATTTGTCAATCTTGATAGCAGCTACCGGAAGAAGAAGCAATAATTCCAGAGCAGAAAAGCCTGTTCCAAAATCATCAATTATAGTATCTATTCCCTGAGATTTGAGATAAATGATCTCATTTCTAAGGAAGTGCTTATCCAAAATAGTGCATCTTTCTGTGAGTTCGAGCTTTAATCTGTCTGTTGGGAAATCTATTTCCCTTATGATTGCCATAATATCTTTTCTAAAGTTAGATCTCTCCAGCTGCGTATATGAAATATTTATACTGAGATTCAGCTCTGGTCTGACTGATAATACATTTTCTTTCCAAAGCTTCATGGCGTTTCTTGCAATCCATAAACCAAGGTCATAGAAAAGAGGATCATCCTCAAGCCAGGCAATAAAGTCTGCAGGAGATACACTGCCAAACGGATCTTTTTTCCATCTTACAAGCGCTTCTGCTCCCTTAAAGCCTTCACCATCTGCATCTATAACCGGTTGGAAAACCAGCGAAAAGCCGCTACAGTCCTCAATAATGCTATGCCTTAGCGCATTCAGAATAACAAGCCTCTCATGGCTCTTATCCATGGTGCTGTTGCTAAAAGCATAGAGTTCTCCATGCCTTTCATACATTGATTCTTCCAGACCTCTAAGTCCATTGGAAAAAACAGTATGCTCATCTACCGCAAAGTTGGTAACTTCCGTACAGGAGGCTCCCAGCATTATTGCCACATGTATTCCATCTATCTCAATTGAGTACTTGCCATACTCAACAAGCTCGCCATATATCTTTTCCAGCTCTTTAAGCTTAAGAGACGTAGAAACTACAGCAAACTTGGTTCCACCAGCAGAAAAAACTTCCGCCTCATCAACATATTTAAGGAGCTTTTCTGCAAAGGTCTTTAGCACCTTGTTTCCAAACTCATAGCCATAGACATTATTAATATCTATAAAATTATATATTCCAAGAAAAAGAATATTGTATCTTTCTTTGTCATCCTTATAGTCAGCAAGGGTATCAATGAGCTTTTCCTTGGTAAAAAGATTAGTTACGCTGTCGTATTCACTGGCTATTCCGTGATTGATCATGGTTCCAACAAAAAACATTTGCTCATCGTTTTCATCTCGTATAACCTTGCCCTTACAGGAAACAGTTACATACTCACCTTTTTTGTTCTTGGCTCTGTATACAAGGTCGTGGGAATCTGTCCGTCCCTCGAAAATATCATGCATGGATTGGTCATATCTGGCCTTGTCTATGGGATGTACATGTTCTCCCCACACCTGACCTGCATTTAAGACATGTTCATCTGGCAATCCAAACTCATCCACACAGTCCTTAGACCACTTGGATAATCCTGTTTTCAAATCAGTTATAAAAAGATATCTTCCCTTGCCCGAGTCTGCAAGAGCTTCGAAAACCTTGGATAAAAGAGCTATACCGTCCATATTTTCCCCACACAAAAAAAATGCCAAATAGTATAAGTAAATTATACTATCCGGCATAATTAGTGTAAATTCGTTTACGTTTATTTAATATTTCACATTTTTTATTTAGAATAATTTCGCTCTCCGAAGATTCCGGTGCCCACTCTGACAAAGGTTGCGCCCTCTTCAATAGCAACCTCGTAGTCCCCAGTCATGCCCATTGAAAGTGTATCCATCTTAACGCCTGGGATATTAAGCGCATTTATCTTATCCTTGAGCTCTCTAAGGCCCCTGAAATAAACTCTGTTACTCTCAGGATCATCAGTAAAAGGTGCTATTGTCATAAGGCCTCTTATATTAAGATGCTTGTTAGCACTTATTTCTTTTACAAAATCTATTGCAGCGTCAGGAGAAATGCCAAACTTGGTATCTTCATGAGCCATGTTCACTTCGACTAAAACGTCCATTACCAGCTCATGCTTGGATGCCTGCTTCTCAATCTCATCTGCAAGCTTGACGTTATCTACTGAATGTATCATGCAGGCAACACCTGGAAGATATTTAACCTTGTTAGCCTGAAGGTGACCTATCATGTGCCATGAAAGTGGCTCTGTAATCTCAGCTGTCTTATCCCTTATCTCCTGAACCTTGTTCTCACCAAACACAGTAATTCCGCAGGCCATAGCCTCTCTGATATCACTTACAGGCTTGGTTTTACTGACAGCTATAAGTGTTACTTCACTTCTATCTCTTCCTGCTCTCTTGCAGGCGTTTTGTATATTAGCTTCTACTACTTCAAGATTCTCTTTTATCATACACACTTTTCTCCTTAAGCTTCCTTGCTAAAATAACACGCACATTATATCATATTTATAGATAAACATGTTGACGTTTAACGAGGGGGAACGATGAATATCAACGATATCGCAGCTGGATCCGAAGTTAAAATACATGCTTCTATCAATCAGCACAACGTCGTACTGATGACAGAGGCTATTTTTGGAGTCAACTCTGGCCTTCTCGTCAAGCCTATGGAATACTTTGGCAAATACATGCAATTTCTTGAGCCATCACAGATTCAGATCAAGAACAAAAGAGATGGCAGGATCTATAAGTTTACATCAACTTCTGTTACCCCGGTCAAAACAAGATATGGTAATTTCCATCTGATACGTTGTAATTCTGAGCTTGAACCTGAAAACTCACGTAAGGCTGAGCGCTTTTATCTTGAAAAGCTAGGTGTATTCAGAACCAATGGTAATTCAGCCACTATCAAGAACTGCATCGTCCACGATATTTCCATGAGAGGAATGTCAATTATCATCGATAAAGCCTCCAGAGTTAAGGTTGGTGACAAGATCGAAATTACCTTCAGATACGGAGAACTTCTCCATCAGTATGAAGTTACCGCCACTGTTGTGAGGATGTTTTCTGTAGCAGACAGACCTGCTCTTGGATGTAGCATCTCCAACATGAACGTAGACCTCATAGGTCTTCTCAACACCAAAAAGAGCGAGAAATACGGCGATATCGAGAATTCCGGAGTCGTTGCTACTCCTATCAGAGAAGATATCATTCCTACAGATCTTAATCCGGATATATCCAAGCAGCAACAGATCGTTGAAGTTGAAGAAGATCTTGCAAGACAACTGATTCCTGAGAAGGGTGCAGCAAGAAGGGTCAGCAGTTCCAATCCTCTTGATCCTGCCAACCTTGAACATATTAGCCGTGAGCCCAAGACTCTCAGAGAACAGCGTAAAGAAGCACGAATGGCTGAACAAGCCAAGGCTATTGAGAATCTCTTAGATCTTCATGATGTATAAATACTGATAAAATAATCAGAACCACCGGCTTAGCCGGTGGTTTGTTCTGGCCCTATAAGGGCCTGTTGCTTTCTCATTTTCTCATTTTGTGGTAGCCATTCCCGATGTTGACTCGTTAGCTATTGTCAGGATTGCCACAGCGATTGCTGACGTACCTGTTACAGGATTGACTCCAATTCGACGGATTAATGTGTGGACATAAGTATCCTGACCCATTTTTTCATCAACAACCAAACGTCCACCTT
>JAEEGH010004079.1_pt1 | contig 37712 bp, 34 predicted proteins | sample 9134181 | NCBI WGS metagenome assembly JAEEGH01 (sample SAMN16246544, study PRJNA631951) | gut metagenome | biome: gut microbiome; feature: rumen; material: DP-attached | host: Bos | place: Iran: Karaj | collected 2018-10 | reverse complement strand
AGCAGCGCGGAAACAGAGCCCACGCCAGCGTAACCGTGGATCCCAAGCTCAAGGGCCGTGCCATCGGCAAGGCTGGAAAGAATCTGCGCATCGCAAGGGACATCGTGAACAGGCATCACGAGATCCAGAGCCTCAGCGTGGACTGAGTCCCCCTTCCGGCCTTCCGGGCGCGGTTTGGGACAAACGGTTTCGAAAACGTTTACGGGAGGGGTCCCCTCCCATTTTTCAATTCAACGGGGTCCTCTCGACCTCCAGCCTGTCCGCCGTCGGATACTGCTCAGAGATATAGCACTTGTAATCCAGGTCCTCGGCGATCTCCTCCAGGATCCAGGGCGCCACTTCCACTTTTCCGTCCAGGACCGCCATCATGTCCTCCTCCACGCCCATTTCCGCCAGCTCCGCGGCGGCTTTCACAGGGTCCGGCGCGTAGAGGAACCCTCTGACTATGGTCCCGTCCTCGGTGATCCCCTGGTAGTCCTTGCAGACGTTCTCGGCCTTGCGGATAAGCCTCCTTCTGAGCTGGACGCCGTCCTTGAAGGGCGAGGAGCAGAAGTGTATGTTGCCCTCGCATTCCTCCATGACCTTCAAAGCGGCCTCTTCAGACCCGAGGACCGCCGACGACACCTCGTCCCTCACCTCGTACCCGTGCGGGCCCATCATGTCCCAGTTGCTCTCGGAGAACTCCAGCTCGTTCAGGTTCACGAACCCGACCCCGGCGGACGTCGCGAACCTGACTAGGGAGACGAGGTCCTCCTCCGCCCCGGGGATCGCGGGGACCTCTATCCCCACGTCCATCTTCGTCTTGGAGGCTATCTCGGCCAGGGCGGTTTCCTCCATGCGGGCCCACATGCTCCTGGGGGGATGGAAGCGTATCTCGTCCAGCCCCGCCTCCTCCAAGGCGGCCGTCTTTTCGGGGTCGATGGTCGCGGTGTAGAGGTGGATGTGGTGTCCGGCTCCGAACCTCTCCTTCAGCATGCGGATCATGTGCAGGGTGCGGTCCATGCACGACAAAGGGTCCCCTCCCGTGATCCCGGTGCCGGTGGCGTCCATGGACTCCGCCTCGGCTATTATCTCCTCGTCGGCGAAGACCCGCCCCTCGTTGGCGTAGACGACGTCCTTCCCCTTCTTTTCCAGGGACACCGGGCAGTAATAGCATCCCCAGGGACACTTTCCGGTGACCAGGAGGACCATCTTCGACCCTTCGACGCAATGCCTGCAGCCTTCCGCCAGCTCCCCTTTGAGCATGGAGCCGCATTCCATCTCCTTCATGCGATGCCATCGGCGCGATGGTTTAATATGTGTCGGGAGTCGTCGCATCCGCATGAAGTCGGACAGCAGGCTGGTCCTGGCTCTGGACGAGACTGACGGCCGCAAGGCCCTGGACGTCGCCGGGAAGGTGTGCGGCATAGTGGACGCCGTCAAGATAAATTGGCCGCTGGTGCTCTCCGAGGGCCCGGGGATGATATCCCGCCTCGCGGAGATGACCGACGTCATATGCGACTTCAAGGTGGCCGACATTCCCAACACGGTCAGGCTGATCGTCGAGAACGCCGTGTCCAGAGGCGCTTCGGCGGTCATAGTGCATGCGTTCACCGGGGACGACTCCCTCAGGGCCGCGGTGGAGGCGGCTTCCGGCGCGGAGATATACGCCGTTACGGAGATGAGCCATCCCGGCGGCAGGATGTTCACCGCCCCCCATGCCGAGGAGATGGCCAGGCTGGGCGTGGAATGCGGCGTGGACGGATTCATAGCCCCCGCCACCCGTCCCGACAGGATAAGGGCCATAAGGTCCGTGGTCGGCCCGTCCAAGAGGATCCTCTCCCCCGGAGTGGGCGCCCAGGGCGGGAAGGCGTCCGACGCTATAGCCGCAGGGGCGGACTACGCCATAGTCGGCAGGGCCATATACGGCGCCGAGGACCCGGCCGTAGCCGCCGCGAGGTTCCGCGAGGACGCCAGGTCTGCGCTTTGAACCCCTTTTCTTTTTTTTATAATATAATAAGAAGCCTGCCTATAACTTATTTATACAGGACTGGGCATGAACCGCCATTCTAAGGACGGAGACTTAAGAATGCTTAAAAAAGGAAAAGAAACAGCCTCCCCCTCCGAAAAGGAGGACAGCCGCGAATCCAGCGGCACAGGGTGGTTCGGCAGCCACTGGGGCGCCGTCTCCGTATGCGTCATCGTCTTGATAGCGTTGCTATTGAGGACGGTGTTCGCCTACGGGATATCGGCGGGGAGCGATTTCGCGCTTTCCGGGGGCGCCGGTGCCCAATACCACCTGCATGTGATCGAAAGCATATTGAACGGCAGTTACGCCATTGGGGCGGATTCCGCCGTGAACTACCCCGTTGGAGGGCACTACGTCAACCCGCCGCTGGTCGATTTCATCGCCGCGGGCATAGCGTCGTTCACTTCTCCTTCGGCCGCATTGGGAGGTCTCAACCCTGTCCTCGGGGCGCTCACCTGCATACCCGTCTATCTCGTGGCAAAAGAGATGTTCGGACGCAGGTCCATTGCTGTTGTCGCAGCCCTGATTTTTGCGTTCCTCCCTCTCCCGATATCCTCGTCCGTGTTCTCCAACGGGAACGAGTATACCCTCGCCGCCTTCCTGGTGGCGTTCATGTCCCTGTTCCTCGTGAAGGCCGCCAAGGCCCTCGACGAGGACGAGGGCGGCAAGTCCGCCATGATCAATGGCATCCTGGCCGGAGTGTTCCTCGGTCTGTCCGCCCTCACCTGGAACGGGTTCGGAGTCCTCATCGCCGTCGTCGGCGCGGTCCTGCTCTTGCAGATCGCAGTCCGCCGCTTCGGAGAGAAGGACATGCGCCAGCCTTTCCTGGTCTACGCCCTCGTGATGATAATAGGCATCGCGATGGCTGCGGTATACTACCTGCCCGCCGGACTCTGGGACGCGGTTTTCTCCGGACCCTGCCTCTTGACAGTCCTGACGCTGGTCTTCGCGGCCGCGTTCGTAGCCTTCGGACGCAAGTCGTGGGTCATCACCATCCCTGTTCTCGTGGTGGCGCTTATCGCCGTCCTCGTGGCGATGTACTTCGCCGTTCCCGACCTCTTCTCTGCGCTCGTCGCCGGGAACTCGGTCTATTCCGGATTGCTGAACGATCTGATCAGCAACCGCGTGTCCATGTCCAACGTGGCCTCCTATTACGGATGGCTCACCATGTGGCTCCCCATCTGTCTCGCAATCTACGAGACCTACGTGTTCATCAGGAAGGACCACTCCTCCCTCAGGCTCTTCACCATGGTCTGGCTCTACATGATGTTCTTCGCCGTGTGGTCCTCCTACGGGACCGCCGTCGCCGTCGGATGCGTCTTCGGAGTCGCCTCCGGCGCCGCCATCGTGAAGCTCGTCGAGTACGCCAAGGTCGCCGACTGGTTCAAGGAGATCAAGACGTCCGGCCTGTCCAAGGGCCTCAGGAAGATCCTCAATCCCATGCCTCTCGCCACGGTCCTCATCGTGGCGTTCCTGGTCGTGGTTCCCAACTTCGTCTACGCGCTCGACGCAGGCGTTCCCAACAACGACTCGTCCAACGTGTTGTACAACGGCAACACCCAGTATTTCATCAAGACCGGCGAGGACTACCCCCTCGGCGAGATCCTGGAATCCCAGTCCGGCGTCGCGAAGACCGGCGCCATCGCCTCTTGGGTCGACTACAGCTACGACACCGTCGCCGGCGGGGACTTCGTCTCCGTGACCGATACCGCGGGCAACGGGACCTCAGCCGTGTCCCATATCCTGTTGTCGAAAGGATCCCAGGGCGCCATCGCATCCATGATTACGCGCATCGTCCTCGCCCACAACATCAACGACTTTGCATCCGACTTTACCAATCCCGATGTCTACTCGCAGATCAAGACGTACCGCGAGGACTGCAATGCGCTCTATGACGAGCTCAAGAGCAATGCGGCCGCATATGGAAACCTGAAGTCCGACGTATCCTGCGAGAACGCCATGTACTTCGCTTCCGTCAAGTGCATGACCGATAGCATGAGCCTCGTCGACCTCTGCAGGACCTACGAGAACGTCTGTTCCAGGACCGGCGAGAGGATCTCGTACGTGCTCCTCGATCCCATGATGCTGCCTCTGCAGTACAACGGCGGTGACAACTTCTCCGCCATGGCTTACTTCGCCGACTACAGCACCGACAGTTACGGGGCCGCTCCCGAGTTCTACACATACAACCCTTACTATGGCTACACGTCCTACACCAGCAACATGTACGACTCCTTCCTGTGGAAGGCGTACATCGGGCCTTCGGCGACAGAGGCCGGCCAGTCCAGCTCCAACTCCTACCTTTATGCGCTTTCCTCGAGCGATGGGACCGTTGCCGCCGTTCCCGAGGGAATGGCCGGGTTCCAGGTCGACAAGTGGATCGTCAGGTACTCTCCTGTGAAGAATCCCGAGGCTGACGACTGGACCTACATCGACCGCGATGCCGCCGTCTCCATGCAGAAGAAGGACGGAGGCCTCATCAACTATCTCTCGTCCTACATCCTGTACGAATACGTCGGAATCGGCGGGACCTCCGTGAACGGTTCCGTGATATCCGAGAACGGGGCCTCCGTAGACGGCATGCTCGCCGAGCTTTACGTTCACGATTCCGTTTCCGGTAAGCAGGTCCTCGAGTCCTCCGACACCGTCAAGAACGGCAGGTACTCTTTGATCCTGCCTGCCGGATCTCAGGGGTACACCGTCGTTCTCAAGTCAGGTAACGCCGTGGTCGCGTCTTTCAAGGATGCCGTACCCTCCGTGTATGCGATTCCTGCGGTCGACGTCGACGGAAACGTCGCGATAGACGGAAACGTCCTGGACGGAAAGGCCGTGAGGATGATCTTCCAGAACGCCTCCGTGCCTGCCGTGAAGTACGAGGTCGACTCCTATGACGGATCGTTCTCTCTGTCCGATGTAGTCGAGGGGCAGTATGCCATGACCGCCTACGATTCCTCTGGAGCCACTATCGCGACTTCCGATGTCGTCATAGCCTCCGGCGACGGCAAGACAGTCTCCGGGCTGACCATCGTCCCGTCTTCCAAGACGATAACCGTGACCGTCAAGGATTCCAAGGGGGTTCCCATCGATGGCGGAAGGATCATAGCGTCCGACGTCACCACCGGAGAGAAGTTCTCCGCTCCCGTCAAGGAAGGAACCGCCGTCGTGAGCGCGGTCCCCGGTACCTACACCCTCAGCATGACCGGAGGATACGTCATCCTGACCTCCACCACATACAACATAACCAGCAGCAACAGGACCGCCAGCGTCACGGCCTATCCCGCCGAGGAGATCACCGTAAGCGCTCCTGACATGCTCGTGTTCTCCGCAGGCGCCTACAGCACCGTGGCCTACGACGGCAAGGTGACTTTGCCTAGGAGCATGGCCACCGATGAGTATCGTTACACCGTCAGCGGCGTCGACGGCAATGCGATCATCCTGGGAACCTACGACGGCTCCCTCACCTACAGCGAGTACTCCCCTGTGAAGATCAAGGGGGTCCTCAAGAACGGCGACAGTGCGGTATCAGGCAACGTGTACATCGTCAACCATGAGGGACAGACCATCTCCGCCACCGCCAACGGCAGTGACGGGTTCGTGCTGTTCGTGCCTGTAGGAACCTACCAGATATTCGCCGACAACGGCAGCGCCAAGGTGTATGTCGGGAGCGTCAAGGCCGTTTCCGACGTCGATCTCGGAGACCTGCCTCTGGTCGACGGCAGGAGGATCACCGCGAACCTCAGGTATGCGAGCGGAACCAGTTCCGGAAACGTCGGTCTCGGCTATGTGACGTGCAAGCTCACCTACACCTACGAGGGAACCGAGTACGCCATGTATTCGATGACCAACTCCTCCGGACAGTGCATGTTCTACCTGCCGCTGGAGACCTCGTGCAAGGTGGAGTTCAACGGAGGCACTCTGGACAACGAGTACTTCCGCGGCACGTCGCTTCAGACGTCGGTCCCCGCCGGATCGACGAGCACGTCTGCCAACGTGACGTTGAACCAGTACAGGTCCACCAGCGTTCCCAACAACTATGTGAAGCAGGTGTCCGTCACCTCCGATTACGCCATGACCCTCAAGCCGTACTCCTCCGGAGACGACGTCGTGTTCGCCGCAGGCGAGACCAAGACGGTCAATCCCGGCCAGTACACCGCGAAGGTCGACACTCCCGGATGGTACTTCGACAACACCGTCTACCTGTACCCCGGTCAGAACTCCTTCACCGATCTGGAGCCCATACAGGCCCACGCCGTCAAGATAACCAAGGGAGAAGGCGACGTCCTGTCCATCGGAACCAACGACAATGATGCCGAGTACTTCGACCAGGATGGAACCTACTACTTCAAGGACGGGTACGTCTACTACCTGACCTCCACGGCTTCCGAGTCCGGTGACATGAGGTTCGCCACCGTCGATCTCACCTCCGCCTACTCCGTGACCTCGATTGACATGACCGCGAACGTCGCTCCCATGACCGTGACCGGAAGCATCGGGGCCACCGCCAGCGGCGACCTCGTCGTGAGCAGCGGCGGAGTGAGCATCCTGTCCAGCATCGACAACGGCCAGTTCAAGGTCAAGCTGCCGTCCACGATGACTTCCGCACAGTTCAAGGCGGACGCCAAGCGCACCGTTTCCGATACCGAGTACACCTATTCGGCCGTCAGGAACGTATCCGGCCTCAGGGACGGATCCGTCGTCAATGTGGCGGTCACCGGAGAGGGCAGCGAAGTCGTGGATGAGGATGCCAAGTTTATCGCGACCGTCGATTACGCCAACTTCTCCAACGGGAAGGCAAGGGTGGACGTCTCCGTCACCAACAAGACCGAACACGCCACCAGCTACGTGATCAGCTCTGGTCCTGCCTGGAGCCTCGACAAGGCCGTCAGCCTCTATGTGATGCCCGACTCCACCGGAACGGCCGTGGTTGAGGGCGTCTATGACGCCGAGGTCTATGCGGTCGGATCCAAGGGCGTAAGCGTCATAGTCACCGACATGTCCGGCTCCGGTTCGAAGACCATCGACATCAAGGAGAACTCCGCCCCCAAGGTCGGATCCAAGGGAGTCGTCATAGTCTCCGCCGGAGAGAGGTCCGGAGAGGTCGAGGGAGCCCTCGACAAGATCTCCGCCACCGAGTACATGTACGCCATCACGGTGTCCAATCTTGACAACTATTCCAAGGAAGTCAAGTTCACTGTGCCCTCGCCCAACGGTTGGTCCGTGCTCGTATCCGATGAGAACGGATACACCATCCGCGAGGGAGGGTCGTCCTTCACGATCTACGGGCTCGAGACCAAGGTGTTCTACGTGAAGTATATGCTTGACGGAGACGGCACCGGGGTCACGGTCCCGTCCACGACGGTCACCGTGGATTGCGACGGCACGACTAAGGTGCTCAGCATCTCTCCTGCGGACGTCGACGTCAAGGTCGATTCCATCAAGGCGGACGGAGACAACGTCTTCAACAGCAGGTCCGGAATGCCCGTGGGCGTGTGGTTCCTGCTGGCGATAGGCATACTCCTGTTGATAGCCGTATTCTGGCTCGGAAGCAAGAGGGGGGTGTTCTCACGCAGGTAAACAAGGCAGCCTTGATCATCGCCGCCATAATGGCGGCGGCCTTCGTCCTTCTCCCGGTCTCGGGAGTGGACGGGGCCTACCACAGCATAAGCGGGGAGAAGAGCGTCATCGCCGTCGACGAGGACGCCGACTTCACCATAATCTACACCGACTCCGACCATGAATCCCTGGATGTGACCTTCAGCGCCAAGCTCGTCAACACCAAGGGCGACACCATGACCGGGGCAGTCAGCCCCACCACAGGGGCTGTCGACAGCGGGGTCCCCATGACCCTGACCGTCACCGCTCCTTCGGACGCCGGAAGGTACACCATCGTGGTGACCTACGCCGGCACCGTCGAGACGTCGGACGGTTCCTCCGTGGACATCGATCCGGCTGTGGACAGGTACGATATAAAGGTCGTCGAGCCCATAACCCTCTCCGTCAACGTGTCGCTGGAGGATCCCAACGTCAACCTTTCCGGTTACGGGGTGTACTTCTGGGTCGACGGCGAGAGGATGGACGACAGCTACACGACCTTCAACGTCAGCAGCAACGGAACGGGATCCGTCAAGTACGACTGGGTCGCCGACGCATCCAAGGGCAAGCATGTCTTCTGGGTGGAGTCTGCCAACGGAGGCGTGGTTGACGTCAAGGGCCTCGATCAGAAGCACGAGTTCTACATCGGGGACGAGGATTACTCGATCTACATCGCCCTGGCCGTCCTGTTCCTCATCATCGTCATAATCGCGTTGGTGTGGGTCTACAGGAAGCCTGTGAAGAACTTCGGAAAGCCCAAGTCCAGGCGCAAGTGAAACCATCAGGGGGTTCGCCCCCTGTCTTTTTTCTATATCGTTCGGCGGCATTCGCCGTCTCGTTCCTGGAAGAAGCCCTCGCCCTTCGGAATGGCCAAGGGTTCGATCCAGGCGTCCGGACAGCTTCGCATTCAGCATGTCCGAGCGGGTTTTGTCCATGATCCCCCTGGCGGCGTCCTGTTTTCTCCTGACCGGCGCCATCGCATCCGGGATGTCCAGGGACATGACCATGGCATGCATTCCCTCCATTACGGAGAACAGGCGCTCGGCCGACTTCATGTCGCCGTTCATGAGGCCGGACATCACCATGCGCCTCATCTCCCCTTCGCAGTCGCAGAGCCCTAGGAGCCAAGCGGATGGCGTGACGCCCAGGTCCTCGTAATCCGGAATCGGAGAATCCGAGACCAGCGCGTGGAGGATCAGGGCTTCGCAGTATTCGCACATGCAGTCCTGTACCAGGCCGCACGCGAGGATCGCCGGATTTCTGCAGACGTCGAGAAGGGTCTCGACGGCGGAGCGCATCTCCTTCATGTCGGCGGACGGGTCTTCCCCCACGTGCATTCCATGAATCGCCTTTTTCGACAGGCGTATGATCTGCCTGGAGCGCCTCACCGCCTCCTCCTTGTCCGCCTCCAGCGAGGCCATGGCTTCGGCAGCCTTGGCGACGGACCGGTTCAGACTATCCATGCGCATCCATCATGTGGCGCCTATAACCATGTTGCGGATTCATCGAAGACCTTGGTAGAATCCTAGGCGAAGGCGCTCGTCCATTAGATGTTCCTTCTTCCTGCCGTCGATTCCTCTCGGATCGGCTCTGGAGAAGCTCAGGAAGTCGTATTGCACGTCCGTCAGGGTCAGGGCGTCAGGGCGTCCGACCCCGAAGGACGCGTCCTTCCCTTCCAAGGCGCCCTTCACGTCTTCGAGGGAGGCCTTGCCCCTTCCCACGCGGTCGACCGCAGAGGATATGCGGCGGATCATGTTCCAGAGGTAGTATCTGGCCTCGAAGTCCAGGAACAGCATCCCCTCCTCCTCAGAGCAGGAGATCCTGTCTATCGTGAGCCTCGTGGGCTTCCCGTCGTAGCGGCAGAACCTCAGGAAGTCGTGCTCGCCCTCGAACAGGCGACAGCACTCCTCCGCCTTTTCCATGTCGATTCCTTCCGCGTCCAACGCATACCTGTAGACGCGGCGGGATGCGTGCCTGACGTTGAATCCGTCGTCGACCTCGCAGTACGACCTGTAGAAGACGCCGTCCGAAACGGAGTTCAGGGCCTTGGAGAGGACGTTCAGGTCGTTCATCCCCGAGCGGAACACGATCGCGTTCCCAAGCGCGTTGACGCCCTTGTCCGTCCGGCTGGAGAACTCCAGGCCGGGGTCCGCGTCCCCGAGCACCTTCCTTATGTCGTCGAGGACCTGTGACGTGACCGTGCGGAGCCCGGGCTGGGCCTGGGACCCGGAGAACCCCGATCCCAGGTACGCCACCTTCATCGCCACGCGCTTCATGCGGAGCGGAGTTCCCTCATGTGGTCCACCCTCTTCTGGACCAGGGCCCTGGTGCCTATGTCGTGCCTCACGAACACGGCGTCGCAGACCACGTGCTTCAAGGCCTTCTCGCAGTTCGCCTCGGCCTCCTCCAGCGTGTCCGCCACGCCCACGACTCCCACGGACCTGGACGTGCCGGTGACCAGCTTCCCGCCCTTCATGTCTACGTTGGCGTAGTACGCTACCGCTCCGCATCCGGAGACGGCCTCCTCGTCCACCGAGATCTCATGCCCGGACTCGGACTTTACCCCGTACCCGCGGGGGACCACGTACTTGCAGACGGTGGCCTTCCTCTGGAACTCCACGTCCCCTTCCAGCCTTCCCTCGGCCATCATCCTGCAGACGTCCGCGAACCCGGTCTCCAGGAGGGTGAGGACGTTCATGGCCTCCGGATCTCCGAACCTGGCGTTGATCTCGATTATCTTGGGTCCGTCGACGGTCAGCATGAACTGCCCGTACATCGCGCCGCGGTAGGGGCATCCCTCCTCGGCCATGGCGTCTACGATGTCCTGGAGGATGTCCAGGGCCTTGGCCCTCTCGTCCTCGGTTATGAACGGAAGCAGGTGGTCCGCATCGGTGTAGGATCCCATCCCTCCGGTGTTCGGCCCCACGTCGCCCTCGTACGCCCTCTTGTGGTCCTGGACCAGCGGCATCGGGACGATCCTCTTCCCATCCGAGAAGACCATCTGGGTGAACTCCTCGCCCACCGCCCTCTCCTCGAGGATGACCCCGGCCCCGCCGATCCCGTTGTCGAAGATCTCGTTGACGTACTCCATGGTCTCCTCGAAGCTGTGGAGGTGCTCCCCCTGGACCTTGACCCCCTTGCCGCCGGTCAGCCCCACGGGCTTCACGACGATCTCGTGGTCTATGCTCCTGAGGTACCTCTCGGCCTCGGAGGCGCTGTCGAAGTGGGCGAATCCCAGGTTTCCCTTGATCCCGTGCTTCTTGACAAGCTCCCTCATGAACGTCTTGGACGTCTCTATCCTGGCGGCCGCCTTGGTCGGGGAGGCGCATTTCACGCCTTCCTTCTCGAGGGCGTCCACGATTCCCGCCTCCAGGGGGGCCTCAGGGCCGACGAACGCGTATCCCACGCCGTTCTCCTTGGCGAAAGCGCATATCCTCGCGGCATCCTTCTCGTCGCAGAGTAGGTGCTTGGCGGCCCTCTTCGCGATGCCCGGGTTCATGTTCTTCATCACGGCGTAGATCTCCGCGCCGGACCTGTACAGGGCCTCGACCGCCGCATGCTCTCTTCCTCCTCCGCCGATGGTCAGTATCTTCATGTTATCCCTCAAAGTCCCAGAGCCGCGAGGATCTCGTCGACGCCCTCGTCCTTCCTCGCGCTGCACATGTATATCTCCTTCAGCCCGCCCGTCAGCTTCCTGTAGTCGTCGGCGATTATTTTCGGATCAACTCCGACGGCGTCGGCGATGTCGATCTTGTTGAGGATGGCTATGTCCGAGTGGAGGAATATGTCGTGGTGCTTGCGGACCATGTCGTCGCCCTCCGTGGTGGAGATGACCACGACCCTGTAATCGGTCCCCAGGGCGAAGTCGGCGGGGCATACGAGGTTCCCGACGTTCTCTATGAACACCACGTCGTACTCGTCCAGGTCGATCTTCGACAGCGACTTCCTCACCAGGTTGGCGTCCAGGTGGCATTCATGGCCGGTGTTGCAGTTCACAGCGGCCAGCCCCGATCTCTCGAACCTGCCGTAGTCGTCCGCCCCGGTCACGTCGCCGGCTATGGCGCAGACGCGGACCCCCTTGGCGCGGAGCTTCTCCGCCAGCTTGATGATCAGCGCGGTCTTCCCGGCGCCGATGGAGCCCATGAAATCCACTGATCTGATGCCGTGGCTCTTCATCAGGCGGTAGTTCTCGTTGGCGATTCTGCCGTTCTCCTTCAGGACGTCGATCTCCATGCCCGGCTGGACTATGTGCATGACGGGTGGAGGGCGCCGGATGGTTATAATATGTCTTTTTCTGTTTGAGGGTCGGGTCGCCGGCAGGCCGCTGTTCGGAACAGACATAAACGACAATCATCATTCTCCGGCGAACACATGAGCTATTCAGATTCACTTTCGGGAAGGCTCTCGTCGCTCGGGGCGGTCGAAGGCTCCAGGATATCGGTGACGAGGGACGGAAGGACCTTCGTCGGGACGCTGATGCCCCATCACGAGTTCAGCGACCCGGACGTCCTCATAATCAAGATGAAGAGCGGGTACAACGTCGGGGTCAGGATAACCGATTCCGCCGAGGTCGCCGTCCTGGAGGCTCCGGCGGAGAGGGTCAGGAAGGAGACGCCGGTGGAGCGTCGCGAGGGCCTGCCCAGGCTGGTCCTGATAGGGACCGGAGGGACCATCGCGTCCTACGTCGACTACAGGACCGGGGCGGTCCATCCCGCCCTGTCGACCTCCGACATGGTGAACGCGGTCCCGGAGATCAGGGACATCGCCGACGTCGACGCCAGGGTGCTGTTCTCCATATTCTCGGAGAACATGGGCGTGGAGCACTGGCAGAAGCTGGCCGAGGCCGTCGCGGAGGAGATACGCAACGGCGCGGACGGCGTCATCATCCCGCACGGGACCGACACCATGGGCTACACCGCCGCCGCCCTGTCCTTCATGCTCGGGAACGTATCCAAGCCGGTGGTGCTCGTCGGAGCACAGAGGTCGTCCGACAGGCCCTCGTCCGACGCTTCCAGCAATCTCGTGGCCTGCGCCAGGTTCTGCACCGGGGGGAAGCGCGCGGGCGTCTACGTGGTCATGCACGACACCCTCGGCGACGATTCCTTCGCCGTCCATCTGGGGACCAGGGTCAGGAAGATGCACACGTCCCGCCGCGACGCCTTCCGCAGCATCAACGCGCCCCCCGTCGCCCATATCGACGCCGAGGGAAGGATGGAGTTCTCCTGCGAGGCGTCCGTCCCGTCCGGGTCCATGGAGGTCAGGACCGCCATGGAGAAGTCGTGCGTGCTCCTCCAGTACTTCCCTGGGATGGACCCGGACGTCTTCGAGGACGTGTTCATGAGATCCAAGGGGATAGTCATAGCCGGCTCCGGGCTGGGCCACGTGAACGAGGGGATGATCCCGCTGATAAGGAAGGCCGACGAGAACGGGTCCGTGGTCGTCCTCACCTCCCAGTGCCTCAACGGGAGGACCAACCTCAACGTCTACAACACCGGGAGGGACATGCTGGCCGCAGGGGCGGTCACCGTCCTGGACATGCTGCCCGAGACCGCCTACGTCAAGCTGATGTGGGCGCTGGCCAACTCTTCGTCGCAGGAGGAGGCCAAGAAGATCATGAGGACCCCGCTCGCGGGGGAGATGTCAGACAGGAGGACCGTCGATGAGCGAAGACTACGAGATGATGTGCGGGATCGAGATCCACCAGCAGCTCGACACCAGGAAGCTGTTCTGCTCCTGCGAGTCCAGGCTCTGCGACGACGGATACGGCGGCGTGTTCAGGAGGCTGAGGCCGACCACATCCGAGATGGGCGAGATAGACCGCGCCGCTCTGGCGCAGTTCCAGAGGCATCTGGGATACAGGTACCAGTGCTGCCGCGGGACCAGCTGCCTTGTGGAGCTGGACGAGGAGCCTCCGCACGACGTGAACCCGGACGCCATGAGGATAGCCCTCACGTTCTCCGAGATGCTCGGCGCCAACCTGGTGGACGAGGTCCACTTCATGAGGAAGATAGTCGTGGACGGGTCCAACACATCCGGTTTCCAGAGGACGGCCCTGATCTCCACCGACGGGCATGTCGACGTGGGGGACAGGAAGGTCTCGATCCTCTCCGTCTGCCTGGAGGAGGACGCCTGCCGTCGCGTGGAGGCCAAGGGCGACGAGGTGGTCTGGAGGACCGACCGCCTGGGAATCCCGCTGATAGAGGTCGCCACCGGCCCGGACATGAGGACGCCGGAGGAGGTGATGGAGGTCGCGTACAGGCTCGGGACGCTCCTGAGGGCCACGAAGAGGGTCAAGAGGGGCCTCGGGACGATACGTCAGGATCTGAACATCTCGATCCCCGGAGGCGCCCGCATCGAGCTGAAGGGAGTGGGGGAGCTGAGGCTCATCCCCGATTACGTCAGGAACGAGGTGGCCAGGCAGAGGATGCTCCTCCGCGTCAAGGGCATCCTGAATTCGAGGGGCGCCGTCCCCGCGGCGTTCGAGCCGGTGGACGTGACCGACGTGTTCAAGGATTCGGAGTCGAAGGTCATCAAGGGCGCCCTGTCCGACAAGGGAAGGGTCCTGGCCGTGCGCCTGCCCGGATTCGCCGGAGTCATGAACGGCGATAACGGCACCCTCAGGCTCGGCGCGGAGATGGCCCAGCGCGCCCGTACCAAGGGCGTCAAGGGAATATTCCACTCCGACGAGCTTCCCAACTACGGCATAGAGCAGCGCTTCGTCGACGCCCTCAGGGACTTCCTGGGGATGACCGGGGAGCACGACGCGTTCGCGATATGCGCCGCGAAGGAGAAGAAGGCCCGCGACGCGCTGGAGATGGCCGTCGAGAGGGCCAACGAGGCCTTGGAAGGCGTCCCGGAGGAGACCAGGGACCCCTTGCCGGACGGCACCACGAAGTACTCCAGGCCCCTTCCCGGGGCGGCCAGGATGTATCCGGAGACCGACGTCCCGCCGACCCTGATCACCGAGGGCATGATCAGGGACATCAGGGACAACATGCCCGAGTTCCCCGAGCAGATCGAGAAGCGCCTGACCGAGCAGTACGGGATCAACCCGCAGCAGGCCAGGCAGCTCGTGAGGCAGAGCTCCGACGAGGTCTTCGAGAGGATATCCGAAGACAAGTCGATGGCGTCCGTCGCCGCCACCACGCTGCTCAACACGTTCAGCGAGCTGGAGCATGCCGGGGCCGACGTCCGCTCGATCTCCGACGACTCCCTTGTGGGGCTGTTCGGCATGCTCAGGGAGGGGAAGTTCGCCAAGGAGGCCCTTCCCGCGATCCTGGGGGAGATGGCGTCCGGCTCGTCGCCCGAGGAGGCCATCGGGAAGCTGGGCCTCGAGGCCGTGGACGAGGGCGAGGCGATGTCCGTGATCGAGGGCATCGTCAAGGAGCGCGAGGAGTTCGTCCGCTCCAAGGGCATGGCCGCCGTCGGCCCCTTGATGGGCCCCGTCATGGGCGCCCTAAAGGGGAAGCTGGACGGGAAGCAGGTCAACAAGCTCCTCACCGAAGCCATAAAGAAGCTTCTCGGCTGAGGCCGAGGAAGATGGGGGAGGCCCCTCCCCCTGTTTTCGTCTTCAAGCGTCGACGGTGAACGCCTTGATGCTGAAGTTGTCTATGACCATGGGCAGGCCATCGACCGTCTTCGGCGCGACCTTCGACCAGTCCATCCACTTGCCCAGGTTGAACAGGAAGCTCTCCCCTTCGTTCACTACCGATTCTCCGTAGCGAGGGAAGTCATCGGTCTGGGCTCCTGTCTTGTCGGGACAGAGGCTGGGGGACGTCAGGTACACGGTCTTTCCCTCGCGGAAGTTCGTGTTCTTCTCCTCGACGACTATCGAGATGGACTGTCCCGCCTTCCGGAGGCTTTTGGCCGCCGTAGGTTCGTCGATGGACCTTGTCGCGGGTGCCTTCAAGGGGAAGCTGCTCGGCCGAATCCGGGAGGGGGCCGCCCCCCTCTTTTATCACTATAGTTCTACTACAGCCAGACCTTCTAGAGTCACGGGATGACCAGGACTTTTCCGCGGTCGTAGTCGTCCCATATCTCGCCGACGACCATCTTGTCGCTGGTGGTCTCGCAGTAATAGTAATGGAGCCCGTCCTTCTCGTAGTACGTGCCGCCCTTCACGTAGTCCAGCGCGACGGATGCGGCCGCATGGCCGTTGTCCTTGTACTGGGCGCCGTTGTAGATCAGCAGGGCGACGTCGTAGCCCATCGCCTTCATGAGGGCGCAGTAGAGGATCGACGTGTCCTCGCAGTCCCCCTTCCCTTCGAACAGCGTCTCCAGGGGATACTTCCAATGCTCCATCCCGGTCGTGTGCCCGTACCTGAAGTCGCGCTCGTACTCGGTGCAGAGCTGGACGAACTTCAGGACGAAGTCGGCGCGGTCCACCTCGCTCATGCCTGCGCTGAGGTCCGCCAGCTTTCCAGCGACCATCTTGACGTTCTCGGACCCGTAGTTGACGAACGACGTATAGCGCGAGGGGCTGGGCCAGCGTCCGGCGTCGCGGCCGATGTAATCCTTGTACACGTCCATGTCCAGGTCCCAGGTGAGGGTGTAAGGGGTCCCCTTGAAGCTCCAGTGGTAGACGTTGGACGAGATCCCGTCGACTATGAACGTCTTCATCTCAAGGTCGTACTTGCCGTCGGCGTTCGTCCCGCGGGTCGTCAGATAGTACTGTCCCGGAGCCAGGTCCGCCTCCCACCCCTGGCTTCCTACGGAGTAGGCGGCGACCTCGTCGGTGCGGCTGTCCCTGACGACCATGAACGAGTCCTTTCCCGTGTATTCAGCCCTATCTTCGAATCCGACCTTGTTGTCGCCCTTGAATCCGCTGTCTGAATTCGTGCGCGCCAGCAGGACGACGTCCTTATGGGAGGTCAGGGTAATGGTCTGATCGGACGACACCAGGTTTCCTTCGAGGTCGTACCAGCCGGTGAACCTGCATCCCGGGAGGACGGTCGCGTAGGCCGTGCCGTCGGCGTCCGCCATGTAGCTCCCGCTTCCGTAGACCTCGGCGATCCCGGCCGTCTTGTACAAGGTGACGCCGTATCCGCGGGAGGACTTCGCGAACAGCTTGCACGATTTGGACGCCTTGAACTCGAACTCCCTGTCCGGGCTCAGCTGATTGCCGTCGGAATCGTACCATCCTTCGAAGAACCACCCAACGATCACGTTCGCATCCACGAGGATCGTGCTGTTCTTGGCGTATCTTCCTTCTCCGTACGGGAAGCAGACGCCCTCGTCGCATTCGATCTCGACGCTGACCTGGTTGGTCACGATGTCCCTGATCTCGTCGGAGTCCACCCATCCGGCGTGGATGGCGTACCCTCCGGTGAGCACTACCGCTGCGATCAGGGCCACGTACCAGTATTCCTCGATCAGATCGACGATGTCGTCTAGCACGTCTGCAAGAAAGGACGGCACGTACTTAACGGTAGCAATCCCATGGTTGGGGCGGAGAGAACCGTGCCCAAAAGACGGATCTGCGTCGTCATTCACGCTCGGATTCGGGCGCTCGCATTTTTTAGTGGGAAAAAGTGTAATTCACTTGCACTTTTTAGTACCAAAAAATGCAAGTCATTCGCACTTTTTACGGCATACTGATATATGGCGAAGGATATCTGCAATCATGCTCAGAAGAAAGATGTTGGACCGCCTGATGGAGTGGAAGGCCCGTCCTGGTCACAAGTCCCTTCTTCTGACCGGTGCCAGGCAGACCGGGAAGACGTTCATCGTGGACGAGTTCGGAAAGACGTATGAAAACTACGTCCGCATCAACTTTCTGGAAAACGATTCCTATGCGAGGATATTCGAGGGAGACCGTTCCGTCGATTCGTTGGTCTCCCGCATCGCATTGACGGTCAGGGGAGCCAAGATGGTTCCTGGCAAGACGCTGCTCTTCCTCGACGAGATACAGGAGTGTCCAGACGCCCGTACCGCGCTAAAGTTCTTCACCATCGACGGGAGGTTCGACGTCATAGCGTCGGGTTCCATGCTCGGGGTCAAGTACGCCGAGGTCAGGTCCAATCCCGTTGGATACATCGATCGGCTCTCCATGTTTCCGCTGGACTTCGAGGAGTTCCTATGGGCGGAAGGCGTTCCCGAGGAGATAATCTTCGAGGTCAGGGGATGCTTGAGGATGAGGAAACCCATCGATGGGCTGATCTTCGACAGGCTGCAGGAGCTTTTCCGCTGGTACACCGTCGTGGGGGGGATGCCGGAAGTGGTCTCTGAATTCGTCAAGTCCAGGGACATGGAGGGCGTGATTCGCCTTCAGAGGGCGATAGTGGCCGACTACACGGACGACATCTCCAAATACGCCACGGGAAAGGACCGCATTTACGCCAAGGAGGCCTTGCGCTCCATCCCGGCCCAGTTGTCCAAACGCAACAAGAAGTTCATGTACGTCGACATAGGCGGCAGCGGCGCTCCTCGCGCATCCACCTATATCTCCAGCATATCCTGGCTGCAGGATGCCGGCATCGCGTATCTGTGCAACAACGTCTCCGCTCCGTCCTTGCCTTTCGATCCGGATCTGGATTGCTTCAAGATGTACATGCTGGACACGGGGCTTCTTGTCTCCATCATGGGGGACCATGTGTCGAAGGCGATCCTGGACGACGGCCTCTTCGTCAATGAGGGGGCCATAGCCGAGAACGTAGTCGCGGACATGCTGGCATGCCAGGAAGTAAGGCTCCTGTACTACGAGAAGAAAGGGGCGTTGGAGATAGATTTCATGCTGGATCTGGAAGGATGTGCCGTCGCCGTGGAGGTCAAGTCCGGGAACAGCAGGAGGTCGAGGTCTTTGGCGGCGGTGATGTCCGAGAGGTACGGGGTTGCCAGAGGACTAAAGCTCCGCAACGGAAACGTGGAGTCCAAGGACGGAGTCGACTACCTTCCGATATTCGCAGCCAGCTTCTTGGACGAGCTCGGCGGCTCTCCGCCTCTCCGACCTTGTAGCGCCAGAACAGGCCCGTGACCTCCTCGGGGGAGTACTCCTCGTTGTCCATCCACCAGCGGACGGTCTCCGCGAACCAGCAGACGCTGTGCTCCACCGCGTAATCCCTCGGGATCCCGTCCGGGACAGGTCCGGAATCCCTTCCGAAGACCTCCCTCAGGTGGTTCTTGAAGTAGCGCATGAACACGTCCCCGCTCTCGCTGGACAGGATGCTCCTGACGTATCCGCGGTGCTCTCCGAGGTGGTAGAGCGCGTGGGTGAGCTCTGCCCTCAATCCTTCCTTCTCCGAGAAGTCGTGGGTGTCCTCCTTTCCGGGATGCTTCGAGAACGCATGCTCGAAGATGCTCTCGCACAGGACGTTGAGAAGGTCCTCCTTCGCTTCGAAATGCGAGTAGAACGTGCTTCTCCCGATGTCCGCGCGGTCTATGATGTCCTGGACCGTGATGTCGGGGTAGCCCTTCTCCTCCAGCAGCTCCGCGAACGCCTGGAACACCGCTTTCCTCGTCTTGGCCTGACGCCGGTCCATGTCTCGGTGAGCGCAGAGGACGATATCAATGTTCTGAAAGAGCCGATAGTGAACTTGTCATTAGTTACTGAACATGGTGTTCATTATTTATACGACCGAGGCATATCGTCGTACATGTCCTCCTTGAAGAGCGTGAACGACTTCCTCGCCGGCCCGTTGATGACCGCCGTGGGAGGCGTGTTCCTGGTGCTGGCGTTCGCGCTTCCCCGCATGGGATATCCGGAATGGGGATGCCTGGCGTGGGTCTGCGTGGTGATCTGCGGAATACCGCTGCTGTACCTCTCGGTCTGGCGCCTGATCTACAACAAGGGGATCGCCAAGATCTCGTCCGCTCTTCTGATCACGATAGCGATGATCGCCGCCCTGCTCATCGGGGACCTGTTCGCCGCCGGAGAGGTGGCCTTCATCATGGAGATCGGCGCGATACTAGAGGACATGACGGTGAAGAGGGCTAGGAAGGGTCTGCGCGAGCTCATGTCGCTCGTCCCGGACACCGCCAGGAGGATCGTCGACGGGAAGGAGGAGACCGTCCCCGTGGGGGACATCCGCGTCGGCGACGTGGTCAGGGTCGTTCCCGGAGAGACGATCCCCGTGGACGGCGTCGTGCTGAAGGGGGAGACCACCATCGACCAGTCGGTGATGACCGGCGAGAGCCTCCCGGTGGACAAGTCCCCCGGGGACGAGGTCTACAGCGGCACCGTGAACCGCTTCGGGTCCGTGGACATAGAGGCGTCCAAGGTCGGGGAGGACAGCTCCCTGCAGAGGCTGATCCGCCTGGTCGAGGATTCCGACAAGAACCAGGCCCCCACCCAGCGCATAGCGGACAGGTGGGCCAGCTGGCTGGTTCCCATAGCCGCCTTGATAGCGGTCGCCGCGTACCTTCTTACGGGAGACGTGGTCCGCGCCGTCACCGTGCTGGTGGTGTTCTGTCCGTGCGCCCTGATACTGGCGACCCCCACGGCTATAATGGCCGCCATAGGCCAGGCCACGAAGCACGGGGTCATAGTCAAGTCCGGCGCCGCGCTGGAGGCGATGGGCTCCGTTGACACGATCGCATTCGACAAGACCGGCACGCTCACCCTCGGGAACCTGGCGGTCAGCGACGTCGTCTCCTTCTCCGAGATGTCCGGGGACGAGGTCCTCAGGATCGCCGCATCCGCGGAGAGCAGGAGCGAGCACCCGATCGGAAAGGCGATAACCGCGGAGGCGTCCAGGCTCGGGCTGGCCCTGGAGGGCTGCGAAGGCTTCGCGGCGACCGCGGGCAAGGGGATCGAGGCGGAGATGGGAGGCAAGCGCTACCGCATCGGCACCCCCGCGTTCGTCTTCGGGTCGGAGGAGCCTCGCGGGAAGGCGTCCGACGTCATTTCGCACATGAAGTCAGAGGGGAAGGCGGTCGTCGCGATAGCATCCGAAGGACGCGTCCTGGGGGCCATATCCCTTTCCGACGTCCTGCGCCCGGAGGCCCCGGCGGTCATTTCCGAGCTGAACGGCATGGGCGTCAAGACGGTGCTCCTCACCGGGGACCACAAGGAGGCCGCGGAGCACTTCGCCGCCGCCGCAGGCGTGTCGGAGGTGCTTTCCGACCTTCTCCCGGAGGACAAGCTCGAGAACGTCCGCAAGGTCGGGACCAAGGTCTGCATGGTGGGCGACGGAGTCAACGACGCTCCGGCCTTGAAGGCCGCCGACGTGGGCGTCGCCATGGGCGCGATGGGAAGCGACATAGCCGTGGAGGCCGCGGACATCGCGCTGATGACCGACGGGATAGGGAGGATGCCGTATCTGAAGTGGCTTTCCAACGCCACCGTCAGGACGATCAGGACCGCGATCACGATCTCGATGTGCATAAACGCCGTGGCGGTGTCGGCGTCGGTGGCCGGAATCCTGAATCCCACCACCGGCGCGCTGGTGCACAACGCCGGCTCGTGCTTCGTGGTGCTTCTGGCCGCGCTCCTCTATGACAGGAAGTATCCCGGGGACAGGAAGAGGCGCTCATCCTTGGACGATGGAGATCCTGAAGCACCCGTTGTTGCTTGAGACGGTGTTGATCCTTCCGGACTTGCGGGCCTCCATCATGCCCTTCTTGACGACCTCGAGGACGGCCTTCGAGTCCGGATTGTTCTCCACCATGATCTCGAACTCGTTCGTTCCCTTGGCCAGCATCTCCTTGATGAATGGAAGGGAGTCGCCGGCGGTCTTGAACCTGCACTTATTGACCGTGTAATAGTTGTACTTGGTCTCGGTGCACTCGGTCTTCCTGTCGAACCCGTGGGTCCTGCGCATGAGCGCGTCGTCGTTGTTGAAGAACGCGTGGATCCCGGAGAGGTCGGCGGTGACGTCCACGTGGTATCTGGATCCTCCCAGCTCTATGACGTTCCAACGGTGGCCGGAGCCGTCCAGGGTCCCGGAGACCATGGCCACCTTGACGCCGCAGACGCAGCACAGGAACCCGAACGCCTCCGCGATCCCCTCGCACACGCCCTTGCCGGTCAGGAGAGGCCCGACGGGGCTGTGGGACGCGATCTTGTCGGTGTTGTCGTACTTGACGGTCTCCACGAGGTAGTCGTGGATGGCCAGCTCCGCGCTGAAGCGGGTCTTGCAGCCCTTGACGCGGCTTTCGAAGACCTTCTTCGCGACGTTCTCCATCTTCCTCCTGTATCCGTCCCTGTCCTGGAGGAACTTGTTGTAGACGAAGATGATCTTGGCCTCGTTGCCCCTGGTGGCGACGCTGAGGCTGTTCTCCACGTAGAAGAGGGCCCAGTTGTCCTCTATGACCGCTATGAGGACGGACATCAGGTACTTCACGGTGGGCTCCTTGCGGCAGGTCACTATGATCTCCGGCTCGGCCTTGAGCAGCGCCGCCTCCATCTTTTCATAAAGGTCGCGGTCGGCGGCGTCCAGCAGGCCGTAGTTGAAGCGCCAGTACCTTTCCATGTCCAGGGACGGGGCGAAGGCGCCGGAGGTGGTGAAGCCGGACTTCGCAGAGGTCTTTTCAGCGGTCTTCGGAGCGGCTTTTTCAGCGGGCTTCGCAGACGCGGCCGGCCTGTCGGCGGTCTTGTCGTGCTTGGCGGGCTCTTCCTCCTCCTTTTTCTTCTCTTGTTTCTTCTGATTGGCGACTATCGAGCCGATCGTGTTGACGGCATCCATCATGTTTCTGATGTTCAGCATTCCTGTCCCAGGGGCGTCATCGTCTGCGGAGTATTTCAGTTGGTGCGTCGGAGACGATGAATGACGCATGTACGCCGGCACGTACGTCAGGTCTCCGTCGACACGAAGGTCCTTCGTGTGGACGACGTACGCTTGGCATGCATGATGTTGTGATTGTGCTGGAAGTTAGCCAGCAGTGGGTGAAACTACAACTTCTGCGCAATCTGAATCGTCGCAGGCGTATCTCCAGCACCTGCAGCTTCTCGAAAAAGAGGCTCAATTCTCCGAGAATTATAGCCTCTTGTCCTTCCAGAAGCCTCCCGAGGGCGTCCTGATCCATTAGCGACGAGACCACGACGACTATCCTTCCGCCTTCGTTCAGGTGTTCGGGAGCCCCTTCCAGCAGCTTCGGAAGCGGCCCCATGCCGTCCGGGCCTCCCGACCAGGCCTTGGCCAGCAGCCCGTCCTCCTCCACCGGAAGGTACGGGAGGTTGAACACGATGGTGTCGAAGGTCCCCTCGATGCCGCTGTACACGTCCGTCTCGACCACGGCGGCTTCGAGCCCGTTGGCTTCGAGGTTCCTCCTGGTGAGCATCACCGCGCTCGGGTTCACGTCCCCGGCGGTCACGTCGCATCCGTTCGCGGCGCAGTGGACGGAGACGACGCCGGATCCGCATCCGACCTCCAGGACCTTCTCGCCCTGCCTCACGTCGAGGGATTCGATAAGCAGGATGCTGTCCTCCGAGGGCGGGTAGACGTCCGGGTCTTCCGAGATCGTCAGGTCGGGCCGGTACTCCATGGGCGTGCGACGCCTTCGGCGACTTTAACGGTGTCGCCGAGTCCCAGCGGCATTCTTCTTGTATTTAGAAAACAGCAGAATCGCGGCTCCCATCATCATCGCGACGCCTATGAGCTCCGCGGCGGAGAGGCTGTAGAACACCGCATGATAAGAGAGTCCGGAGGTCGCGGCCAGCAGCCCTATTATCACGAGGTTCCTCGCGAACGAGGCCGCCAGGGAGACGTCCGCCTTCCCCATCGCCTGCAGCAGCGAGGACCCGGCGTCTATCAGCCCTATGACGGGGATGAAGGAGCAGTACACCCTCAGCACCCAAGCGAACTCCTGACGGAGCTCCAGCATCGATCCCGTGTATGTGAACAGCACCACGGCGTAGTCGGCCAGCACGAACAGGATTACGGCGACTGCGGTCATGGATATGACGCAGACCTTGCACGAGTAGCGGAACGCCTCGTCCGCCTTCTCCGGATCGTTCTGGGCGAGCGCGGCGGAGCATATCGGCACCAAGGCCGCGCCGACGGCCATGGATATGACGCAGGCGAGGGACACGTACATCCACGTCATGGAGTAGAGGGCGACGGTGACGGTGTCGCTGCCCGAGATGATCAGCGTCCTCTGGACCATCGACATCAGGTAGATCAGGAAATACTCGGCGGAGCGGGGGGCGCTGGCGCGGAGCACCGGGAACGCATCCGACGAGAATCCGCCGTTCCTTCTGGGACGGAGCACAAGGCTTCCGCGCAGGTACCAGAACGCGCACATGGCGCAGGAGACGGCGGCGGACAGGGCGGTGGCCAGTCCTGCTCCTAAAAGTCCGAGGTCCAGGACGTAGATGAGCAGCGGGTCCAGGACCATGTTGGCCACGGCGGACGCGGAGGTCATGGCCATGGTCTTCCTGGCGGCCCCTTCCCCGCGCATGGTGCCGGCAAGGGTCCCTGTGAGGATGTTGAACGGGCACAGGAGGACTATGGGAAGGATGTAGTCCCGGCAGCGGCCTCCGATATCGTCGGCTCCCAGCCAGGATATGCAGGGGTCGGCGAGGACGTAGAACAACGGGATGCAGACTATCGAGATCAGGATCGAGAGCATCATGGCGTGCCAGGCGGCGCTCTCCGCCCCCTTCCTGTCGCCTCTGCCGAGCCTTCCCGAGATGACCGCAGACGCTCCGACCCCGATCCCGGCGCCGAATCCGTTCAGTATCCAGTATATCGGACAGATAGTGGCCACTGCGGAGCTGGCCTCCACGCCCAGCCCTGAGCACCAGGAGGCGTCCGCGAAGCTGTTGATCTGGACGACGGCGTACGAGACCGCCAGGGGGACGGACATCGCCAGCAGGGCCCTCTTGGGGTCGCCGAGCATCGTCTCCAGGTCCTTCTCCGCGGTCGCGCTCATATGCTGGGATATGGAGGTGCGGCGATGTATATTTCTCTCCGGAAAAGTGGAGCAGTCAATCGCGCATGGCAATAGGTAAATGCCTTCCCGTCGATTGAATCGCCATGATCCAATTGGACGTCCTCGCCGTCGGGGACCTTCAGCGCGACGCGGACGGGAACATCCTGAAGGCCGACTCCACATCGGTCCTCATCCGCTCCGGGAGCCGCGTCATCGTCGTCGACCCCAGCACCAAGTACATGAGGCCAGCCGTCAGGACCTCCTTCAAGCAGATAGGGGTCTTCCCGAAGGACGTCGACACCGTCATCCTCACCCACGCCCACAGGGACCACACGGAGAACCTGGACCTCTACCAGAAGGCCAGGGTCCTCATCCATTCCGGGTCGGACGTCGACATCCCCGGCGCCAAGGAGATAGAAGGCGACGAGTACAAGGTATGCGACGGGGTCAGGATGGTCCACACCCCCGGTCATTGCCCCGAGCACTGCTCCGTGTTCGTCGACGCCGACCGCCGCTACGTGGTGGCGGGCGACGCCGTCCCTCTGGAGGACAACCTCCGCAAGATGGTGCCTCCCCGTCTGAACACCGATCCTGCCGCCGCTTTGGAAAGTATTAAGAAGATAGCGGAATACGGCGACGTAGTCATTCCGGGGCATGGGTTCCCGTTCATGACGGACAGGTGATAACATGATGAAGAGACCTTTGCCTGACACGTTGTATTACGAATGCCCTGTCTGCGACGACTACACGGAGCACCAGGTCCTCAAGGGGAAGATGGGCAAGGCGTCCATAGAGGGCACCTTCAGGTGCAACGAGTGCGGGCGCGTGACCTCGGAGACGGTGAAGATCCCGGAGCTCCTGGAGGTCCCCGTCCTGTTCAGCGACGGCGACGTCACCGAGACGTCCAAGACCACCATCGAGAGCAACGAGATCGTGGCGGAGAACGACGAGTTCTTCATGGACGACGGCAGGAGGGTGTGCGTCACACACATCGACACGGTCACCGGCGTCAACGCCAAGAAGGCCATAGCCACGGACATCAAGAGGCTCTGGGTGAAGCAGTTCGACGTCCTGATCGTGAAGGTCTCCGTCAACGACGACAGGAGGACCTACTCCCTCAGGGTCCAGGCGGAGCCCGACGACGAGTTCGTGGTCGGCACCCAGCTGGAGTTCGAGGACTTCAACTGCCTCATCCATGCCATAAAGACGAAGACCGGCCTCGTGAAGAGGGGCGCGGCCGAGGCCAGGGACATAGTCCGCATCTACGGGAAGATCCGCAAGAAGACCTATCAGGTCCTGGACCTCTCCGAGGACTTCGACGAGAGCGAGTACGACATCGACGACGAGTGAATCGCTCCTCGTCCAGAAGGTACTCCAGGACGTCGGAGATGTTCCGGGACCTCACCACGTGGTCCGCGGCCTCCTCCGCATAAGGGTCGGTGGGGTTGAAGGCGATCGCCATGCCGGTCGCCTCGAACATCTTCACGTCCGTGAACGAGTTCCCGATGGACGCGGTGCGCTCCTTCGTGGTCCCGAACCTCTCTATGAACGGCGGGACGCTGACCCCCTTGTCGGCCAGGTCCACCACCTTCCTCCCCTCTCCGGTGAGGCTTCCGTCCTCGTTGGTGCATATCACGTCCGCGACGTAGCCGTCGAACCCGAACTCCTCGGCTATCATCTTCGCGGCCAGGTCTATCCCTCCGCTTACGATGACGCTGCGGATGCCGTTGTCCCTCAGGGAGGCGATCGTCTCCTGGATCCCGTCTATTAGCGGCATGTCCCTGAAAAGCACGGCTATGTCCTTGATCCTGATGTCGGGCTTCACCCCTTTCCAGAGGGCGATGTCCCTCCTCATGAACTCGTCCTCGTCGATCTCGCCGTTGCAGTACGCCCTGTAGTTGGGCTCGCTGTCCACGCCGAGGCATTCGTGGACCCATGCCCAGGAGCTCCTGACGGTGGTCAGGACGCCGTCCATGTCGAAGCAAACAAGGTCGTACTTTCTCATGGAAAGACCATCCGGGAGCGGGTATTTGTCGTTTGGGTCTCGTCCTGGCTTTCGAATTGACACTCTTTTATCCTCTCTTGGCGATTACCTCGCATGGCCGTTCCGGACCAAGAGCAGGAATCGAGGAGGAGGGAGCTTCTGGACAGGTTCTCCGCAGGAAGGCTGCCTCTGCTGGAGTTCATGAGGGCGGTCAGCCTTCTCAAGGAGGAGTGCGGCGGATTCGGATGCTCGGACGTCCTGGGACGGGCGGTGGTCGCCTCCTTCGGACGCCATACCGAGGGGAGGGATCTGATGGCTTGCATCCTCGAGATAGAAGGCTTCGCCGTGTCCAAGGCCGAGCGCGACACCCCCATGAGGGACGTCGTGGACATGTGCCGGGACCCGGATGTCTCGGTCCTCTGCCTGTCGGTGCAGACCACCTACGACTGTCCGGAGCTCCTGTAGGTGGACGGGTGCCTGAGGGACCTGGGAATCAGGGACAGGATCGTGTTCAACGCCGGAGGGTCCCCCATAACCCAGGGGCTCGCCGACAAGGCGGGATGCGACGTCTTCTCTGCCACCGCCGTGGGCTCGGTCAGGGCCATCAAGGAGGAGGTCCTGAGAAGGAAGGGCCTTGCTCCCAAGCTCACATGAATCCGCCCAGGACGAAGTTGAACGCCGTTCCTATCGCAAGCGCCACGCCGAACGTGGTGAGCGATACGACAACGGCTTCCTTCAGCCCGAGCTCCTTGAACATGGCCATGATGGTCGCCAGGCAGGGCATGTACACGGACATGACCACGCCGAACACCACGAACTGCCTGGGGTCCATGAACAGCGTTATGTCCGTGATTCCCTGAGCCGTGGCCAGGATGACCAGCATCCCGTAGGACATCTCCTTCCTGAGTATGCCGGCTATGAACGCGATTATCGTCACCGGAGGGAGCCCCAGGAGCCCGGCGGTGAGCCAGGACATGGGCTCCACCAGGGAATCCAGGAGGTTGAACTGGATCAGGATCTCGATCACGATGCTCCCGACTATAAGCAGGGGCACGGCCAGCTTGAAGAAGTCGTTGGTCCTGTACCACATCTTCAGGAGGACGTTCTTGGCCCCCGGCATCTGAAGCTCCGGGAGCTCCATCGCGAGGTTGGAGGGCTCGTACTTCAGCCTCTTGTTCAGTATGGTCCCGGATATGAATCCCAATGCGATGAGGACGGCGAATATGACCGCCACCCATACGATCCCGGCGTATCTCCCGGTCACGCCCGTGATGGTGGCCAGCTGCGCCGAGCACGGGACCGCCATGCAGATTATGGTGCACAGGATGGTCCTCTCCCTCTTCGAGCGGACCGCCCTGGTGGCCAGTATGGCGGGGACGTTGCATCCGAACCCCACCATGATCGGGATGAAGGCGTTGCCGTGCAGGCCCAGCCTGTGCATGGAGCGGTCCAGCAGTATCACCGCCCTGGGCAGGTACCCGGAGTCCTCCAGGAGCCCCAGCACTATGTAGAACACCATTATGTAGGGGATGACCAGGCCGAGTATGGCGCCCAGGCTCCCGTCGATCCCTGCGAAGACCGCCTCCCCCAGGTCGCCCCCGATCTCCCTTCCGAAATCCACGAGGGCGGTCCCCACGACGCCGGTGTACAGCGCGTCGATGGCGTCCGCCAGCATCCCTCCCACCACTATCAGGCAGAGGAACGTCAAGGCCAGCACGCATATCAGGATGGGTATCCCGGTGGCCGGAGTGATCGTCATCTCGGATATCCTGTCCTTCCTGGATACGCCTTCGACGATGGGCTCCACGGCGGACATGGCGATGACGTGGGCGTCCCCGTACCTGTCGCGGGCTATGTGGATGTCCAGCGCGTCGCCGTGCGTCTCTTTGAACTCGGAGGATATCCTCCGTACGTACGCCTCGACCTCGGGCGACTCCATCCTCACGAAGATGTCCAGGCCCTCGAGCATCTTGACGGCGGAGCCCCACGGCATGGAGCCGTCGATGGAGATCATGGACTCGATGTATCCCATGATGTGGCCGTCGTACCTGGTCCTGTACCCGGACACGGCCGCTTCTCCGGACGAGATGAGCTTCAGGAGCCCGTCCACGCCCTCCCCGGTCTTCGAGGACACGGGGGCCACCGGTACGCCCAGGATCTCGGAGAGCTTCTCCGTATTGATCCTGAACCTCTTGTCGGCGAGGTCCATCTTGTTGAGGGCCAGGATTATGGGAACTCCCAATTCTATTATCTCTATGGCCAGCACCAGGCTGGATTCCAGGTTCGTGGAGTCCGCGACCACCACGACGGCGTCGTTGGCCCCGTCGCGGAGCATGTCGATCACGATGCGGTCCTCGCCGGAGTTCGTCGACAGGCTGTAGATCCCCGGAAGGTCGTGGATGTTGAGCTCCTTATCATCGACGATCACGGTGGATTCCTCGAACTCGACCGTGGTCCCGGGGTAGTTGGACGATATCACGCCCACGCCGGTGAGCCTGGTGAAAAGGCTGGACTTGCCCACGTTAGGCTGCCCGATCAGGGCTATCTGCATCCTCTGCAAGGCATCGGCCCCTTCTGACGAAGATCGCGGAGGCCGCATCCGCGTCCAATGCGATGGTGGCGTACCCTATCTTGACCACGCGCGCGCCCTTGCCGGACACCGTGGCCGCCAGCTGCAGCGACCTGCTGGGGACGAATCCCATGGAAATGAGGCGTCTCAGAAGGGAGTCGTCGTCGGAAGTCAGGCGGACTATGGTCCCCTTCTCGCCGACGCCCATATCTTTGAGCGACACCAAGGGGGCGCCCGGCTCCCCGCATCCTCCGTGGCACGAGCCGCAGGCCCCGTTGCCGTCGGAACCCCCGGTGCAGAAAACGCTGGTGCTCACGCTGGAACGCTCCTGTACGACAGGGCAGTCGTCTACCTTCCTAATGATGCGGGATGCCTTCGTCATGTCGATCTTTCCGGCGACGTCAATCTTCCAGACGTCCTGGCGTATATGCTCGGCGGATTGAGATGGTCGGGATATTTTATGGTTTGCCTAATAAATTTTAACCATGTTCAAATAACATATGTCCAGACGTCCAACGAAGCCTCTTCTTCATTCTTGTGAAGATGCATGCGTCCCGTGTCAAATGATGCTTGTTCTCATCTCAGACAATAATAGGCATAATTACATGATTTTTAGCCATTCCTTAATTATAGGCGGTTAGTTTTAAATACTGAACTCAGTTAGATAATTTTGAGGTAATTGCAATGGTTACTGTAAAAGAGTCTGAGTGTGTCGGATGCGGCGCCTGCGCCGACGTTTGCCCCAACGATGCCATCACCGTTGACGACATCGCTGTCATCGACGCCTCCAAGTGCGTGGACTGCGGAGCCTGCGTCGACGAGTGCCCCTCATCCGCTCTCGAGTGAGGACAACAGCCGGGATATCCGGCACTACCAACCCCTTTTTTCTATTTTCACTTCTTATCTCCGTCTGCATGATAACCGTCATCGGAACAGGGCACGTGTTCGACCTCGCCGAGCCCGTGGCGTTCATCGTCCAGCATACCTGGCCGGATGCCGTGCTCATAGAGCTGGACAAGTCCCGTTACGATTATCTGATGAACCATCAGGACGCGGAGTCGCACGATCCCGGGAAGGGGGCGTCCGTGATGTACCGCCAGGCCTCCAAGTACCAGGACAGGGTCGCTCAGGCCCACGGAGCCAAGGTCGGAGGGGAGTTCCTCGCGGCCGTCAACATGGGCAAGCTCCAAGGGGCGGAGATAATCCCGATCGACACCAACGCCATGCAGGTCATGAACGAGGTCTGGGAGGAGATGTCCTTCTCCGAGAAGATGCGCTACAGGCTGTCCGGGATAGGGGACCTGTTCAGGGGCGGCGCAAGCGCGGAAGCCACCCAGACCCGCTTCGCGAAGGACGAGGAGGCCTATATGGCGGACATGCGCCGCAGGTATCCCACCTTGGTGAGGAAGCTGATAGACGAGCGCAACGCCTATATGGCGGAGCAGATAAACAAGGCCGCCCTCACCCATTCCAATATGGTCGTGGTCGTCGGCGACGGGCACGTGGAGGGGATATGCGCCCTCCTCGAGGACCCGACGGTAAGGAAGATAAGGCTTGCGGACCTGATGGACGAGGAGCGCATGAACGCCGTCCGCAGGATGGTTTACAACGGAGATGAGAAGATATGAAGGTCGTTCTGCTCGCATACACCCAGGGCGCGGACGCCATCTGCGCGGCCGCCGGCAGCTCATGCTATTCGGCGAGGCCGTCCGCGGAGATAGCCAAGGATGTTGATTCTGAGAAGACCCTGTCGAGGATCGTCGGCATGGGGCACCTGTCGGTGGTGGAGCACGCGGTGTTCACGTTCTCCGTCGAAGGCGTGTCCCGCGCGCTGACCCATCAGCTCGTCAGGCACAGGATAGCGTCGTTCTCGCAGCAGAGCCAGAGGTACGTGTCCCTCAAGGAGCCCACGTTCGTCACGCCTCCCACCGTCAAGGGGGATCCGGAGGCGGAGAGGGTGTTCTCCGAGACCATGGACGCCATCTGGGACGCCTACCGCCGTCTGGAGGACATGGGGATCCCCGCGGAGGACGCCAGATACCTTCTTCCCAACGGATGCACCACGAACATAACCGTCACCATGAACGCGAGGGAGCTCCTCCACCTGTTCTCGCTCAGATGCTGCTCCCGCGCCCAGTGGGAGATCAGGGAGATGGCCGAGCGCATGCTGGAGCTTTGCAGGGATGTCTCGCCGGTCATATTCAAGGATGCGGGCCCTCCTTGCGTCAGGGGTCCTTGCCCTGAGGGCAAGCTCTCCTGCGGGAAGCCGCGCAGGCCTTCGGCATGAAAAACGTTGAGGTTAAGTTTAAATATAGTACCTACCTACCCGATTTTACTCGGTGAAAGATATGGGAAGAATAAGACCCACCTACATCAAGAGAGTCTCCATTGAGCTGGTCAACAAATATCCTCAGGCGTTCAGCAAGGATTTTGAGGGCAACAAGGAGATGGTCAGCGCTCTCACCGACGTCTCGTCGGTAACGATGAGGAACAGGATCGCAGGATACATCACCCGCTACCTGTCCCATCCTGAGGCATGATGCAAACGCCTTAAACCTTAACGGTTTCCGCAGCTTTTGCCCGCGTGGGGTAGCTTGGATATCCTGTGAGATTGCGGATCTCCTGACCCGGGTTCGAATCCCGGCGCGGGCACCATCAATTCCATCCGATGGATTCTGTAGGCCTCGTGTTGATTTCCAGGCTAAGTTGCATATACAACCTTCTGTTCTATGCGTCTTTGAGATGGTTCGATGGCTTATTGCAGGAAATGCGGAGAAGTCATAGACGACGAGGCGGTCATTTGCCCCAAGTGCGGGGTCCAGCAGAAGGATTACAGGAAGGCGTCCGATGACGACGGCAGCATCCTCTGGCTGCTGCTCGGGCTGCTGATACCCATAGCGGGGCTCATCCTTTGGATAATGTGGAAGGACGACAAGCCGAAGAGCGCGAGGATGGCAGGCATCGGATTCCTTGCAAACATCATCCTCTGGATAGTCGGCGTGGCCGCCATGTTCTCGCTGGTCGGACTGTACATGCATTGAGCTGCCGTCATCGGCCTACGGCAGGGGATGCGGGTCGGCAGTTGTCCATCGCCCCGCGCCCCTGTCCGGATCATTCACTGGTTCGCGATCGTTCCTTCTCGTCTTCGTCCTTCGGCCATACGATCTTCGATATTTCCACGTCCCCAGGCGGCAGTATTCTCGAGATTTCTTCTTCCGGCACGTTGAAGCGCTTGGCGATCTCGTTGGACTTGCGTCCGGCCTTGCCTCTTCCCGGGACTATGGTCATCAGCCTGTCGCATCCCGCGAAGCATTCCGCAGGGCCGCACATGACCTTCCTGGCGCCCTGATAGTAGATCTCGCCTATGGTGAGCTCCATGGGCAGGTGGTACTCGTAGTTCCTCTTCCCGCGTATTATGAACGCCCCTCTGGGGACGAACTCTCCGGGGTTGGGGGTCTTGCTGACCTGGTCGGGATACACCCAGAACGCCCCTCCCTCGGCCAGAGCGGCCACCCATGCCTTGGACTGCGCTATGGCGAAGTGGCAGGCCGCCCTGAGGTCCTCCTGGGGCGCCGCGGCGCCGTCCTTGAGGATGACGGAGGGGGCCCCGTGGACGTCTGCATGGGCGTATACGTCGTTCTCCTTCAGGTGCTTCTTGACGATGCTGTCGTTGGTGTGCGTGTCCCTTCCGGCGATCACCAGCCTGCCGCCGGGGGTGATGAACCATTTGTACCTCTCGAACCAGAACTGCTTGGTGGGCTGGGCCTTCCCTGCCGCCATGGCCTTCGCCTTGTCGATGTTCTTCCTGGTCTTGGCAAGGATGGCGAGGGTCTCGTCCAAGGCCTCCTTCGCGCGCTTGGCCTTCTCCCCCACGTCCTTTCCCTTCTGGTAGATGTCGGACGCGTTGGCGTCGAGGCTCTTCGTGTAGTCAAGGACGACGGTCTCCCCTCCCAGCTCGGCGGTGACGCGGTTCTTGGACGGGTCTATGTCCTTCACGTACGGGATCTTCATGGCTCCCGCCCTGAGCTTGTCCCAGCCGATCTTCTTCGACTGCTCGTCCAGGACCGCCAGGAGCTCGCTGGTCTTCTGGTAGTCGGCGTAGAGGGCGTCGGCCTTCCGGCGCATCTCGGCCTCCTCCTCGCGGTATCCCTCCAGGGTCTCCTCCTGCTTGGCGACCCTCCTGTTGAGCTTCTCCACCTCGGGGTCCACGAAGGCCTCCTCCTCGGCGTCGGAGATCTCCGTCATGAACGCATGGACCATCTCTGACATGGTGCCGTAGCTTCTGCTCTCCAGGTCGGAGCGGGACTCCAGGCGCATGGGCGCGAAGTCCTCTATCTTCCCGTCTTTCAGGTAAGCGGTGGGCTCGGGGGATTCGATCGCGTACCTCACGATCTCCTTGACGGCGGAGTACATCTTCGAGAGCGTGTCGTCGGAGACGTCCTTGGCGGGCGTCGACTTCTCCATGCCGACGCGCCTGCATACCTCCTCCGCATACTGGCCTCCCAGGTTCACGGAGGTGGCCAGCGTCCTCACGGCATCCGAGTCCGAGGAGCGGAACGCGGTGACGAAGTCCTCCTCCGACGACTCCGTGGGGTCGAATCTCGACTTGGGCACGACGTATTCGGATCCGGGGCGGACGGTACGGTCCTTCCAGGTCTTCTGTATGAGGCAGTTCAGGATTATCCCGTCTTTAATCAGCAGGACGTTCCCCCCGCCGAACATCTCGAACACCAGCTTGTAGTCGCCGTCGGATTTGGCCAGCTCGATCTCCACCGCCCTGTCGAATCCCAGCTGCCGAACCTTTCCGACCCTGGCGTTGTCTATGTATTTCCTTAGGAACGAGGCGAACGACGTGGGCATCGTAGGGGTCTCAGGCTTGACGGCGGGGCTGTACAGCCACTTGCCGTCCTTGAAGAAGAGCTCCTTCTTCCCCTCTCCCTGCACGTTGAGACGGAAAAGGACGTTCTTGGCGCCCCAGTGGAAGATCTTGTCCATGTGCGCGCCCTCCACGCCGGAGATCTCGGTCACGATCGAACGGACGTCGAAGGAGCTCATCTCTTTCTTCATGGTCCGGGATTATGGGCGCATAACGGAAATAACTTGTCAGAATATTCTTTTGTCCGGTCTCGATTTAATAACAATTTAATTATCTTATGCGTTTGAGTAATAATAATTTGAAATCAGTAATACTAAATACGATTGAGTCGATGGTCTCGTCGATGGCGGAACAAGAATCCGAGACGATTTCCGTCGCCTCGTCGTATCGTAGAAACGCGAAGCGGAAGATTGCTTTCATAATCTTCTGTCTCGCGCTGTCGGTGGTAGCGGCGGTGTACTCGGCGACCCTCGGATCCTATCCGATCACGGCCCAGGAGGTGTACAGCACCGTCTGGAATGTGCTCATAGGAAACGGGGACTCCTTGGACCCCACCGTCAGGCACGTCGTGATAGACCTCCGCCTACCGAGGATCATCGCAGGGTTCCTCTGCGGCCTCGGGCTTGCGATAAGCGGGGTCGCGATGCAGAGCATGCTGAAGAACCCTCTGGCGGACCCGTATACCATGGGGATCTCCACCGGCGCGAGCCTCGGGGCCTCCATTGCGATAATATTCGGCATAGAGCTGTTCAACGCCGGCATAGTCGCCAACGCGTTCGTCTTCGCATGCGTGCCGGCGATGGTGATACTCTTCCTGAGCAAGTTCAAGGGCGCGACGCCGCTGGTGATGATCCTCGTGGGAGTCGCGCTGAACTACCTGTTCTCGGCGATGGTGCAGATGGCCAGGCTGCTGGCCGATCCGGACGGCCTCAGCGACCTGTTCCGCTGGAGCGTCGGAAACCTCGACGGCGTCACATACGAGAACTCCATCCTGATCATGGTCCTGTGCGTCATCGGGATGGTCTATTTCCAGTACGTCTCGAACCAGCTCAACATCATGGGCCTGGGGGACGAGACCGCCAAGACCATGGGTGTGGACGTGGAGAGGAAGAGGCTGATATGCATCCTCCTGGTGACCCTGGTCGCCGCCGGGATAGTCAGCTTCACCGGGGTCATCGGATTCATAGGGCTCGTTGCACCCCATATCGTCAGGATAATCATCGGGTCGGACGTGAAGTACCTGGTCCCGGCCGCCGCGGCCTTCGGCGCGTTGCTTCTGCTTTGCTCCGACATCGTCGCCAGGGTCGTCGTGGCGCCCACGATGCTTCCGGTGGGGGTGGTGACCTCCTTCATAGGCGGGCCGCTGTTCCTGCTGCTGATACTCCATAACTCCAAGGAGGAATGGGCGTGAGCACGATGGAGTTCAGGGACCTGGTCTTCGGATACGACCGGAAGACAATCCTGAACGGCGTCAACCTCAGCTTCGACGAGCCGGGGCTGGTCTGCATCCTAGGGCCCAACGGGGTCGGCAAGACCACGCTGGTGAAGTGCGGGAACAAGCTCCTGAAGCCCACTTCCGGGGACGTCTTCGTCGACGGGAAGAGCGTTTCCGAATACGGCCTGCACGAGCTGGCCAAGAAGATGGCGTTCGTGTCCGCCACTTCCGCCGCCACGTTCTCGATGACCGTCACTGAGGCCATACTCCTGGGGAGGCATCCGCATGCAGGATGGACGACCACTGACGAGGACCTCCAGAAGGTCGAGGACGCCATCAGGCTTCTCGGCCTGGAGGAGTTCGCCCAGCGCGACTTCCGCATGCTCAGCGCCGGACAGGCCCAGAGGGTGAAGATCGCAAGAGGGCTGGTCCAGGAGCCGGAGATCCTGATACTGGACGAGCCGACCTCCAATCTGGACGTGAAGTACCAGATGGACGTGATGAAGTTCCTCAAGAGCTACGCCAAGACGAAGGGGATCCTCGTCCTGATGGTCTGCCACGACCTCAACATCACGGCCGCATATGCGGACCGCGTCATACTCATGCACGGCGGGAACGTTTTCTCGGACGGGGTTCCGAAGGACGTCCTCACCGAGGAGAACATAGAAACGGTTTACAACGTGAAAGCGAAGGTCATAGATGTCATGGGGACGCCCCATATCATTCTGATACCTGAATACGAGAGCTGATTCTGATGAATAAGAACGCTTTGATAGCCGTCGTCCTCGTGGCCGTCGTGGCGGTTGCCGCGTTCGCGGTCTTCCTCATGATGGACAACGGGAACGATGACAAGAACGACACGAGCCCTGGAAAGCGCATCGGGGAGGACATGGCCAGCAAGCTTCCCTCGTCATCGTCCAGGCTATGGGTCTACGGGAACTCCAACGAGGACGACCGCATGAACCAGGCCGACGTGGCCTATCTGGAGGGGGTCATCTCAGGAAAGAACGCCCGCACGGAGCTGTCCGATGCCAACGCCGACGGCGTGGTGGACCAGGCCGACGTCGATTACTTGAAGAGCATCCTGGCCGCAGGGGCCGATACGAAGCTCGACGTCTACTACATCGACGACTACAACACCATCCAGAAGGTCTCCTGGCCGGTCAGGACCATCGCCATCAGCTACTGCAGCGGCGTCTACACCACGGAGGTCACCGGGCTGATGGACAAGGTGGCCATGGTCAACGACGAGATCAAGAACTACAACTGGCTGAAGCTCAACTCCAGGTTCGCGACCGTCCCGTCCTCGGGATCGGTCAGCTCCCCAGACTGGGAGGCCATCCTCAAGGCGAAGGTCGACGTCTACGTTCCCGGATACTTCTCCGGAGACACCGATCCGATCGCCCGCAACCAGCTCAAGGGCATGGACGTCATGTTCAAGCACACCTGCGACGGCGACGGCATGCCCAACGTCAACATAGACAGGTCCATCCTGATGTACGGATACCTGCTGCAGGGCGACATGGACCTCACCTACAAGTATCTCGCCTGGCACGATGACTGCATAGGCAAGATGAAGGCCGCCGCCGCGAAGCTCACCCCCGAGCAGAAGGAGAACCTCGTCATGGGAAGGTCCTTCATCAGCGCCGGGGCGTCCACGTACAGCATCACCGGAGGCCAGAACACCAACCTGGTGCACGCGTCCTGGGCCGGCGTCAACTGCCCCACCCAGACTCTCGCCTTGACGCCCAACCTGTACAACAGCCTGACCATGGAGCAGATCGAGACCGTCATGATGCAGTCCGCGAAGGCGTCCGACAACACCGTGTACTACATCATCAACGAGCACGACGGGCTCAGGAACTCCAAGGACCTGGACGTCGGGGTCCCCGCCTGGGCGGAAGCGCTGAAGAACCGTCCCGAGACCATCCACTATCTCGGAATGGCCCGCGAGGGAGGCAACAGCCCGTTCTACGTGGTCGAGATGGCGTTCTATCAGAACATCCTCTACCCAGAGCTGGACACCGGGCTCGACTACAGGGAGATGATGGAATACTTCATCGACAACTTCACCGACGAGACCGAGAACTACAAGCAGTACTTCGACATCGACAACTTCTTCAAGGATTTCGGGGTGCTTTGAAACCATGAGGCGGGGGCCTCCCCGCCATTCTTCCGGCGATGTCTGAACGTAGCGTCCCTCGTAGATATCTTTATAAATAATGTGTTCATAGCCCGATTCACAAATGCCGCTGTGGCTAAGGGGTATAGCGACGCCTTGGTAAGGCGTAGGTCGTGGGTCCAATTCCCATCAGCGGCTCCACTCTTCTTCATTTTTCGACGATGTTAAATCCTGTCATTCGCTCGACGTTCCATGCGCGGGCTCGTGGTCATGGTCATCCTTTTGATCGTGGGTATATCCCTCATAGCGTTGGCGCT
>JAEEGH010004078.1_pt1 | contig 37714 bp, 44 predicted proteins | sample 9134181 | NCBI WGS metagenome assembly JAEEGH01 (sample SAMN16246544, study PRJNA631951) | gut metagenome | biome: gut microbiome; feature: rumen; material: DP-attached | host: Bos | place: Iran: Karaj | collected 2018-10 | reverse complement strand
CGGCTTCTTCTATCATTCTCAGGAACATCTTTTTTACGTTTGTAGACCCGTTTCTTAATATCCGGTACACTTGTGGATGCAATTGTATGATTGTACCCGATATTATAGAAAAAATCTCGAACATCATCTCTTATAAAGCGGTCACACAGGTATTCATATGCGTTCTTAAATAATGAGGACGAACTGTTCCTATTTGCCACTAAACTGATAAGAAAACGCTCCTTTGTCTGTTCCTGTGTTTCTTTTTTCTTTTTTTGCTCATGTTCTTCCAAAATATTTCTAATATCATCGCTGGATATATCCATCTTTGAAAGCATATTATTAACCAATGAAATCAAGACAGATTCGTCTATTTTTCCTTCATCAACTGCGATTTTGCAACTCGTCAGTAAGACGTAAGAGTCTTTCCTGGCATTATTGACAATCCGAAAATACTCCTCAGAACTAGCCTTCTTGTCTTTAATATTCTTCCTGTACTGATAAATAAAAGCATTTTTCTTGTTGGTTTCGGGATTGTCATCATAATAATCCCTTCTGATATCTGCATAAAAATCGGACTTTTTAAGATATTCCATTCTTTCTTCTAATCCTTTCAATAGCAGCGTTAAGCTGTGCATTAACATCATCAATCAGATTCAATTCAGAAAATGTAGCATCATTATTTATAAAAAGCGACAAGTCATTCTCATACATGTATCCATATACCATATCTTCTATTTTTGAGTAAAACCCATCATGATCTACCATAAAAAACAGCTTTCTGTAGTCTTTGTATCTTTCTATGAACTCATCAGGAGATTCAAAATTTTCAAAAAATGCATCCCATTCAGGAGCTCGAACTGCATTTAGTTTCTTGATATACTGTTCGGCATCATTGAGATCTGTCTGATTACTAAATAGGTTCTCACGTTCATCATCGGACAGATTATCGTAATCTATGTCTGATAATTCATCTATATATGCATATGCATCCTTGCCCTTTGCTCTAGCCTCCTTCTCCAGCTCGGCAAATGAATCAAATCCCAATCCTTGAGCCAATATATCCTTCTCGGCATCGGATTGTTCTAATTCAAGCTGGGCATCAATATGCTGTTGCTCGCGTTCAAGATATTTTTGATATTTGTCACTATGAAAGTAAGCATCAAAGCCAGCCTCGTCCAGTGTCTTATAACTTTTTCCGGTTATTCTTTCATAGCACAGATCCATAGCAATAAAAAAGCTGGATTCTGGGTTTTCATCGGGGGCAGGATAATCTTCAAAGTTAAAAAACTCAAGATCGCAAAGTTCGTTTAACTCTTTTATTCTTCTGTCATTATCTACAAGCCATGCTTTATCCAAAATATCCTGAAAAGAAGCACAGATTCTACGCTTCTCGTAAATTTCAACATGTTTTATACGCTCATTGGCAAAACAACGCAATGTGCAGTATAAAAATGCCTTGAGAAAGATCTTTTCATCTAACGTAAAGTCTCTTTCCCTATTCTGCTCATTAAATATTCTCTCCCTTTGCCCAATAAGATCCTCGATGAAAGATTTTGCCTTCTTATCCGAAAATTTTCCCTCTTTTGTGCAAATAAAAGGCAAAATAGAAGCACTTGTTCCTCGGACAGTTGAGCAGAGTACCTTCAATCGTTTCTCTATTTCTCTTCGATTGTATTCGCATTTATATCTTTCAGACCAATCCATAAATCTCCTTCTTCCGGATTTAAGCAAACAGATACATCCCGCCTTAAAGATCAACTATTTATCAGTTCTCCGGATAGACTTCTTAACGCCCTTCTCCAGTCCACATTGCCTGAACTGTGTAATGTCTTTAAACATTTCTAGCGGTCATCATCCAAAAAACATTAATTTTTGTACCATATTAAATATTATATCATTCAAAGCCATCTGAATGATATGACTCAATAACCATTCTGAAATCTTTACAGTCTCCTGGCAGACGCGGAATATCCTGTTACATTCCAATGTACTGTGGCATCTTTTAGTTGATAGGTATAGAATAACAATGCCAGAGTTTACTGTTCGTAATATTTACGAATCTAAGTAGTGTTTGGACAACAACCCTTTCAGCCCAGTAAACATGGGCGTTTATAACGATTTTTGATATGCTAAAGTGCAAGGAAATTTTTGCAGTTTAACGCATTTATGGGCTTTATAGCTTGCACTTTGAGGTCAAAAATCATGTATAAAACTCCAGATTACGACTACGAACAGTTAAGTTTCACCGGCTTTAATGCAACCTGCGGTTTGCAATTGGATCCCCAAAACGAGTGGATTGTGATCGCAGGTAAACTTCCATGGCGAGCATGGGAAACTCTCTATGCCGCTATGTTTCCAGCTGAAACAGGAAATGTAGCCAAGCCTTGCAGAATGGTGATGGGATCACTTATTATCCAGCAGCATATGGGCTTTACTGACAGAGATCTTGTTGCTCAGTTGCAGCAGAACCCATACTACCAGTACTTTATCGGACTTGAAGCTTTCCAACATGACGCTCCGTTTGCACGGACTCTCCTGGTGACCTGGAGAAAGCGACTGACTCTGGAGTTTATTATCAAGGCAAATGACCTGCTGTGTGACGCTGCTCCCAAGACCTTTATGTTCCGCAAAGGGAAGGCTCATTTCAAACGAGGTGTCCTCGTTGCTACACAGATATGTGATGCAACTGTTGCTCCGCAGTATATCAGGTTTCCACAGGATACATCACTCTTAAATGAAGCACGCATGAAGCTTGAAACCATGATAGATTTCTTCTGCGAAGTTTACGGCTTTGATAAGCCAAGAACCTATCGTAAGGTGGCGCACAAGGACTATCTTGCATTTGCTCGGTCGAAGAAACCGACCAAAGAAGCGGTACGCAAAGCAGTAAAAGCTCAGCTGAACTATGTTCGTAGAGACCTGAATTACATTGATGATTTCATGCATGAGGGCTACGCTCCTGCTGAAAAATTCATAGACAACATCATCGTAATTCATATCCTGTATGAACAGCAATTGTACATGTATGAAAACAACACTCATAAGGTTGATAACCGCATAGTCAGCATCCATCTTCCGTTCGTTAGGCCAGTCATGCGTGGAAAGGCTAAGGCTCCAACTGAGTTTGGTGCAAAACTCCATCTCAGTGTTGACGAACTTGGTTTTGGAAGAATAGAAAACCTTTCGTTTAACTCCTACAATGAAGGACCGATGCTGATTGAAGCGCTTACTGCTTACAAATACCGCAATGGCGAATATCCTGAGCGTGTGCTTGTTGATCAGATATACCGCACGAAGGCGAACATTGCGTTCTGTAACACAAATGGTATCAGGATAAGCGGTCCAAAGCTTGGACGCCCAACTAAAGATGATGCAAAACTTCGTAAGGAACGCAAGGTTGCAGCAATTGATAACACTGACAGAATCGAAGTTGAGCGTTACTTCAGCACAGCCAAACGAAGGAATGGCATGGGTGTGATAAAAAGGAAAAGAGAAGATACATCCCTGTCAACAATCGCCATGTCCATTCTCGTAACCAACATTTTTGGAACATTTAAACTTGCAGTTGAGGAATATGGAAATGAGTCTTCAAATCCCTCGTCAAACCAGAAAAAATGTAAAGCTTAACCCGGTCAAAACTCCGAAAAAGGAGTTGTTGACCAAACACTAAGTAGCAAAAAATAAACCGATGCCAGATTATAGCATCGGTCTATAAATCAACATATTCACCTTTATTAACATTACATCTCTTTTTTCACAGTTATTTGTAGGACATTATTTATAAAACCACGGCCATGATCAAATATATCACATTAGTTTATCTCCTTGAAAAACCATTGAAACTATTCTGAAGAGCAATTAGTCCAGTATCAATATACAACCCCCGTAAAGATTCTGCTGTTAACCTCTTGTCACCACCAATGTTTCTGCTTAAATCTCTAATTGCCTCAATTGACGATTTTGAATTAACATCGATTCTATTAACAGCTTCACCTAACTTACTTTGTTCTCTTAGCAAAGCTGCCTGATTATCTCTAATGCTTTCCAATGACCAGCGGATATTGTCCAATGAATTTCCCATTTCTTCCAACGTGCTTTTTAACTCTATCCTATCTTCCTCCTGCTTCAACATTCTATATGCACCATCTGGCCCTCCAAGTTGATATGTCCATTCCCTATCTAAACATTCGTACAAAAAACATAGCGACCCAATATCATAATAATAAGGATTTACTATTCCCAATCCCTCTATCGCCTCTTCCAACCTCTTAGCCTCGGTAATTCTACCTTCCAATAACTTATCTATCAGACTTGCATTATACGCAGCAATCGAGTTCATTTCCTCTTCTTTTTCCTTTAAGACTAATGATACCTGGTTATTCCTATCCATTTCTTGATTATATTTTTCCATTTCTTTCTCATAGTCTTGAACTTTTACAGCGTTCAATTTACGGACAACTTCCTGCATTTCTTTGTTTTCTCGCTTGATTTTTAACTTTCCGATAGGAAGCAAGGCATCTTTAACAGAGCGTCCGTCATATTCTATAAGAGTTGGTTCCTCTGGCTTAATAACTTCGTGTATGTGCTGTTTGGTAAAATTCTCTTTGTATTCCAGAAATTCTCTTTTAGCTCTATTACGTATACTTGAGCCTATTCTCTTCCTAACTCTTTCTACGGTATTAATGTATATTTTTATATCAATAAGCATACCGATATAGCTTAATAAATATTCATTCTTGGAATTCATAATTTCCTCCTTATCATGGTTAAACGCTATCTTTTTATAATGTGAAACAAAAGGGCTTCATGTGTATTCCATAAGCATTCCTACATAACACGATATATATCTATCAAATCAAAATCATTTGCTGATTCCCGAATGTTGTTTGGGTCTTTTAGATTAATTACTTTGTGCAAATTAGCTTCCGAAAGCTTTCCCGAAAAAAAATCTGTTTTAGGAAAAGCATTGGAATTTGCATACATGCTGTTTGCAACAAAGAACTTTGCATGCAAAGCCCCAAGCAAATACTTGACCCATGTACCAGAAATTGCTGATCCCCCACCTCTATCATCCCCGTATCTAACCTGAATAACATATTCAACAGGAATATTATTATTTACCAGATAATCTCTCGCAAAATACATATTGTCCGTGAGTACATACAATAAATCAGCATCATATTCATATTTGTCAGGGGCTCGATCCTTATGCCTATGAAGTGTCATAACATGCGCTTTTATGAAAAAGACTCGATTATAATATGAAGGCTTGTGTCCTATAAGTGAGCTGTCAAAATGATTCCCATTGTATTGAAGGTGAATATCCTGCAGTCTTTCTATTGAGGATGCCATTATTTGAGTCACATTAGTCTTTGTCGAACTCTCTGGTATCCTTCTATATCCGGAGTACAAATCCTTAATTTTTTTATACTCGTCATTCCTAAGATACTTCAGATCCGTATACCCTATCTCACCCCCATCAAGCTCACCTGCTCCATATGAAGAATATACTTGCGGAAGCAAATCAGTCATTATAAACAAATCCGGCATTTTCTGATCTGGTTCTCTAGGAATCTGTTTCCATTCGTAGTAGACGTCATTTAAGTATAAGAGCCCACGAAAGTCTGCTCCAGCTGAAGGGTACCAGCAAATATGGTGATGCGACTTTATTATTTGATCAATTGTTTTCATTTTATTATTCCATTATTGTTAAAATTTTTATCGTGCCTATAGCTATTTACCAGCAATAACTTTTACAATTTGCCCCAGCTTAAAAACGAGTTTATTTCTTAACTTCTGGCATTCCAAAATTCATAAAGTAATTCCTTACTTTATCATCGACAAAAAGAAAATAGCATTCTTTTAGTGATCTTGCATGAGAATACGATACATTCTCTTAATATCCTCAGCGGGTATCCCATAAATGTCACTCAAATTTGCCCTTACAGATACCCTTACAGATAATTGATTATTTGTGTCAATATACAATTCCGGACCAATAATAATCATTATCCTATCACATTCCATGCCCCTCACACTGGACGTCATAGCAATATTACCTTCTTCAGACAAACCATAAGGTGTATAATTTACTCCAAACCCCACTATTAAATTAGATATTTCATTAGTTTTTTTACCAAAGCATTCCATCCATCATCAATATTTTCAATATAAACATCCTTTTTCTTTTCTCCTAGATTTAGCCATTATAAAACACCAATTGACAATCCATCAAATACTCTCTAAAAACTTAATTTCCGTAATTATTTCGTAATCTTCATTTATTGTAAGCGTCGCATATGAAATCTTTTCTGCGCTGGTACGAGGCTCACCAATGCTTCCAGGATTGATGTAAGTAATTCCATCCTCAGAAATCTCAGGTGTTTCAGCTTGATGAGTGTGCCCGAATAAAACAATATCTGCTCTCCTCTTCTTTGCTTCTTTTTTAAGAGTATCGAGATTCATCTCGCTTTTAACACGAAGATTCTCCCCATGTATAACCCAAATATTAAAAAATCCTGCTTTAAACAAGATTTCTTCTTCAAGATCATGTCCATGATCGCAGTTGCCTTTAACTGCTTTAATCTCATAATCAACATTATCATCAATGTTCTTCAATGTCCCTTCTATATCACCGCAATGGACAAGGTAATTGAAGGGCTTTTCTTTCTGTATTGCCTGCTTTATATATTTATTGGTTCCATGTGAATCTGAAACTATGAGAATCTTGATTGTATCCATTAATTACTCCTTTATTATTCTTCTGATTCATGATCCCACTCGTCATCTTCCTCTTCACCTGCATCTTCAGGAACTTCAGGAAGTACATTACCCTCCGGAATATATCCATTGTAAGCAAAGCCTGTTGCTCTGTGTGGTGGAACAGACTTTATTACTTCTATGATTTCTGGTATCAGATTTGCATCGGGCAGTTTCATTTGTACGAAACCGATAAATTGTCTTTCATTACCAAAGTACACCCAGTTGGGCTGTCCTTCCGCAAATTCAAAATAGTCCTTTACATAAGAGTATGTTATGTTATTTTTATCGAGAAATTCGCATACTTCTTTTAAGAACATGTTATCAATATTCATGTAAACGCAATTATTATCTGACATTGTTTCCTCCCATCATTGCCCTATTCTATGGTTTATAAAATACTACCAGCGATCTTCTGGTTTTTTTTCAATTCCTTCTCTTTATTTGGCATGCCCCTTGAAATCTCTAAGCATACACCATTACTTAAATTATACATTTTGGACGAATATTTGTCATCGCATTCACGATTGATCCGACCGCTAAGAATTCAAAAAGGGTATTTACAAATCCAGTTCAATTTGCTATATTATCTTCCGCAGCTAATTCCAAGCTGTACTCATTGCAGTCGCGATGTTTGTTTCCAACCACCGATTTGTTTTTTAGAGTTTTAAGGAGTTATTTGTAATGTTTACCGCAAAAGAAATGTTATCACTTGATTATTTTAACGTGTTTGAAGAAATGGATGATGGCAGTTGGGAGCTGCAATCAAAAAACACAGGACACTGCTGGAAGCTTATCTATGAAAATCATGGATATTGTATGTACCACAAACACCACATTGAAGACGAGTATCACTATCAGACGGATGTAGGAACTCTGTACGATTCTGTGCTTTACATAGTTTCACATGACGAGTATCAAATGAGAGGACGCAGGACTATTTCCCGTGAAGAGGAAATACGCCGAGGATCCTACTTTTTCACGCTCATTGATATTTTTGGTCTTACAGCATGAAAAAAGCCCATCCTATGAAAGAACAGGCCTTTTCTGCTTATGAACCGAAGATCATTTTGATTACAGGTTCAAAGAACTTAAGTATTATTGCCAGTGTGCCAGCAATTGAAAGCAAGTTCTTAAGTACACTATCGAAAATTTCAGTCTTAGACTTAATCTTTTCGCCTGCACCCTTCAATTTACCTACTGCCTGAGTATAAGCTTTCTTTAGAAGCAGATAAATAAACATGCTTACTCTTGCCAGGTAAAATGTAAATACCAATACACTTGCAAGAAGCAATATAGGTCTTACACCGGTCATGGCACTGTAAGGAACTGTCATGTTCTGAGCAATAATCAAACATGACATACCAAACACGCAGAGGCCGGCAAGCTCCATGGAAAACTTTGTCACCATCTTTGTGACCAGATCCATGCTTCGTGTTAGTATTACAAGTCCCAGGATACAAAGAACCCCTGTCACTACACAGAGCAAAAATGCTCTTGGCCCATCACTTTCTGATATGTCTACCAGGAAAAATGTGTATAGGAATGAACCTACCGATAAGCCTAATCCTACAGAGATCCTACGTGTTTCATTCTGATTGATGTAATCAGATACCTTTGCAATAAGCATCATAATAGCTGTTGCAATTCTTACTTTGATTTTGTTCTTCATAACTGAAGGTCCTCCTTTATGGGTGATTTGATTTAAGGTTACGTTTTTCACCTTAGAAGCATCCATTGCTAAAAAACGGCATAAAAAAAGCCGCTTCAATAAATTGAAACGACACTACCAGCAACAATATACAACTAAGACTACTAAACATAAGGAATTATACTATGAATGATAATAATTGTAAATTCAGTTTAACGTATACCATATATCTATCTGTGCTTTTTTTGGCGATGATACTGATTATTATAGGAATCTTCACAAAACATAATGTGCTCTTGTGCTTTTCAATAATATTCTTTTACATCATGTTTTTCATAAATGTATTTACCGGAATCAGGGATTTACTGCTTAGGGTAGTACATTTGAATGATGAAGAATAAGTGCTCACCCCAGAATAGCAACTTCCGGGGCAGCCTTATCAAGTTTCATTTCCCATGAGCTTGAATGCTATCACAATGTCCCCATCCAGATGTTTTGTTGATTTTACATCTGGATCAAGGGACTTTATAACATAAAAACTGTCACGAAGGCTCTTATCATAATCTGACAAAGCATTCCATGACTTTGTGGCAATATCAACTGCCTCTTTCTTTGTTTTAAACTCCTGCACGAAGAGTTCTCCTGTATTGATACAATCCAAACCGATATAATTCATTTCTATTCCTCCGACAATATTTTAATATGCTGAATTATCCAATTTTGATTCCTGAAAAACGAATACAGAGCTTTTTCATTTCTAATCATTCTCTGGATCGTAGTCTTCCTCATCAAAAGCAAATATATCTTCAACTGTCATCTCAAAATATCTTGCTATTCTCATTGCCAATTTCAAGGATGGATTGTACTTTCCATTTTCGAGACATACTATTGTCTCTCTTCTTACTCCCACTATGGCAGCCAACTCAGATTGATTTATTTTCTTTTCTCTTCTCAGTTCATGAATCTTTGTTTTTAACATCTTGCTTCTCCCCGATTAGTATCCACTCTTTTCAAATGAATTAAAAAGTAACCCTTGCAGGAATCCGGCGAGGCCAGCTGAGAAAAATAGAATCTGTTCCATTGAAAAATACTTCTGAAGGGTAGAAGCCAAAAAAGCAAAAGCAATTAAAACAAGCATAATCAGATTTAATGATAGATCACTTGCCCTACCAATATGTTTTGAATACATTTCATCTTCACTCTCTTTCTTATGGAACAGTGCTGCCAAAGAAAGAATAGACATTACAAGTGCAATGGCAGCAATAACTACCCTGATTACATTATTGCCAATCGAGTAAGATACAGCCATGAGCATTAAGGAGATTCCCCAGATCATATTTTTATATCCAACAGCGGTCCTAAGAGAAAAAGGCTTTTTAAGAAAATCCGAAATTGTACTCATAATTCTTCTCCTTTGTGTGTTATTTCTAACAAATGTTATATATTTCTCACTTCTATTTTTAATATAATACTTTTGTGGTTTTTTTGTCAATACAAGTTAGAAATATATCACTTTTTTTTGCATTTATACTGTAAATAAAGTTTATATAAATTTGATTTCTAATTGCTTTCTAATATAAAAAGGCCCTCCCCCAGGAGAGCCAATTTTGCTTTAAGCATATTCTGTTGCAACCTTATACTGAATAAGTGAAAAAACATATTCCGGCATTTTTCTGCGGTTGTTTTCCCAGTCGTCCATGGTTCTGTATGGAATACCTAGATAGGAAGCAAACTCTTTTCTGTTCATGCCTGTTTTTTTACGAAGAGCCCGAAAGCTTTCGCCCTGAGTGATAATATCCGCCATAGTTATTTTACCTCCGTAACTTTTTTATATAAGTCGCGGAGCTCCTGGATTGTCATATCCCTATTCTTGCCATAAAACGGATCCTCATAATCGAAATCCTCATAGCCAGTCTCTTTAAGCGCTTCTATCATTCGATTTGCTTCTTCCATAGTTTCATACTTATCATCAAATAAAGTGCTTGCCTTTAGTCCAAACTTGTCTAAAAACATCTGAGTGCAGGAACCATCATCCGTAGATATTGTCAGCATATATTCAGCTATATCAACAAGCATCGGTTCTTCAGAATCAGGGCCATCTCCTCCATCAGTTAAAAAGTGTTTTGCTTTTTCGTCTGAGTCCAGCTCTAAGATCCATGTTGCCGAACAATTGCTCCCCCCTATTGGAAAATACAATTCGGAATCTGATTGCTTCTCTATCTCATCTTCACTCAGAAGATTCAGCTCTTTTACTAAAGTTGCACCATCGTAGATCCATCTATATTCATGACCATGGCACATCTGTGTTACTCCAAAATATCTCATGTTTATCCTCCTTATTATCAGAGAGATTAAGTAATCTGCCTAATCCCCCGGATTGCTTTATTCGATATTATGCTGCCAGTGCCCATACTCCTCTTTCAGAAGATACTGCAATTCCACTATCTCTAAGATATTGGAGTGTCTGGCGGACTTTTTCTTTCCAAAAAGAGTTTTTACTGCATTTTTTACAGTTGGCGAGCTGTCCGTATATCTGTTCCAATGAAGCTGAACTACCAAGACTCTCTAAAACAGCTACAACAACATCTTTCCAGGAAGCATCAAGCGAGTCCCTTATATCAAGCCTGACATCCCGTGTAATTTGGAAATCAAGAATATATGGAGATTCTTTTCTGAGTATCAGAAAATACTCATGATCAGTTGGTATGAATGATCCGGAATAATTAACTGCTCTATTAGACCAGCAATTGTGCTGCTGTTTAATAACGACGGACTCAACAATTCCGGGTTTGGCTATCTCAAAAAGCATACTTCTGAGCATTCCTTTTGATTTGATATCGCCCATGAGAATCCCGAAATGGCCGCCCGGTTCTAATGCAGCAAACTGTTTAAGGACTGTATAATTGAGCATGTTTACAAACTTTTCCCATGTTGGAGCCTGGGAAAGATCTGTATTCCTAGGATCATATCCATACTTATCCTGTACTTCTTTCCAGCTGTACTGTGTATCTGAGTAGATTATCTTTCCATTCATGTTCCAATATGCCGGATGGTAGAAGATGTTTTCCGGAACATCAGGGATGTCATTAACCATAAGGTCGAAACCAAGTCTTAGATCAGTCCATGTTCCCTTTACTCCAAGCCTTTCACAAACATCTTTTGTTGTACCACCGCCAATGGCATAATCAGACAAGTAATGCATATTGTACTGATTTATGAATGCTTCAATAATCTGAGGACAGCAATTGCCTCTGTAAGAGCTCTTGCCGCCTTCTCCTCTCGTTGGGGTTGAAAAAATTGTACTATCGAATTTGATTTTGTTATTCATGATTTGTTTTCTCCTTTTTAAAAGAGGGTCTGGTCTTATAAGACCAAACCCCCTAATTGCTGTAGTAACTATGTAATTATGTGTGACACAATTACATGATTACATGATTACATTATTAAACTGCGAATTTCTCTGAAAGCTCCGGATCAGAGCATACGATAACCTTCGCGGCACTCTTTACGTTCTCATCCTTAGAGTTTCTTGCGAGAAATACCAGGTTCTTTGGAGCTGTCTCGTAGATATCTCCAAGAGTCATGCCTGCATAGTTGCCACAATCAGCACTAATTGCCTTTGCAACTTCAACGGACATTTCCGCTGGAGCATCTGCCTTAACAGCACCTGGTTTTGTTTCTACTACAGGAAGATCCGGATCCTGAGTAATTGCATTTGCCTTCTGCACTCTGTCTTCAAGGTCTTCAAAGCTGACTCCCTTGATAGTTTCAGCAGAAAGGCCTGCATCCTTCAGAATTTGCTCTGAAGCAGCCTTAATCGAAAGACTTAGATTCTCAAGTACTCCACCATCCAGCAGATGATAGGACAGATCATAAAATGAATAATCATATCCTGCTTCACTTCTATGAATTGCAAAATACTTTAACCCCACCTTCATAGCAAGCTCTGTCTTTTCAGGCTCACTTTCCTTAACGCTTTCTTTTGCTGCCTTTTTAGGCTTTGGAATAGGCATTCCTGACTTTGAATAAGTCTTGTCCTTTTCCTCAACCTTCTTCTCAGAAGATGGTGCAGCCTTTGGCTTTTCTTCCTTTGGCAACTCGTGTTCATCCAGATTCTCTTCTGGCGTAAATACATCACCATAGAATTCAAGACCAATGCCTGCATCATAAAGAGCTCTGGACTTTGCTCCACCAATTACAGTAGATTTCCATTTTGATGCTCTTTCCGATTCCGACATGAATACTCCTGGCATTACTTCGTCCAAAGACAGGCAGTGAAATCCATGACCAAGTACTCTCTTTGTACCATCCTCTGCAAACGATACAAGATAGACGTTAGCACAGCATACTGTTACGTCGCCTACTTTCTCAAAGTATATGTCCTCTTTATCTGAGTACTCGAAAGAAGTATTAAAAAGACCAAATACAATCTTTTCTATCATTCTCTTGTACTGAAGCGGAATGTAGCGAGATCCGCGTCCATCCTCTTTTGATAAATAGTAAAGGTTATTAAGCACATCTTCCTCAGTTCGTATTTCTGAAGGACATCCATTCTCCCTCATTGCTGGTGCCAATAAATTGGTTATCCAATTCTTTATTAATGTTTTCTCCATTGTAGTTTTCTCCTCTCTTCATTATGCGTCCAAGACTTGTTACGCCATCAATAACAAGTTTAATTCCCATTGCTCCTACTAAAAGATCACTGATAGTAGTTATGATTTCCATGTCTTTCTCTCCTCGTCATGTGTATAGGGGTATGGAAGCAGTCATATGGCTGCTCCATATTTCCCCAAAAAGGATGTATTACTTTATCAAAGCACTAATCGCTGTAATAAGCGCTGCTAACCCCGTGATTATTGCTGCGATTGCTTTAATAAGCTCTACAACATCCACCTCGCGTTTCCTTGATTTTGACTTTGCCTTTGTTTTTGGTTTTTCCTTAACTTTAGGCTTAGTCGCAGTCTTAGAAGTTTGCTTCTTTGTCATAACGTGTTACCTCATAAAAAGACCATCCCCGGAGCGGAATGGTCACAACAGTAATCCGATATTCCCTCCTGGGCGGTCCTTCCTTAAGGCGGTAGGCTTTCCTTTAGATCGATCATACGATCTTGCTTTATGCTCTCTCTGCCAGGAATCTTCCAATCAGAATACCCAGGTCGAGAACGCTGAATACCAGCAATAATGCCGCGCATCTCTTTGACATTCATTTTCTTATCATGGTAGAATAGAGTTACAAGGGAGGTGGTGCTCCCCTGCAACTCTGATCCTGTTAAGGAAGAAAGCTCTTTATAGCGATGGCGATGTTTATCACATCTTTTACCATCGTTACAAAGGTGGCGATCATCTTAACACGATCGTAATTCTTTGGAGAAGAATTGGAGCTTTTCTTCTTGGCTTTTGGCTTTGAAGAAGGGCTCTTTTTCTTTTCCTTCTGCTTTGCAGCAACCATGAAATTCCTCCTTTCGTACAGACCGTCCCGGTAGGGAAGCGGTCACATCAGTTACCAATACTCCCCCTCGGGTGGTCCTTCCTTAAGGCGGTAGGCTACCATGTCTCTAGAGTTTAGAACTTATCGTCTCTGATGATTCTGTTCAGAACTTTAGCCACAGCTGGCAAAAGCTTTGGTAAAACCAAAAACACAAACAATATCATCACAGCTGATTCAATAATTTCCATTGTACTGTCCTCTCTTTCTGTCATTTCGAGCAATAAAAAAGGGAACACTTTCGTATTCCCCTTTTACTTGCTTATGCAGTTGCTGTGCTGTTAATCAGTTGAACGGCAGCTCTTCGTCAATTCCATCCGGAATATCCATAAAGCCGTCATCCTCTCCAGAATTTGTAGCTGGCTGACTGTTACCTGTGCTGCCTCCCTGAGAAGCGTTCTTACTCTCAGCAAAATCGATCTTGTCGGCCTGGAAGTCATAAGTGTAGACTTTCTTGCCATCCTTCTCGTAAGAGCCAGGTGTCACATGGGATTCAAGCTCAATCTTTAGTCCCTTGTGAAGGTATTTCTCTGAGAACTCACCAAGCTTTCCAAAAGCCACCACATTGATATACCCCGTGTTGTGATCCTTGTCCTGCTTGTCGATTGCAAGTGAAAATCTTGCAATAGCGGTTGGTTTTTCTCCCTGCGTATACCTTACGTCAGGATCCTTTGTAAGCCTTCCAGTAAACATACATTTGTTCATCATTTGTTTTTTCCTCCTTATTTATAGGTTTGGTTTATTGTGCTGTCATAAGCAGAGGTGCTAATAGTAGGAATAAAAAATCCGCTAAGCGAAAAGCTTAACGGATAATACTTGCCACAATTCTCAACTATTAAAAAACTACTTATAACATAAATAATTATAATATCATTATTATTCGATGTCAACAACAGATAGAGTACTGTCCCGCTACAATCAGCTTTTCATGTTACATATAGCATCCAAAAATGGGTGAGACACATTGAAATACATCAGCCCCAATCGGCTTGTTATACCTCTACATACAAGCGCAAAAATAGCTGTAAAAATCACAACCCCCACGACTGTCCACACTATTTCCATTGTTGGATTCTTTTTTTTCTCTTCTTTTGGTTCTTCAGCAGCATCGCTGCCAGCATCTACATTTACGTCCATAATATTAACCCTCTTTTTCCCAATACTATAACAGTTACGTCTTTAAAATTGCACGATAACCCCTTTATTCGTGCTCTCCTTCTCTTCTTCGTGAAGCCCAAAGTATTTGCACTTATTATTGAAAGAAATAGTAAAATCTTTGTGAATTGTGACCTTCCTTCTCTGATCCACAATTCCCCATTGGCTCGTAAAAATACTTTCTTCTGGAACCTCTATATATACCGGTTCCTTATCATCAAGTGCGGTAATATCTACTGGATAGAGTTCCACGCCGTTTACGATCATGTCCGTTATGCCCTTTCTTTATAAAAGGGCCCGGTTATTAGCCGGGACCCGAATGTATTTAGTTGACTCCGAAAATACCTGGCGAATACTTATCTTTTACTGACTTTTCAAGGTCGATCACAACTACATCACCTTTTTCAAAGCTTGAAATCGGTGTCGGATCTCCCGTAAGTGGAGCTGTGTTAAATCCTTCAATCTCCCACATGTTTCCTCCGGAAGCTCCGCCCTGGTACCGTAGATGACCTTTTCCGTTCTTAAAGGTTCTGATATTGAAATTGACTATTATGTATCCACTCTTTTCAAATACCGGATCATCTTCCTTGATTCCAAGCCCTCCATTGGCTGTTTCCATATACGTTTCCATATCAAAGCCCGGATGCTTGTTTAAATCTACTATGAAAAGATCTGAAGGAACGTAGAACTGTCCGTACCATGTCTGCATCGAAGTCCTGAATCTTTCGGTATCTTCTGGCATCCATTCAACATCTACTGTGCCATCGCTATCGAGATCGGAATACCTTGAAACATTTTCAAATTCCAGCGGTGTGTTATGAGTGTTCCAACTAAGCTGCTCCCACTCCCCGGAATAAAGCCTTAGGTGCTGATCGAGAATAATATGGCTTAAGCAGTATGTTCTTCCGCTTTTTCCAAGTACCTTCTCAGAAGTAAGTGCATTTACTCCAGTAAGACCATATTTTGTATTATATTGAGCTGCTGTGAAGGAGCTCCAGTCGCCAAAATGGTACTTTCTTGCGACTCCTCCGCTTTCACTGTCAGTCATATCTTTGGTATAATATGCACCTTCCTGCATCTTTGTACCAATATTGGTACTCGTCCAGTTGGTAGAGATCGAATCTCTTGTCGTGCCATATTCTATATAGGAACCGCTTCCATCTGGATTATGATAAAAGACTTTTATATGGTCTGAATCAACCTTATTTCCAAGATTATCTACATATGTAAATGTCGGTATGATATCAACCTTGTCATTTGCATTCCAAAGGTTTGCTATTGTTTTCAGCTCAAAAGAGAATGTCTGCCCTTTCCAAAGCGCACCCTGCTTCGTAAACTGTTTGGACTTACCATCTGTAAGGGTTATGGTATTTATTTCTGGCCATGTTCCGGTAAGGCTTCCATCAACAAGATATCTGATATTATCTTCTCCAAACCTGTTCTTCTTTCCAACCTTTTTCTCGTTCTTTGACATTACGAAGGACAGCTCATTACTTCCGAGGTCTGATTCTCCTGCATAGAGCGAACCATTATTTGTACCGGTGATTGTAAAGTCATATACCCATCCAGAAAGCTGTATAGGAATCTCATATGTCGCTACATATTTGGCTCCATCATCGGCTAGGACAAGATTAAACCATTTATTTCCAATAGCTTCTTCTTCTGCGTAGTGTTCAGCAAGATCTCCGTCTACATTGATAGCTTCAACTTTATAGAAGATACTGCCTTCATTTCCGACTTCTCCCATCTCCCTTGCATATGAGGGAATATAGATCGGCGTATCTATCCAATGATTGTCTACTGTGTCAGTCCAATGTGCTGGTTTTTTTATCTTTATCCATTGTGTGTAATTTGTACTGGGATCAAGTTCGTAAAACACTCCATCATAGAGCACTTCAAACGGAAGTTTCATCCATTTATCTTGCGTATACTTATCGTATTTTGAGGGACTCTCACCTGATTCTCCATATCCCAGAATCTCTCGATGTTTCCAGGAATCCCAGTGCATGATGTATTTCGTATCAAGTCTCAGCTGATACCATGCTGCAGGGTTTTCAGCGACCAGTTCCGAATATCCTTTTCCTCCATCGGGGATGTCATGTCCGTCTTCGTCCTCAATAACTACTGGTGAGATAACCGGTGTATGAACGAATATAGGCTCATAATCTTCGTAGTGATCTATAATATGCGCTGGATCAAGTCCATCTACGCACTGAACTGATACTGTAGTTGTGGCAATTACCGCTAAGGATACGGCAAAAGCCAATAGTTTTTTAACTCTCATCTCCTGCCTCCTCCTTAGTCAGCCTCAAATGTTGTAGTCGCTTTTGAATATGTGATTAGCCTCTGGTAAAAGACTTTCATGGATGTCGGATACTGTCCGTTATCTACTGTCGGTGGAATTTGAACATGGCTTGCCCCCGTAACATCCGCCGGGTCATATGCATGTAAAGGCTTTGTTCCAGATTTCTGCAAATAGTCATGTACCCAGGCCGATGATTGAGTACACTGTGTATAAGATTCAGGTTTGCTATCAAAGAAATTACAGCCGGAAACCCAGTCGTTATTCATAAACATATGTCCATCAATCACCAACTTATCATTCCTTGTTTTGGTATTTCTTGAAATTATGTCTCGTATCGCAAGGATATCTTTTGCCACCTGAGCATCTACATCCGGGGCTTCAGATACAACCCCAAAATCATGAACATTTGTATAAGTAAACGTTCCCAAAGTGGCATGTGGTTCGGTTTCTGCAAGCCAATCCGGCTCTACAGTATATAACGCTCCATGTGCTGCTACATCCTTATATTCACTGGTGCTGATACATGTCATAGGGACCTCATGCGTATCATCATAATATATGTGATCTCCGGGATACGCACCATTTGCTATATCAGCATTTGTAAAATCATAAACGTGAGTGTCTGTAAGGTACTGAAACGCTGCATATGCAGTTCCGATATTCAATATGCGCGATGTGCCATCAGTATCTATGTCTTCTATCCATCCATACTCTACGTCTCCATCACCATCAAAATCAGCATAACCATAACGGCTATTATCTATTGTCCACTTGTAATATATAGTGTGAGAATACGTCTTACTGATCATTCTTGCATATACATTAGTGTTTCCATACCAACTATCCGCAAGAAACGCATTATCTATGTATTCGCTTGAAGGAATACCATCATGAAGATTAAACTCTGATGAATAGTTACTCATTGCATATGCTGGTTGATTGGCATCTATACCAGCATAGTGATCCATGGTGTAATCATATGTGACAAATTCATCTGGATACTCTTCCGGCTCTGTGGGTACGCCATTTCCTATAAGGAGATAGCGATTAAAATGAGTAGTTAAACCATTGGTAATGGTAAAACCGAGCTTGTCCATACTTGTGCCGTCTTTCAATACTCCAACCAATTGTTCTCCGTCTGAGTTACCATACCCTGGCACATTGTAAAACGGCCCCCATACTTGCATGAGATTATCATCGACCGCATACATAACACAATCTAACTTTACATATACCGCCGGGCCTGTTCCATCAACTGCATCTTGTATTTCCTTTCCCCACGCAGGATCACGTTGTGATGTGCTTTCAATGATTTGGTCTATAGTAATTGTCCATGTATTGTAATATGTATTTCCAATTAACACTTCTTCTAAATTTCCTAGAGGAGCACCAACATACTCTTTACTACTATGAATATTTTGGGTTGTGGGATTATAGGCGCATCTAGTTAATGTAACCGACTCTGTAAAATACCATCGAGCGGTGCTTCTTTTTTTATCTACTGTAGAGAATTCGACATCGCCATTTTCATTTAGATGCGCTTCCCACGCATATGCTTTAATCGGAAATGATAAGATAAATATAGAACATAAGAAGAGCAACCCGAAGGCTGTACTAATACGTTTAATAAGTGATTTCATTATTGATAATCTCCTAAATAAGATATACATTTACATATACTATATCATTTAATATATTATTTATCAATAATTATGGCAATAAAAAAAGCCCATAATCCTTAGCGAAATTACAGACTGTTTATTAAAGCGAGGTTCACGGTGAACCAAAAATGCGCCCACAAAAAATATGGGCGCATCCAACATTATTATATTTGTCTTATGCTGATTTTCTCCATGTTTTTATTCCATGTTTCTTTTTTCTAAATACCAGAATCACTACAGCAACAATTACAAATGCCGCACAAGCAATCATCACATAAAGATATGAAACAGGATACTTCGCAGGAATCACTTCTGTACTTAGAACTTCACCACATACCGAGCACTTAACTATTTTCTCTCCTGAAGAAAACGCCCCTGCTTCTTTAGTTATCTCTTCCACCTCAACATGGCCTGTTGCAGGAATATCCTCGGTGTATGAATTGCCACATAATGAGCAAGTATAAGTTCTGATTCCAGATTCTGTACAAGATGGATCTTTTGTTATGGATGAGTCATAAGAATGCTCCACCATCGGTATCTCTTCTGTATAAGAATCACCACACACCTTACATGTATAGGTTGTTTCACCCTTCTCTGTGCAAGTGGGTTCCTTTGTTACCTCAGAAGAATAATCATGTTTTCCGGTTGCTGGAATCTCTGTCTTATAAGTATCTCCGCACTTAGAACATTTACTCTCCATCATTCCAAGCTCAGAGCAAGTAGGTTCTTTAATAATTGAATCAACATAGATATGGTCACAGCTTTTTACTGTTTTACTTGATCCTTCCTTTGGCGCTGTATTTTCAGTAGGCGCTGATTGACTTGAGCTGTTATTACCCATTGTTCTATTTAATGTGTAACCCATTGACTTCAGTTGTTCTTCGACTTTATCTATATGCTCTTGTACATTGGTATCATTATACCAACCCTCTGTACAATATACTGGAACGCTTGTGCCAAGAACGACCCCTGCTGCAAGTACTGCCAATAGTGTTTTTTTCAATAAACTAATATATTTCATTGTTGACATCCTCTATATATATAACTATAATATCTCTTTTTTTATAATATATTCCTTATTGTGATATTTGTCAATTTTTAGGTATATAGTATTGATTTTTGATGAAAGCACTTATTTGGTGCCATAGAACGCGAAATTCGCACATACAATATAATATCAGCATAACTACGCCACTTTCAATACTTCTGCAAAGAAAAAAGTCCCTGTCAGGGACTCTCTTTTAGAAAAAGTATATGAAATGGTGTGGGTGGAAAGCAATAATAATTCTTTTATTCCCATAGATCATAATTCTGTTTTTTTGTAATCATAAAGCGGTTTTTATATACTTTAAGAGGGATTGTAGTGTTTACTGCATATGGCTTTTTTACACTTTTAAGCTGATACATAATGAATTTGTAACCCTCTCTTGTTGATACCCTGAGCTTACAGACCTGCCCTGGTATATCATTGTAATAGACTGTATCATTAGCATAGCCATAAACCACGCCCTCAATAGAATGGCCAAAAAGTTTAACGCTCAGATATGCCCAAATATTCCGGACAAATACAATGGTTGCTCCAATTCCAACCGCCATAAAGGGGATGAACATAAAACCAATTGACGGCTGCTCTGCTATCTGATCCAAGAAAACAAAAGGGAATCCAAATCCGGCATATCCAAAGGATAAGGCAAAGATCAGCGGAAAGATTGTTCCCCAAAAATCCAGATGCGCTTCTATGCAATCCAATTCGTCTGGAATAACCGCTGTTGCTGTATCTAGCCCTGTTGCCTTACCGCAAAAAGGACAGAACTCAGTTGTTACCGGTGCCCCACATGATATGCATGTCCGTTCATCTGTTTTAGGTCTAATATGTTCAAACTCATTCTTCATCTCATTATATTTCCTTTTAGTTTATTATTTCAGCTTGATAATGTAAGAATTATGCCCAGCTGCTTCATATTTTTCAACACAAGCACTATTATCTACGCATATTGCAGGTCGTATCCCGGATTCATCGAAAGCATTTATGCCCCCGACTACAGCATCATCCCCCATGCAATAAACCATTGAATCATGGTAAGTATTAGGCGATCTCATAATATAACATTCTGGATTCCCTGATTCATCACATGCAATCCTATTCTCACTCTTTTTAAAAATCTTCAGCGCTTTTCCTTCTGGGGCTACAGTAGGAGATTCAGCCAGTCCAAGTTCAACATAGGATAACAGGAATACTTTGCGGCCTATCTTTGTTACTTCTTTTCCTGTAAGGCCAATTGCACTTTCCGCCGCAATAACGATATTCACAGGCTCTATTATGCCATCTATCTCATTAAGCTCGCCAAGATATTCGTTGTTTAAGTAATTATCAATCTCACTGTTTTCATAATACGAGTAATAATCATTAAATCTCCTAAATGTTGGAAGAAGATCGCGTCTGACTATAAGAGTTTTCCCTTTCTGATAATCAGCTTCAGCAACAATAAAAGGTATTTCCCTGTCGCCCTCTCTAACATAAACATAATTCACATGATTCCTTACTTTATTGTAGGCTATATCTGATATTCTCTGCTCTTTACCTGACAGACCACATCCGCAGGCCATTGCTGCCAGCGTCATCAGCACTATACTTACCATTAGTAATTTCTTCTTCAAAATCATCACCCCAAACTGTTTTTTCTAGCCTAACTATTTACATCCATACACGTATTCCAAGAACTCCTTCCAACGACACTTTTTGACATATTCAGCCATTGAATAAACATTACTAACGTTTGAATAATCTTTGTAAATGCAGCTATTAGATGTCACAAAGTTCCATACATCCTCTGCGTGTTCGATCAAGATATCATCAGCCATATAATCATTCTGTTCCATTTTTATCCTCTATGTTTTCAGCCTTTATTAACAGCTTATTGATATTAGTTCTGTCACAAAGCTCGACATTGTTAGCCCTTGCGAGCTCTTTTGCTGCATTTGTAAAGAATGAATTAGTAACAACCATGAGTTTATCAGCTTTATAATATGCCTTCGCTGCCGCTATCTGCTGTACTGCTTCAATGCCGACCTGCTTCTTATAACGCTTAGCCTGAACTAAAGTAGTCTCATTGTCTTTTTTGCAAATTAGATCTGCGCCAAAATCTCCTGTATTGGCTGTAAGATTTACCTTGTAGCCCAAATTTTCAAAGTGCGCCTTCAGATAGTGTTCAAACTCCATCCCAGACATGCGATCCACCTCTGCCAGTGGAGAATGAAGGTATTTATGTTTTTTTATTGCCTTTGAACCAAACTTGATTCCCAGAAGAACCATAATCACTAAAAAGCAGAAAACATAGATAAAGGCTATCATCTGATCTGTAGTAAAACCCATCTGACTGAGTTTCACATAAATCAGCAAAAGCCCTACTATGAGGGCCGCTGCAATAATCTTATAGAATTTTAGTCTGTACTTGTATCTTTTATATTCAAAATACTTCATCATTTAGTTCCATTCATAGACGCAATTATGTGGTGTCGCTCCACGCTTTGCGCAGTCAGATTGCCTTGTATAGATCTTATCAATAGGATTTCCATGATATGTATATACAACATATTCTGTAGTTACAACCTTTGTTACGCCTTTAGTTTCATAGGTTGATGTTACCGGAGTTACTACCTTTGTTACATCCGGATCAGACTCAACACAGTGATACTCGTCACCATCTATAAAATAATGATAATTCTTTACAAGCTCACCGCCTCCAAGGGCATATATATTCAGATATCTGTTGTCAGCCTTTGATGAATAACCCTGAAGGAAAGAGATCATAGTTGGATTCTTCAAAAGTCTCGCCCAATCCTCTCCTGCAATCTCCGGCAGCTCAAATGTGTACTGGTTCTCATAACTATCACCGATTACGTTATGTCTGTTGATGTAGTATTCGCACTGTTCGTTGATCTCACGTACAATAAGCTCATTCTTATTTGCATTAAAGACATCATCATCCATCAGAAACGCCATCTGAGTAACTTCTGTGCTTCCAGGCAGTTTTTCTACAAGGAGCTTGTAAACATCTTTTCTGTTTCCGGAGTATATTGTTCCATCAAGCGCATATACTTCAACGTTGTCATTAAGGAAATAACGAAGGAGCACTCCTCCGTAATTCTTCGTCCAGGTATTTAAGGTGGTAAGACCATTTCTCTTTTCTGCGTCAGAAGGAATCTGAACCATACCCGAAGTATCAAAGACAACATTGTGGCTGATATAATAGCCATTGATATCGACAAGGCATACAACCGGCGTATATAGGGCCATTTCATCTACTCTTCCCTGGTTATCCCAGTTAAAGGAATAGACCAGCGAATTATAAAAGACTGTCAGCGTTTCATTAAGATCGTCCTCGTCGTTCCATACGCAGCCATACTTCTCAACATTATCGGTATTCATTGTCTGGGAAGCGTCATAGCAGGCAGATGTGAGCTTGCTTGAATACTCAACGTTCTGCGTATTCACCCTTTTTGTGATATCGACATTGGCAAATGATACTACGCTAAAGCAAAGAAATATTCCTAAAAAGACTAAGATATAATCACTAAATTTCATTATCAACTCACCTACTGCATATTGTTTCCAACATATCCGCCATAAGAAGTAAACAGTGTTGTGTCCGAACTCTTTGTCTGGAAGAGCCTTGAAAGTCTTGTTCCAAGAGTCGGAGTGATATTCTTGACTTCTACAGAGAGATAATCTCCATTTTTCATCTGATAATCCTGGTTATCTCCGGATGCCGTATAAATCACATCAAGGATTTCTTCTTTTGTGTAATCTACCCTGTATGTAGCAATCTCGTGATATCCGGTTGTAGGATCTATTACATCTGTGGGTACGGTGTATGCTGATGAATGAGTAATCTTTATCTCGCATAAAAGATGTGCCAGATCTACGTCGTTGCAAAGCTTCTCATAAGCCTGCGGCGTTATCTTTCCCGCAACCTTTGCGTTATCTACGAACTCGACAACCGCATTATCTATGTAGCTCTGTCTTACTGTGTCCTGCTTCTGTGCAATCAGCATGATTGGAACTATGAACATTATCATACATCCGAAAAATGCCGCAAAAACCCTTCCTAATACGTCACCCATGATAGCTGCGACTTAAGATAAAGTCGGCTCTCCTTTCTGTCTTATCACATTACTTCTCAGAGGTATTACATCCACGGTCTTATAAGGCCCATGACCTTCATCCATTCTATAAATCCCCTGACTTCTTCCCTGAAAATACAGCATGCAGTAATTGTTCCAAATACCAAAATAATCTCCAGTTTGACACTCCCACAAGCTAAAGCTTGTTGGGATTCTTGCTTCAACCACCACGGTTATTGTCACACTCTCCGTAGAGAGTAGTTTTCCCAACGATGTCCACAAGCGTTTGGTTCGGCACAGCCCGTGCCTACCTTGTTATTCGTTAAGCTGTCATACGTAGTGACAGACCCATTTTTAGTATGTTTTTTGCAGCATTACCATCACGATCGTGGTATGTACCACATACAGGACAAGTCCATTCTCTTATGCTGAGATTTTTAATATCAGGATTCTTATAGCTACAACAGTTGCAAGTCTGACTACTTGGATAGAATCTTGGTACTTTGATTATCTCAGTCCCATAGAGGATTGCTTTATATTCAAGCATATTAAAGAACTTAGACCATGAAACATCAGCTATGGGTTTAGCAAGCTTATGATTGCGCACCATACCTTTTACATTCAGATCTTCAATACAGATGATTTGGTTTTCTCTCACCAGCTTTGTAGATTCCTTATGTAAAAAGTCATTACGTTGGTTTGTGATCTTTTCATGTAATCTTGCAACTTTAATACGCTGTTTATTCCAATTGGATGAACCCTTGACCATTCTTGAAAGTTTACGCTGCTCTTTAACAAGTTTCTTTTCAGATTTGGCAAGGTTTTTCGGATTAGGAAGGGAATTATCATTACTGTCTGTATAGAAAGTTTTGATACCAACATCCAATCCTACTATACATCCTTCATTGGAATAGAATACATCAGGCACTTCTACATTAAGGACACAGAAATACTTTCCGCTTGGACTCTGCTTAATGGTAGCATTGTTTATTTTTCCATTTACTGGCATTGAAATCTTGGCTTTAACGTAGCCGAGCTTCGGGAGTTTGATGTATTTGCCAACAACACAAATATTGCCACTAACATTCTGTGTTCTGTAGCTTTTATTGTGATTATGTTTGGATTTGAATTTAGGAAATGATGATCTTTTAGCGAAGAAGTTCTTATATGCCTTGTCCAAATCTCTAAGAGATTGCTGCAAAGCAATAGAGTCAACTTCTTTGAGCCATGAATATTCATCAGATTTTTTCATGGTTGTGAGCATGGAATTAGTCTCTTTATATCCAATAGAATTACCATTCTTGTACTCATCAATACGAAGTGCAAGACCTGAGTTATAGACAACTCTTGTGCATCCAAAAGTTTTTTGGATAATGGTTTCCTGTATTCTGTTGGGATAGATTCTAAATTCCATTCCTTTAAGCATTTACTATTTTCTCCTAAATCTTGTTTATCTCGCTTAGGCGAGAAGTTAATTAAGTTAAGCGGCTTTCGTCCTCGAAGCTAAAGCTCCAAGGTTTTCAGCCGAGAGAGGATTTTATAAAATAAACCGTCTGTTTATCTATTCTGCATCTGACATTCCTATTGTTGTTAGCCATGCTGCACCCTCCTCATAATCTATATTCAGCTGTGGGTATATGTCACAGCCTTGATATCGTTTGTTGAATAATAATCGTGCTTTATCAGATAATTGTCATCCATGCTTATCCTTGTTTTTAAGTCCTGTATATAAACAGGATTGTTTTCCCTTATATTCTTAAGATAGTCTGCATCAAGCACTGCCCCATCAAGAGTAATAGTGATGTCGTCGTTCTGACTTATTATATTGGTAAATACGGAGCTGCCCTTTACATAAAGGACCGGATCCGAATAACCCAGATCTGTGCTCATTGTCACAGAAGTCTTTGTATTCATATCATCTATTTCTGTCTTGTTAAAAATTGTCAAAAGTCCCATGTAGCCAAATAAAAATGCAACCGCAGAAGCAAAAATGATTGTTGCTACCACCATATGCAGATATTCCGAAAGTGTATCTCCCATCTCGCTTCTCCTTTTGTGAAAATTTTTATTACCGGAGGCAAAAGCCCCCGGCAATAGATAAACATCATATTATCAGCTCTTTGTAAATACGATTCCTACAATTGCTGATGTATTGGTATCCCTTACAATAGATCCTGTAAACTTGGAATTAGGATTGATATATACTGTCGTATTAGCCTTATCTCTTGCAGCTGCAAGACTAGCACCAGCAGCTGTAAATGTAGCATCTGAGTATATGTAGTTTGTCTGGGTTCCACCAATGCTTACACCAACATAGATCTTGTCGTTTGAATGAAGCTTGATCACATTAACAACCTCTGAGCCTGTAACAACTGCTGCATCATACTGTGTGTACTTTGCTTCATCCATCTGTGTGATGGTTGAGTTAGAATCAGTAAGCGCCGCATTACCCGACTCCTTTACTGTTGACCACTGCATGAATACGAATCCAATGACCAAGCATGAAAGCACAACCGCAAATACTGTTCTCAATCCTTCTGATAAACTTCCGCCCATTTCTTTGATACTCCTTTTTTCTTGTTGTTTTTTATTGCATAAGAACGGTTTGTTCTTATTACCTAAGTTACATGCCGATACTCTTCATCATCTGTATTGAATAGAGGGCAAATGGTACGATCATGTAAACGACCAATGTAAGAATAAGTGGTATGAATGCAACGATCTTACCGACTTCTGCCTTCTGTGTTGAAATGATTTCGTTATCAGTCTTTCTCTTTTCCTTGTAATATTCTCTGTCTGTCTCAATCTCAGAAAATGCAGTAAGGATATCCTCATCCTCTACCATGAGAAGGTTATCAACGAATCTTCTGAATGGTGGGAAGGTTTCCTGATTCTTCATCTTCTGGAGAGCTTTCTTTGTTGAATACTCAAGGTTTATGATGCATTCCTGGATAGACTGCCTAAAGCAGAATGAAAATCTCTCAAGCCAGTCAAGGACTGTGTCTACAAGCATTCCATCCACATGCATCAGAATAAGTACAATTGTCTGATACTGGATAACCTCATCTTCCATATCCATCTTTACAATTCTAAGTTTGTACTGAAGTATGAGGTATGGAAGGTAGAAACCAGCAAAGTAACCAAGAATATTGATAAGCAAAAACCACCATCTGTAATAAACATCTTTGTACTTTGCCACGCGGTAAAAGACTTCATCTGTTACCTGCGCCGAAAACTTAGAAGATATTCCCCTCTTTTCAATTTCAGCCTGGACCATCTGTCTGTTCTCAGGGGTATCTGCCATCTTTCTGCAACTGAGTGTATAGTCTATGGCTGCATCTCTCATGGCCTGCCTGTACTCTTCATTCGGTACAATTGAAGATTCAAAGGTAGTTCCAAACTCATTCAAGAGATTGTGCTTTGTTCTCCATTCCGCAGTGAATATAACAAGGTTGATCATAAGTATTGCCAGGATTCCAAAAAGGATTCGCTTTATCAGGAACCCCTTGACTCCGATCCTGTCGCCTACCATCTTAAGGCCATCATCAATCCTCAGATGTTTTGTATAATGTCTGTTGATTTCTATGGTAACGAGCTTGTTAATAACTGGGATGGTAAGAAGCCATGTAATTATCTTGTGCTCTCTTTCATCATCCACATGTCCGTCTTTCAGGTTTGAGATCAGCTGATAGATGATTACTGTTACAACAAAGATTCCCGCCATAACTGCTGTTCCAGCAGGGCCATTGTAAAATGAACTCATTTCAGGGATATTTGATGTTCCCCAAGCTTCGATTGCCTTTAAGAAAAACAGAGGAAGAAGTGTAAGTGTGATAAGTCCGGAAAAGAGAAATGCATTTCTTCTTCTCTTTATAAGCTCAACATTTATCTCTTCTTTGAGGTAATTGATGTTTGTAAGGAATAGTGACTGGCCATCGTCCAGAGTCTTATCACCATATTCCTTAATGGTTGCACATATCGCCACCATTGTAAGAACGAACTTGTTTGGTGCAATATCCTTGTATTTATCTACCTCATGTTCAACATTTGTTGCGGTGAGCATCTTGTAGATCTTTGTTGCATGAAGTCCCATCTCGTATGGTGTTTCATCCAGAGTGTCATAGATGGAATCTTCAACATTTCCCTGTACTGAATAGTGGTGTCTTATGTTTGTAATGAAATCTCCGAGCTGATTAAGAAGTTTTTTATCAAGGCTCTCCTGCGCTGCTGTTACAAAATAGGTAAAGATGAAATATGACATAAATGCGCCCATGCAGATATAAAACCAGTCACCACCTGAGATTGAAATGACAAATATTACAAGGAGAAGTGCTCCACCCACGCATTTGGCTGTAGTAAGGGTTGCCTTCCGCTTTATGCTCATCTCGTCTGCCGGGTAATTGATCTCAAGGAAGTTCTTTATCTTCTGATAATATCTTTTGAGCACCGGTGTCTGAGAAAAGAATCTGTAAAGCCAGAAGATCCCCTTCATGCTTGCCTTTGTTCCCTTTACAGGAGTAAGGGAACGCTTTTTTCTTATGCTGATTGTAAGTAGGATGTAGAGTACCAGGCATACAGCGATTGCAATAAGCATTACTCTCATCATTGTTTGAGAACTCATTCTTATTCTCCCATCTATCACGCATACTTCTTAATTTCATTGAACTCTGTTTCAAAGAGCTGTCTCTGGTCATCAGACTTAAGGTTGAGTCTGATCTTAGCCATAAGTGCCTCTGAAGGCATATTCTTGAATACATACTTGCCATTTTCAAAGACTACAAGATCTCTTGATGTATAAACTGCTCTGTCTGTTCCTCTTCTGTAGTTTTCCATGGTGTCGAGCTTTATCTTTTCATCAATTGATAAGCTCTCATTCTGAGGAAGCTCTGAAGGATATCTTGTATCCTCGATAGGTATGATCTCTGTAATCCTGGAGCAGAAACGGTGTCCTGCAACTGATTCCATATGGAAATCTATGTTGATAGCTCTTGCAACCATTTCCTCAGCAGCTTTTTCTGACTGGAATCCAGCTCCTGAATGTGCATCCAAAAGGTTATTTCTCATAGAAATGATAAGGTCACGGATGGTCTTCGCATGGTGTGTTCCGATTGTTGACTTATTACCAACCTGTGCGGTCTGTACAAGCCATGAAGCTCCTTCTGCGGTAGCAACTTCGGCAAATACGAAGTATGAACCATTCATCTTCTTCTCCAGGTCAAGACCTTCCTGAGCAGTAAAGTTATCTGTTTCCTGTAATGTTGAGATATTCCTGTCGGGATATGCCTGACGCAGATTTGCCTCAAATGCAAGTTCCTGGATACGGATATTCTCTGACTTAGGAACGAATGATAAAACTGACTTAAGCGTTGTTGTCTTACCGGATGCCTGCATACCGGTTATGATTACATTGCTGTAGCCTTTAATAAGCCACTTGATCATCGTGATCGGAACGATATTGTTGACATCACTAAGTACATGCTTCGGATCAAGCGATGGCATGGAATCGAATTTACGAACATAAAACTCCCAGGAATCCGCTGCTGGTGGTCTTGCAACTACCACACGGGAGTTATCCATCATGGTTGATACAACTTTTGGATTTCTTCTTGAAAGAGCAACCGGAGCATTGTGCTTGTATACGTTTGAGCATATTCTTACAAGCTCGTCCTGCGAACCGAGGCTCAAAAACTTAAGCTTAAGGTCTATACCATGTACCTTTACCCATACTGATTCGAAAGAATATGGCAGCTCTTCAGACTGTGATGAGTAACCGGTAAAAGGAATTCCGGAAACACCACCATCCACTTCATCTACTGCATTATCAAAAAGGATATCCGCAGCACCAAAGCCCTTATACTCTGAGAACACTCTCTGGGATATGATCTCAAGCTTATCCTCATAGTCAATTCGCTCAATTGTTACAATGAAGTCCTTATATGCTTCTTCAATTTCTTCATCAGTTACTTCATAAAGGTAATCGCCGTCTTCATCAACTTTTGGGTTAAGCCAGCCATAATCTTCGATAAGCTGTACAAGACCGTCCTTCTTATACTCTTTCATATAGAAGTAAAGCATTATCTCGAACTTGTCTCTTGTAGTAAGCCTAACCGGATTGTCAAAGGCAATGACATTGTTTACTGTCTCTTCTGTGACATTGATAGCCTTTCCTCTGATGATATCCTTGATGAAATTCTTGATATACTTCTTAGCGATTGGGTTTCCGTAAGCGGATTCTTTAAGTGAAATACGGAGCTCCTGCTTAGCAGACTCCCTGGCTTCAAGCTCTCTTCTTGTAAGGTTCTGCTCCTTAAGGTTTACCTTAAGAGCACTGGAGAACTCTTCTGCCACCTGTGAAGTGATATGCTTAATTGTGTATGGATTTTCAAAATCCAGCTGTTCTTCTGATTTTGACAGCTTGGTGAAGTACCAGAACAGGAATGCGATAAGTGCTGCTCCGATAACCAAGATCAGAACTAAATTCAGGGTTTGCATCTGTTATGCTTCCTTTCTAGCAGGAACTCTTCCAAACAGAGGAGCGGATGTTTCTGCCTTTTTCTCCTTATCGTGCTTCTTCTGCTCTTTGATTCTTGCCTTTTCAGCCTTCTTTTCTTCTCTTGCTTTCTTGGCTTCTTCTTTCTTCTTCTGTGCCTTAAGCTTTTTGAGTTGCTTAGGATTCAGATTTGCTGTCTTGTCTTCCGGCTCAGGCGCAAACTCTTCTTCTACACTTACATGTACAAGTGTCTTTGAAGGACGAAGGAACTTTTTCTCTGTAATCTCAATTTTTGCATTTCCGCCTGTAAGAGTTTTTGGTTCCTGTATAAGCCTTGTGAATGACTTAGGGTTAAACTTGAACTCATCATCATCTTCGTCTTCATCACCTATAAGAACTCTTGTGAGCTTGCTCATCTCAGTGATAAGGTGATATGAGTAATCACTCTTTTCCGGTTCTGTATTTGAAAGGATGAACTGGATCATGTTCTCATTGGTGTAGTAATCTTTGAAGTCCACGTTATATGGCATGATGTAGACTTTCTTTGCGCCATATAATTTCTGCATATGACGAGCTGAGAACTGACTCTTGTAATCGAAATTAGTTACAAGGAAGTAGTTACTTTCTGATGCAGGAGCTGAAATCTCTTCTTTCTTACCCTGTGAAATACAAGTAACTGTCTTATCAACATAAGGAAGAACTGCTTCCACAACCTTTCCAGCTTTTCCATCGCAGAGGACAAAAATATTGTCGTAAATTCTCTCTGCGGACTTGATGATTGCTCCTACAGATTCGGGTTCCTGAATCACTTCTCTCTCAACATCGGCTTCAACCTTCTTTGAAACCTTAAGGATATCGAAGAGATTTTCACTTGATACGGCGGGGATAACAGCATTCGCGAAATGACTTTCGGTAAATGACTTTACTCCGGCCCTTCTTGTAAGGGAATCCATTCCAGTGTCTTCAAAGATGTACTTATTATCATCAATCGACTGCTCACCAACTCTCTTTCCGATCAGATAATTTTCAACCGGATATTTGGTTGTAAGCTGAAGGATCAGTGTCTTTTTGAGATACTTTGTAGCAGATAGGCCTGCGCAAAGTGAAATCGCCTGTGGTGCGTAGTTCTTTGATTTATCTGTGCCTTTAAATAAGATAACCATTTAATTCACCTTAAAAGCGCCTGTTACGCTTTGCCTTTCTGTAATATTTTTTTACTGTCTTCATGTCATCGCCGGTAACGATTGCCAATGCCGACATTACTGCAAGCTGCATATCTACTGAAGTATCTTTGATGCGCTGCCTGCCGGTATGTGAGAAGTTGACGTATGCGATCTCGTCCTTATCATCAAGAGGAATATAACCAAGTACCTGGTCCTCTTTAATCTCAAGCAGTTTGATAACGTCTCTCTCTGTAACCTTGTTTGTAACCTTGTCCCTCATAATAAAGTAGGACTTATCAAGAAGCTCCTTGTCAGTCTCCTGCATTCTGTGAATACCAGCTCTGCTGTAATCATTAAGGATAAATGAGTATTCTGCATTCTGCTTTGCTTCGTTAAGACCCATGTAGTAAACTACATAGTCGAACTTGTCTCCAAAGTCTTCAGAAACTTCTGCATCTCTTATATAAACGATGTTCTCCTTTTCTACTGACTGTTCAGCGTCTTTATACTGATGCACTGACTCATAAAGGTCCTTTGCGTAGCTGTTATCGATAACCGCTACCTTGAATTTGTTGCTTGCAAGAGATTTTGCTATATAATAAGGAAAATCTCCTTTTTCTTTGCCACGAAAGGCGATTGTCTTAGCCATGATGCCATTACCTCCTCAGTTAGGGTGTTGTTGTCTCTGAGGAACCTTCTGCTGCTGTTTCTGTATTTTCCGTCGTTCCTTCTTCTACGATTTCTTCACTGTCTTCTGAATTTGCCGAGTACTGTACGCCAAGCTGTGCGCTTCTCTTTGCTGTATCTACGATTCCATGTCCCTCTGAAACTGCCTTGAGAGTATCCTCTGAAAGACCGATAAGTCTCTGCTCAAGGTTAATCCTTGCTTCAAGGTTGAGTGTTTCTTTTGCAATAGAGAGAATATTCGGATCTGAATTGATAAGATCTATTACTTCTGGCCTTACAACATAATTAGGCACTGACTCTTCCTGTAGATTTGGCTCAACATAACGTGTTGTATAGATGTATGTTCCTGTTACTGTGTATGCATCGATAGTCGCTGATGCCATTCTTAGGATTTCATCCTCTGTTAAATATGTATTGAAGACACAGTTTTCAAGGATAAGGTCATGTACTGGCTTCTTAGGAAGAACTGTGAAGTCTTCCCCGGTTGGATACATGATCCTGACATCAACATAGTCGTAATCTTGCTGGTCTGTCATGAGGTTTGCTACAGCAATCTCATACTCTCTTGTGTCCGGCTGAACCTTAAGTGTTGTTACCATGTCTGCCATAATAGGTTCCAGCTCTCTGATATCAAGGATTGCCACTCCTCCAACGGCACTCTCAGGAAGGTAATACTCTTCTTCAAGTCCTGTACGGATCTCCTGCTTCATGATGTTCTCATTTACTACGAGTGTCTCACCGGCAGAAATGTCTTTCTTTGCTACATAAACGACCTTCTTGTTTGCATCAATCTCATACTGGAGTTCATTGATCTGAGCTGTCTTTTCATCGAGTGTCTTTTTGCCGACATAGATGATTGCGATACATCCGGCCAGAATAATGAGGACTGCTACCAATATAGAGATGATCAGCTTGAATTTGTTTTTTCTCATTGGTTTTTATTGCTCCTTCTTTCGCAAATTTGCTGCCCTCCTTATTTAGAAGAGCAGCTATTTTTTATTTCAAGCTTCCGTAGATGAACTTCTTTTCTTCATCCTTGGAATTTATCCTTACTACTACCTGTTCACCCATGATCGGCATTCTTCTGCCCGATGTAGGATGCTTGCATACACAATCCATCTTGTTATCAAGATTTACGAATACGCCTGCCTCTGTGATTCCGGTGATAACTCCGGCATAAAAGTCACCCGGATTGAACTCTGCAAAGTACTTAAGTCTGGGATTTGCCTTAGCCTGCTTGATTGAGCCTGTAGCCTCGATAAGTGTGTAATATGAATTGAATACCTTGACCTTCTTTGGTTCAGCGGAAAGAATCTTTACATTAACCCTGTTGCCGACCCTATAACACTCTGATGTCTTGATTCCGTCAAACTCTCTGGCGTCTGCCATGTAGAGCCAGGAGATTTCCTCGATCGGGATTCTGATCTCAGCTCCGGCTGCATCAACTGTGATATACTCTCTTGCAACTGCAATGATCTTTGCCTGTACAATCATTCCAGGAATGATGTTTGGCTTTCTTCCATTGATTGAGGTATAGTTTCGTACACCCCTCATGGAAAGAGCTGAAAGTCTGTCGCCGTATACTGTACCGGTCTTTTCATCAACATATCTGACTACGAAATCAATCTCAGCTCCGAGTCTTCTCATCATGTTCTTCTGGATATCCATTGCCATTGCACGGTTCATTCTCTCGTAATGGTAGTGGTACAGAACATATGAAGGAATGTTTACATTGAACTGGCCTGTCTTGAATCTTACTTTTGCCATGAAGTCTGGAATGTAATCAGGATCATCCTGGTCCTTTGTGGAAGATATCTCAGTGATCGAAGTGATCGTTCCTTTAAGGATCCTGTGCTCATTGGCGGAAGCCACAAGCTCAAGCCACTCTTCTTTTCTGTGCGTTGAGTCTGTCTCTACAAATGCTTCGTCCCCGTCCTCTACGAAAACATGCTCTGAAGAATAGATTTCCTTCTTAGCAAGGTCTGAAGCCTTCTGTACTGAGTGAGTGTTTCTCTGTACGTGGAGTCTGATGGCATCGGCTTCCGGCATCATGTCTATCTTTCTTTTTTTTGGTCTTCCTGGCCCTCTCTTTAAAGGTGTGCCTGTAGATAGTGATCCTTTTTCTTCAGAAACAATATCTTCTGCTCCCAGCTTTTTTACATCATCCATTGCAACAGCTTCTACCTTTACCTTCTTTGGAGGATTGATTCCCTTCGCGAGCTGTTCAATTGAATCTGCCTGTAAATCCAATTTAGCCATTTGTCTTTTCTCCTTTTTACATGTCTTTTACAGTGAATAAAAAACGTAATTGTTTATTGTTGTGAACCATGGATAACTGTCCCACTGAGGTTCGCTATCTTCAGATTCCTCATCCTCTTCGTTTGCAAGCTCTTTTATATCGAAGAAGAACACTGCTTTGGGATTATCCAGAACCTTTAACTGGCCTGCAAGGACCATGTGCGCCACATTCATGATGTCATCTGGAGGTTCTACTTCTGAAAGGTCTACTTTGCTGGCGTTCTGATAGATTGCTTCGCTTAAGGTGTCAGGGAACATATCTGAGGCAACTCTGTTCCTCATTACTTCTGCAACTGCTATCCAGCAGTTCATTCCCTCACCTTTTGCTTTAAGGCTGATGAACTTGGCCAGAAGTTCTTCATCGTCATAACTATATTTTAGAGTATAATATATCGGATTTTGTATGTCAACATTATTGCATATATTATCATTATTTATATACTCATTCGATAAATAGTTTTGTATTACATTGCTATCAATGTTTACCGGATCGTCAGCTGGGCTGTAATAAACACTGAAGCTGTTGTACTTGCTCACTGTTACTGTCTTTTTATCTGATGAACAGTGACACCAGAGCCCATCACCTATATATATGCCAGTGTGATTCGTTCCAAGCCTGTTTGTTACTCCAATATCTCCTGGTCTTAATGCATCCCTGGTGGTAGATCTTAGGCTGCTTGCTTTTATTGCCTTAGTTGACTGCATCTGACCATATATTTCCTGTGGAAATCCGCTTGTCATATACGTCCACTGCACAAACCCTGAACAATCAAGCCCGTGCTGGAGTCCGTTGTCTTCGTTGTAGGACCACCATATAGTGTCATATCCTGGATGTGTTGCCTTGCCACCCCATTCATAGGGGACCTTTCCAATAAGGGAAAGTGCTGTCTGAACTATGGTTCTTCTGATACCATCAAGCTGCTCTACATATGGCGCATACTCTATTAATCCTTGATTCGATGTCATTGAGATTGAAGGCAGATTGATGAATACTGTCTGGGCAATTGACTGGTTACTTGTAACACGCTTTATCATTTCAGTGCGTCTTTCATAATCATCACCAACAAGCTCTTTATCGATTCCCATTTTTATAAAAAGATCATCTGGTTTAATCACAGAAAGCTTTATATCTATGTAAGTAACTTCTTTTTCCTCCGGCTCTATAAGAAGCTTCTCTCCTGTTGTCTTGTAATGTCCGTTTTGCTGCTGTTCATAGACATCTACTTCCTTTGGAGCTGTTATATACTCATCTCCGTTGCGGATAAATTCGTCAAGGATACGATCCGACTGACTATAATGGGGGATTTTGGTTGGAACGTATTCCTTGACCTTCTGCTCTGTGACCTCATACGAAAGGAAGGGAATCTCACGCAGCTGAGGAACAGGTATTGAATTATCCTTAGCGTATTTCTTGCAGCTCATATAAGCTGAGAGATACCTGATATAATCTGCGTCCTTGAAAGGACTGGGCTGATCGTAAAAAGAATCCATTGAAAGGGAATAGTCATATCCCTTCTGCCGGATAAGAGCTTTGATTTCTTCTTCTGCGACGGAGTATCTGTCGTTAAATACTTCCTTAAGAAGGTAAACTACATTTATTACTGTATCTTTTAACTGGATGACTTTAGTATTAGTCTGACTTGCAGCCTGAGCTTTTGCCGGATATGCCCCGGCAAGCATTACGACTGCCATGGCTCCTGCCAGGATTCGCTTCAGCATAGAATTAGCTCCTTTTTAATATACTTTAGCATATATTATATCATATTATTTATTTTATCAAGTGAGACATTTTTAGCGAAGAAAGTGCAGGAATATCAGATATCCTCTGCTTTGAAGTAGCTTCTATTAGAAAAAAGAGGAAAATTTTATGAGATAAAAATAGAATTTATATTGACAAAAAACACATATATGTGATATTATAATATCAAGTTAAGTGATTTGTTCCACGATAGTGGACCTCCTTTTTACAGATAATATAGAAAGACCACGGATTGCCAGCCGTGGTCTTTTGTGTGTTATTTTATTCGGATCTTGCAACTACCGGACAAAGCTTCAATCCCTTCGCGGGAGTCTGTCCCGCAAGGATGAATGATATGGACTCTATGGCAGACAGATATTCCTGAGACAGGATAAGATTATTCCCATCTGGTCTGATATATTTGCCAGGATTCTGAATTGCCTCAAGCCAGTTCTTTGTATTTGGATTGTTTCTCCATAGATCCTGTGTGATTTCTGCAGCAATCTTATCCATAAAACTCCTTTTCTGCTTACTGTCTGAAGCTAAAGTCGTCTCTTTCCTTTTTCTTTTCAGAATTGATATACACTACTATTCCAATAGATGCAGCTCCGACTACAAGAAGAATGATGAACATGATTCTAAGCATGTTTCCATTATCTTTTTTGATCTGATATCCTTCGAGCATCCGCGGCGAATCTGCAAGCGCCACATTCTGCTCTTTGACTACTTCAATCTTATCTACTTCTGGGAGATCCGGGCTCTGGCTGTTGCCTGCATCTGAGTAAACAATCTTGTCTTCTGGAAGAAGTACATCCTCGACAGATGTCGAAACCGAAGTCCTTGAGCTTGTTCCCGCCTTTATTTCGGCTACCTTCTTTGAACCGAGAACTGATGCCCCTGCTGCGCTGTTACGGAGAGCTGCAAGATTACCCTCTGAATTCTTAAGGACTGTTTGAGCCGTGCCATTTTTTTCTGTGTAGAAGGTCACAATGCCCGAAGCACTTGCGATATTGCCAGCATAATCATATACAGTGAACTGATAGCTTCCATTACAAGGCGCAGTGTATGTTACTGTATCTGATGCAACACCAGCTGATGAGTATGCCTTTAGTACATAGTTGCTTGCACTCGTGGATGTTACAGTTATCTTTTCAATTCCGCTTCCAGAATCACCGGCCTTAATAATAAGTGCACCTTCATTCACAGTAACTTCAAG
>JAEEGH010004077.1_pt1 | contig 37718 bp, 16 predicted proteins | sample 9134181 | NCBI WGS metagenome assembly JAEEGH01 (sample SAMN16246544, study PRJNA631951) | gut metagenome | biome: gut microbiome; feature: rumen; material: DP-attached | host: Bos | place: Iran: Karaj | collected 2018-10 | reverse complement strand
GTAGAAATAGGTGGGTGACTGGAAACCGACCTTATAGCTGACCTCCGTCACATTGAGGTCGCCCTCTATCAGCAGTTCGGCAGCTTTCTTCAGACGCTCTGTCTGAAGGTAAGTGTTAGGCGACATTCCCGTAAACTCCTTCATCTTGCCGTAGAACTTGGTGCGTCCCATCTTCAGCTGGGCGGCGAGGGTATCGACATTGAAGTCCGGATCACCCATGCGGAGGGCAACGATTGCCTCCATCTTTTCCCTGAAGCGCTGGTCGGCCTCGTCAGTGATGATGGGTGTTGATGGTTGAACAGTTTCCGTTGACGCCTCGGCATCTGGCTGCATGCGGCCGTACCATTGTATGAGTTGGGTGATGCGAAGGATGAGCAACTCATAGTTACAGGGCTTCACCATATAGTCGTCTGCGCCTGCTTTGTAGCCGCGCAACAGCTGGTCGTCGCCATCGAGGGCGGTCAGCATGATGACGGGAATATTCCGCAGCGCCTCGTCTGTCCGCAGCTCCTTCACAATCTCAAAGCCGTTGATGTCTGGCAGCATCACATCGCAGAGGATGAGGTGAGGCTGCCGTTCCTTGATGCCGCTGATGGCCGACTGGCCGTCGGTGTAGCTGACCGTCTTGAAGAAGCGTCCGATGCTGTCACGTATCTGGTCGAGCATATCCGGATCATCCTCTATGATGGCAATGGTCAGGTCGTTGAAGGCCTCCGGTACTAATTCCCGTATCTCTGCGACACTCTTCTCTTCCTTCTGCATCGTATTGACGGCTGTGGTGCCCTTATAGTCCTCCGGGCTATAGGCAGACTCATCAGCGGGTATCGACACGATGAACCGTGCACCGCCTTCGGGTGAGATGCGTTCGTAGGTAAGGCTGCCTTTGTGCAGACGGGCATTCTGATAGGCCGTATAGAGACCGATGCCCATGCCGCCCTGCGACACATAGCCGTGCATGAAGGGCTGGAAAAGTTGTGACTCCTGCTGAGGACTGATGCCAGGACCACTGTCTTCGACGATCAGCAGAATCCGATTCCCTTCCTCTGAATTCCTGATCTTCAGGCTGATGCTGCCGCCGGTAGGCGTATATTTCACGGCATTGCTGAGGAGATTGTAGAGGATAGCTTCCAGCAGGTGGGGATCGAACACCATCTCATGCTTATGGGCAAAGGGGGTGAACGTGAGTGTCTGCTCCTTTCGTGAGAGGAGGTCGCGGAACTCGTCGCTGGTCGTGCGGGCCAGTTTGACGATGTCTGCCCGCATGACTCCCAACCGCTGGTTTCCCGTGTTGATGCGACGGAACTCCATCAGCTGGTTGACGAGCTTGGTCAGCCGGTGGGTGCCGCGACGCACCGTCTGTACCGCTGCGCGCGACACCTGGGCATCGCCTTTCTCGGTGAGCTTGTCGGCAGCGCCTGAGATGATGGCCAGCGGGGTACGGAACTCATGGGCGATATGGGTGAAGAAGTTCAGGCGGAAGGTGGTCAGTTCCTTTTCCACACGTATCTGCTGGTGCAACTCGAAGTTTCGCCGCCAGACGCGGTAGAAGTGATAGGCAACGAAGGCGATGATGGCAAGGTAGATGAGCCAGGCCCACCAGGTATTGTACCAGGGGTAGTGGATGGTGATGGGGAAGACGCACTCTTCGCTCCACTGGTTGTTCTTGTTCAGCGAACTCAGGTGGAAGATGTATTTCCCCGGCGGAAGACCGTTATATCGGGCCGTATTGTCGCTGGTCAGCTGCCGCCAGCCGTGTTCGAGCCCCTCTAAGTAGTAGCGGTATTGGGTGGAGGCGATGCCGGCAAAGTCGAGGTTCGAGAATCCCAGTTCGATGCTGTTCTGGTCGTGGCTCAGGTCGAGCTTCAGGTCGGTGGTAGAGAGATAGCGGTCGTCGCCGTTGATGCTGACCATGGTTATCAGGGGCGCGGCTGCATTGTCATGCCTGCTGTCGCTGACGTGTTCCGGCTCAAGGATCATCAGTCCGTAGGCAGTGCCGAAGAGCAGACGGCCATCGGGCAATATCGCGGTGCTGTTCTCAGAATAGATATTGCTTTCCAGCGTATGTCCGAACCGGTATGAACTCACCTTCCCATCCTTCCTGATACACGTCAGACCGTTGTCTGTTCCTGCCCATATATGACCCTGACGGTCGGAAGCTATCGAGAAGACATTGTTGGTCATCAGACCTTCGTGAATGGAGTAGCCTTTCACAATCTCAAACTTTCCCTTGTCGCTGTCATAACGGCATTTCTGCAGTCCTCCTCCGCGGACACCGACCCAGATGTTCCCGACGCTGTCGGGCATCAGACAGGTGATCTCATCGAAGGGGAACTCGCCGTTCTGGGTGTTGACACGCTTCAGGTCCTTGTCACTTGGCGCCTGGCTGTGCATGTCGATATGGTACACACCGTTATTGGAAGCTATCCAAAGCCGTCCTTTCTTGTCTTGTCTTATACAATGCAGGCAACTCTCGTTGTGGGTCTGCTTCATCAGTTGGGTATAGGCCAGTTCTCCGCCGTCTTTCACACTGACTACAAACAGCCCGTCACCCCAGGTGGCAATCCAGATCCTGCCTTGGGAATCTTCCGTGAAGTCGCAAATCTGCCGTGAAGGGAACTCCACGTTTTTACGGTTAAAGTACAGCCCGCCGCCGCGCGTTCCCATCCACTCGTGCCCCTGAGTGTCCTTGAAGAAAGCGTAGGCCGTGGCAGGAAGTGTTACGGGAGCGACTTTCGGGTTGTCCCAGGCATCGGGCAACAGTTCGTAAAGGCGGTTGTCCTTCGTGCTGAGCAACACTTCATGGCCGTTGTATGTGACCATCCTGACGTAGTTGCTCCAGTCTCCCTTCCGATCTGGCTGAGGATAGTAATAGTCGGCATTTGTCCTGTCGGGCGGCAAGATGCATGTCACGCCTGTCGATTCCTCACTCAGCCAGATGCAGCCGCTGCGGTCTATGAGAATGTTGTTCAGATAGCTGTTGCCCACGATGGGCCATGGCGATGTGGCGGCATAGTGTTGCAGACGGTCCTTTTCGAGGTCATAGACGAAGAGTCCGTTGCCATAGCTGGCAATGTAGTACAGGCCGTCGGGACCTTTGCGGATATTGTAGCGGCGGAAGCGTTCTGTTGTGGACTGCACACCTTCCATCAGCCTGAGAACGCGCATGTCTCCTTCGGCTGGGAAGATCCAGAGCGTACCGGTGCTGTTGCTCACGAAATAATTGTCGTCGCCGCTCAGACCCTCCATGATGGTTCCCCTGAGCACATGATATTTTTCCGTGACTTTTGCCACATTGTCATCGGGCGAAACCATCAGGGTCTTACCCTTGGTCATGATCATCCACTTGCCCTGCCACACAAAACTGGCAGTCACTGACGAGATGTCATCAGCATCGGCTGCGACGGGGATACGACGCACCTCGTGCCCATTCTCGTCATAGGTGATAATCTCCTTGTCTGCCGTGTATGCCAGTACATGACGGCCTAACTGTATGCCCCTGCGGTAATTGATACCAGTGCTGAGCGTACGTGATTTCCCTTCAGCGTCGATCATCACCAGACCCTCGAGCGTCATAGCCCACAGACGGCCCTTGTCGTCTTCAAAGGCATCGCGCACATGGCTGACTGGAAGGCTGCCGTTCTCCTTGGTGTAGTCCGTGCATGTGATCTCACCATTGTCGCTGCACTTCACTCGCCGTATGCCTGACTCGTCGTCGAACATCCACAGGATGCCCCGGCGGCCCTTCAGGAACCGGCGATAGGTGCGGGCATAGTCGTTGCGCCCGGTAAAGTCGACGAACCTCCCCGTACGCAGGTCGTAACAGCAATAGACGTATGTAGAGGTGCGCAGCCACAGATGGCGCTTGTCATCATCCGTGAAGACATAGCCTACCACTCCCTGTACAGGATCCGGCCCGGGACCGAGATTGTAAATGTTATAGAAACTGTAACCGTCGTATCTGCACAAGCCGTTGGCTGCGGCCATCCAGATATAGCCGTCGGCATCCTGAGCCAGGCCGTATATCTGGTTGCTGGGCAGTCCGTCGGCAGAACTGATATGCCGGCTGTTGGTCAGTCGCTCGACTTTAGGTCGCTCGCCTGCCGGTATCTTGTCCTGTGCCGTCAGCATACTGCAGAAGGCGAGCAGGCAAAGAAGGCTGCTAAGTCTTAATCTCATTTATTTGGTTAGTTTGTTATTGGGGGCAAAATTACAAATTATTTTTTAATAACAGCCCAGATGAATGGATTATTTTTAGTATTTCCGTACAAAAAGGATGCTTTAAAGCGAATATTTGCCGTATATTTGCACCAGAATTGCAAACTAAACTCCTTCGATAATGAAACGAACTCTGCTAAGTCTGATTTTTGTGAGTTGTCTTTTCCCCGTAGCCTCTCAGGCCCAGCCCTGTTATGACAGGGTGAAGATGAACCTTGAGCGCCTGAACCGTGGCGTGGTGGCCATACGGAGTGGTGAGAAAGTGGTCGTCAGTTGGCGTACGCTCTCTACCGATGCCGTCGGAGAACCGTTCGATGTCTATCGTGACGGTCAGAAACTGAACAGCCAGCCGCTTTGCCAGGGAGGCACGTTCTTCGTTGATGAGACGTGGTCCCATACCGATGCCGTCTATGAGGTTCGTGGTGGCGGCAACAACGGCACCTTCACACTCCGCAGCGATGCCCCTGACGGTTATATCCCTGTGTCGCTGCAGAAGCCCGAGGGAGGAACCACCCCTGACGGTCGGACTTACGAATACACCGCCAACGATGCCTCTGTAGCCGATGTCGATGGCGACGGGGAGTATGAGATCCTGCTGAAGTGGGATCCCACCAACGCCCACGACAATGCCCACGACGGCTATACTGGCCCTACCATCTTCGACTGCTACAAAATGTTCAATGGTCAATTACTCTGGCGTATCAATCTGGGTATCAATATCCGTAGCGGTGCCCACTACGTCCCTTTCATCTTCTACGATCTCGACGGTGACGGACAGGCCGAGTTCATCGTCCGTACTTCTGATGGAACCAGAGATGGAGTGGGGAAGGTCATCGGCGACTCCCTGGCCGACTATCGTCATCAGGCCCTGGCTGATGCCAAGAATCCGACGCCTGAACACGAATGGGGCAAATATAATATGCAGGGTCGACCGATGACGGGCCGTATCCTCACCGGCAACGAATACATCACCGTCTTCAACGGCCTGACGGGCGCCGCCATGGACACCAAACCCTATATCCCCGAGCGTGGCAATCTCAGCGACTGGGGCGACAACTATGCCAACCGCTCCGACCGTTTTCTGGCTGGCGTCGGATACCTCGACGGCTGGCGAGCCTCTGCCTTCTTCAGCCGGGGCTACTACACCCGTACCGTACTGGCTGCCTGGGACTGGGACGGCAAGGAACTGAAGCCGCACTGGGTCTTCGACACCAATGCCGATGGCCTTGGTAAAGACGGGAAGCCCCTGTCCAACTATGCCGGCCAGGGCAACCACAACCTTCGCGTGGCTGATGTCGATGGTGACGGCTGCGACGAGATCATCTACGGTTCGATGGCTGTCGACCACGACGGTCAGGGCCTCTATACCACCGGTATGGGCCACGGTGATGCCATCCATTTGATGGCCTTCGATCCGTCCTCTACCGAATTGCAGATATGGGACTGCCACGAAAACCGCCGCGACGGCTCCGACTTCCGCAATGCCCGTACCGGCGAGATCATCTTCCAGATACCGTCGAAGAGCGATGTGGGCCGTGCGATGGCTGCCGATATCGATCCCGCCAACCCCGGTGTCGAGATGTGGAGTTCCGACAGTCACGGCATCCGTACCATCAAGGGCGAGGTGCGCAACGAAGCCAAGGATCCCGATGATCCGCAGCACCAGCAGCATCTGAAGATGAAAGGGCGCCGCCTGTCCATCAACTTCGGCATCTGGTGGGATGGCGACCTGCTGCGAGAACTGCTCGACCACGAAACGGTGTCCAAGTACAACTGGACGGAGCGCTCGGTGGTGGATGTCGTCAAGTTCCCTGGCATTCAGTTCAACAACGGCACGAAGTCCAACCCCTGCCTCGCTGCCGACATCCTCGGCGACTGGCGCGAGGAAGTCATAGCCCGTACGCCGGACAGCAGCGAACTGCGCATTTTCGTCTCTCCTATACCGACCGACTATCGCATCAACTGCCTGATGGAGGACATCCCCTACCGTCTCTCCACGGTCGCCCAGAACGTTGGCTATAACCAGCCCTCCGAGCCCGGCTTCTACCTCGGCCCCGACAATACGGTTAATCCCTTCCTGAAATAGCCAGATTGATGTACCTTACCATTCTCCCAAATATGCTGCGGTGTTACGATTTTAAAGAAGTAATACTCACGAAATAGAATTCAGAAGGACCGACAAAGACGCTGGGTGTGAGCCACGTGGGATAGATCGCGCCAGAGAACGTGACAGGCAGGTCTTCTACCTGGTACGACTCTGGAACGGGTTTCATCGGATAGTAGGCATAGGCCGTCCCACTCTCTGGTATGTCGACGATGCACCAGCCTCTCAGTTTGTCGTAATGCATGGTACCAGTGGCATCATTGATATAATCCGTACTTTCGTAAGGCGTTGCCACACACTGATACTCCTTTTCCTCGCCTTCCAGCCTTCTGTATTTGGGAATCCGGAAAGCAATCTTATCGCCCACGACAAACGAAAGCCCTGAGAGATCAGATGCCGACAAATGACAGATACTACCACTTGTTGGAGTAAAGTTCCTCGAAAAGCCAAAGGTTGCAGATGGCTGAAAGAGTATCTCCACGTCAACCTTCTGATCGCTTATGGAAAGGACTTCTCCGATATAAGGAGCCGACACATTGTCTTTCCAGTCATAGGCATGGGCTCCGCTGTCGTCGAAGTCACTTGTAAACAAGAAATAGTCATCGTCAGAATAATACAACTTCAACTTATCCCTATCCAACTGATAGGACTTGATCTGGGAAATGTGATCTTCGAAGAAGTTCGATTCCATAATATCACATCCCACCAGCGTCATTATCTGGTCACCGTTGAAAATCAGCCGATTCCCTATCACTGTCATCTCGCCAAGCCAAATCTCATTAGCTATAGAATAAGCCTTGACGACATCACCTACGGGTATTTCGATACTGAGATGACGTCGACTGACGTAGTTGGTGTCCACCTCATACCATGTCCCGCCGTCGTTCCATCCCACCAACCTCCATTCACCATACAATGATACTCAGATAGAGTTTGGGTTGTCACTCTCAGAATTGCAACTGCTCATGCCGACAACCATCATCAGCACAGCGCATAGCCACAATAATCCGTTCTTCTTCATACTTCTACATTTTAAAGTTTTATCTTAATCGGAATCGTTCTTATTTACATAAATGTTTCTTGCCGTTTTGGATGACTATGCCCTTGTATGAAGCGTTGACCTTCTGGCCTGCGAGATTATAGAGTTGGTTGTTGGCAGATGGCTTGGGCTCTGCCTTGGTGACAACGATACCGCTTCTGATGTCGGCAGTCACACCACCGGTATATTGGCCGATGAAGAAGATGGTGCCAGTGGACTGTTCGCTGATGATATAGAGGAATGGACGGTTGGCGTGGAAAGGCACAGGCTGAGGTGGTACGCTAGTCGGCACCACACATATCACAGTGACGGCAGCAGCCTCTGTACCTTCCTCATCGAGTTTGATCTTGGCCACTTGGAACATATCGCTAATAAAACAAGGCGTATTACAAAAATATGGGAACTCTGCCTCTTCCATAAAAGCCGTAGGCATACCTAAGTCTGCCATCACCTGCACCAAAGGCTGATTGGTGCTCGTCTCAAAGCGAGGCAGTTTCAAATCCAGAAACGTATATTGGTATTTCTGCTGCCAATTGCTGCCGCTAAGGGTCTCAAGCACCTCGCCGACGGTCTTGTCTTCACGGGGCAGGAAGACATCCATCCGATAGGCACCATTGCCATATGGGAGACGGATGGCCTGGTAGAGATCGTTCTCTGTATATCTGATCGATTTCTCCATGTGCATCATAGGCACCTCATCGCCTCCGCCAAAGGGTTCATACTTGGTTTCCTCCTTTTTGAAGGGGCTGCTCCAGATGCCTTTGAAATAGAGGGCATTCAGGAGATAACTGACAGCAGAGGGGTCGAAGGACTGAGAGTCAAGCACCGTGGGAATCATGCCCATCGTGTGGTCGTTGGCCCATTGGTTGATGACGCCCATCGTCTCGCCGTCAGCGAAGTCGCGGTTCTGGGGCTGGGCGTCGTAATAGGTGTTCACCTTGTCGATGAAACCTTCCTGCAGACGATAACCCAAACCTTCGTTCACGAAGATGGTGTTGGCAATCAGGGCCTTAGTCCTCTCGTCGAGCGTGTTAGACTCCTTCAGCATCTTCTGACAAAAAGCATTGATGGCATCAGCACTTTGTTCACCTGCCTGAGGGGAGCTGTCCTTAGGACTGAGGGATGGGAGGCCGAAGCCGAGCGTCTGATTGATCTCCTGCAGCGTCTGCCCCTCTGCACTATTGTTGAGCATGCCCAAGGCAAAGGTGATGCTCAAGGGCGATAGAATCTTGCTCTTGTCTCCTCGTGCCTTGCGGAAAAGGTTAAAGGCAAAGTCGTTGTTGCTGTTGATCAACTCCTGCTCGCCCTCCTCCAGCTCTATCTCCTTGGGCGCATCGAAGTCTGAATTGTAAAAGTTGAAGTCTTTTCCACTTACCGAGTAGAACTTCATATAGTCACAGATGCAGGTTGGCCGTGGAGCAAAGGGATTCATCATCAGTCCAGCGTCTTTGAATCCGACTCCCTCCACACACGAGTAGCCAAGGTCAACAATATTGTCGTCTAAAAGAGCATCATAATAGCGGTATCTACAGAATAACTGGCCATTAACCTTGATGGTCTCAGGGACACGAGTTGCATTGGAGAAATGACCATCAGAAAAGTGTATGCCGAAGTCAAACGACATTTTTTCCTCGTTATTATTATACGCATAAACCCGTCCTTCATCATCTTCTCGGCAGGCACCAGAATACTTTCTGTCGGTGCCCCGCTGATCATACTTGTATATTGTCATATACTGACGACCATCGATCACAGTATCACCTTCAAGAGTGTACCACACAAACCACGTCTCTTCGTCATAAAGTTTGCCATTGGGGCCTGGTGATTCACGATCTGTAAAATGATGATAGATGTAGGTCCACGTCTTGCCCTGCTCCAGCATGGAACGCTTGGGTGCCGCCGCGTTAGCGGCAGCAACACAAACTGATAACGTCAGTAACAATATATACTTTCTCATACAAAACACGATTTAATCTTCATAAATTACACATCGTTCCTGTAACTGTGTGTACTGTTCCTGTGTACTTACCATTCTCCCAAATATTCTGGGGTGTTACGATAGATATCGTCTATGCGCTCTGAGGTATAATAGGTGTTATGCCACGATGGAGTCTCCTCACCTTTGCTATACCTATACATGATGAAACTGTCTTCACCGCTCTTCTCGAAGACAATCCGGTAGGTAAAAGTTTCCTCTGCGCCGTCCCATCTGCAGGTCAGACGGTCGCCGTCAAGGTGATAAGTACCGTAGTTCATGACTTTCTTTCTGGGACCGTCTTCCGTATTGATGATAGCGACTAACTCGAAGACGCCATTGTTTTTATAGACGAAGAGATCGTAATAGCTCTTGGGCATCTCGTCTTCCCAATACCAGGCATGACATAGCCCAGAAGCCCCAAACTCATCGTCACTACTACAGCTACTCATGCCAACAACCATCATCAGCACAGCGCATAGCCACAATAAACTACTTTTCTTCATATCATCTACTTTTTTAAGTTTTATCTTAATCGGAATCGTTCTCCTATTTATATAAACCGCTGAGAAGCCAAAATACTGCATGAAATCCGAAATATTTATTCTTTTTTAACACAACTTTCAACAAAAAAACTTATCTTTGCAGTTAGGAAAACGGATTTCTTATTCGTTATATAGACAGAATGACTGCAGAAAAGAAAGAAATAGAACAGCTATACATCAGCCACCATCAGCGTTTGCAAGCTTTGGCTCGACTGCTGCTGAAGGATGATGATGAAGCCCAAGATGCCGTGAGCGACATGTTCGCCAGACTTGCAGAAGGGGCTGTGGAACTGCCGGCAGAACATCCGGAACGCTATCTGACGGTGACTGTCCGCAACCTGTGCTTTGACCGTATTCGCCAAATGACGATGCGAGAAAGGATAGAGCGCAGAGTTTCGTTATTAGAGTCAGAACCGGCGTCTTGGGAAGCAGAACAGGAGCGTATCAGGGAGATGAATTCCTATGCGGAGAAAGCTTTCACCAAACAGACATGGAAAGTATTCCAACTGCGTTTCGACGAGGGACTGCTCTATAGGGAGATTGCAGAACGGCTGGGTATCAGCGAGATAACTGTATACAAGCATCTGGCTGAGGCACTCCGGGTGTTAAGAAAGAAATTTAATCCGTCATGTATATGAAAGAAATGGAACAACTGCTCAGAATGGTAGAACGTCCGCAAGACTATTCGGACGAAGAGATCATGAAGCTAGTAAGTGACCCAGAAATGAAGGCATATTACGAGCTGATGGTGAGTGCCGAGGCAGGCTTCGCTCTGAAAAGAAGTGAAGAGCCCAAAGTATATACACGTGCTAAGCTTTATAGCCTGAGTTCCAGATTCCTCAAGGTCGCCGCCGTCTTCATCGGGGTAATCTTGCTATCAGGTATAGCTTTCGCAGCCTATCGGTATGTCGTTGGAGAGGAACCTTCCGTTGGAGGGTCATTGAAATCCCCGACTCAGGAAGTGCGAATTTCAAATTCGCCCCAACAAGTGCAGACAGAGACTGAAAGCGTGCGAACCTTTGAGAACGCTGAACTGCAACAGATACTCCAGGAATTGTCAGACTACTACCATGTCGGCGTTGAGTTCCATAACGAACAATCGCGCCATATCCGCCTCTATACCAAGTGGGACACCACCGCTCCACTCCAGCAGATCATCGAACTGCTTAACGGATTTGAGAAGGTCAACGTCCGGCTTATTGACAACAAGATTATCGCAGAGTAACCATGAAAAGGATCCTATACCTTATCTTTATATATGCTCTCTGTGCTTCGGCTCATGCCCAGCATGTCTTTCAGGGCACCTCGCTCTCGAAGGCACTCATCGAACTCGACCAATCGACGAAACGCTACGACGTCTCCTTTGTCTATGACGAACTGGAGGACTTCACCGTGACCAAGACCGTCAAGCGGGGACGTTCCCTGCCAGAGGCTGTCCGTGAGGTCTGCGGATTCTACCCCGTCAAAGTGACTGTCAGTGGGCGAAATATCCTCGTAGAGTGCATCCAGAAAGACCGTACGAAACTGATGGGACGCCTCATCGGACCAGACCGTCAGCCTGTTACCTACGCCAACATCACCCTCTATTCCCCTTCCGATACGATCTACATCGGTGGAGGTGTAAGCAACGAGGCAGGCGACTTCGTGATTCCAAGCAGCGCAGCCCAGGCAAAGGTGCGTATCAGTTGCATTGGTTTCAAGACCATCGAACGGGTGATGCCTATCGACAACGTTGGCACGATACGTATGCAGATGGAGAACTACAATCTGGGCAACGTGTCTGTGAACGGACGGATGCCCGTTGTCAGAAGCGAGGCAGACCGTTTGCAGTATATCGTTAGCAACGATGAGTTTGCCCACGGGCTCAATGCCCAGGAACTGCTCAGCCGTGTGCCGATGGTGACGATGTCAGGCGGGCAGGCGATGATCCTCGGAAAAGGCCCTGTCCACTTTATGCTCAACGGACACATGATGGATATGGGGGATGAAACGATCCGACAAAAACTATGGACCATACGCTCGGAGGATATCGAGCGGATAGAGGTCCTTTCCATTCCATCTGGCCGTGATATTATGCAGATGGGTGGCGGTTATATCAACATCGTGCTCCGTCGTGACCAGACGCTCGGATGGCGAGGAGATATTGGTACAGAGGCCGGATTTAGCGATTATTGGAATGGACGTGCTAATGGCTCTGTCACCTATGCCTCGGATAAGTTTGATATGACCATTGATGCCCACGGCGGACGTACCACTCAGACAACAGATAATCTGACGACCTACTGTATTGAGGAAGATGCTAACATCGTTTCAGACACTCATGCCAAGCAGACTGACAAGCAGCTGGCAGCAAATCTGACGCTCCGATATCTGCCTACAAAGAACTTGGAATTAGGAGGCATGTTGTCATGGCAGACGTTATGGCCTGAAAAAGTTATCAGCGGACAGATTGTTAACTCCTTAGGCCACAATCCTACTTCAGAGGCTTATCAGGAACCTCATGACAACACCACCACCAAGAGCCTGACAGCCTACTGCGACTGGCATCTGGACTCAAAAGGAAAGTTGATCAGCCTTACGTATCAGAACTACAAGAAAGACGACAATTGTAAGTCTGGAGCCTTTTCTAAAAATATGGGAACCAATTCAAATTATGACATTCCTATAGTAAACTGGGAAGGATATTCACACGATGTCGATTATCGCATACAATCTGTCAGATTAGATATGACATTGCCATTTAACTTCCTCAACATTGATGCCGGTGCATCATATACCTATATCAGAAACCTGGCTGATGTACTATATAATACTAGTAGTGAGTATAGCAAATATCTATTTGTTGTTAGCAATATGCTCGATTATAAAGAAAAAGCGAAAGCTGCCTACTTGTCAATCAACCACGACTGGGGCAAATTTGCCCTAAAGGCAGGATTACGCTATGAGCACATTGGATGGGGTGAAGGAAGCGATTCAAAAGACTATTGGCTGCCGTCGTTCAGCTTGTCATATAAGCCAAAAGACAGTCATCAAATCAACCTGTCATGGGGAACAAGTTGTATTCATACCAATTTCTATTACCTCAATCCCCTCCGTGTCTATAAGTCTATTTATGAATACAAAGAAGGTAACCCTTTGTTGAAACCAAATAGGATAAGTAACATTGAACTGAGCTACCTCAACCATCATGGGCTCTATGCTTGCGCCTATCATCATCACGGCAGTAATATGATCATCTGGCAAACTGACTGGAGGATACTTGAATATGGCGACGTATCTCTTAGAGGCCATGCCCAGAGTTGGCCTCAGAACAATGGACGCATCAATCAGACAGGCCTCTATCTGCGCTACCAGCGTCAACTTTCAGAACATCTGACGGCAACTGCAGAAGGAGATGCGTTTTATCACGATGCGACATCACAATATAACGAAGAATCCCACCTATATGGATGGGGGAAACGCATGGCAATCTCTGCAGACTGGTATCTGAACTCTCAGCATACTCTTTTGTTGAATGCCCGTTATCAGCATTGGTTCGCCGATTATCATGAAATGACAGAGACGGATGGCTATGGTTACTTCTATTTCGCCCTGCGATTTACAATGCCGGGTGATCGTTTGAAGTTATCGCTTGTTGCCAACGATCCCTTCCATCAGTTTGTTACTGATGAGACCATCAATAACAGTACAGTTGCTTATAATAACGCTTCAAATGATATAACAAAGAGGATAAAACATTTGAGACACATCAATCACCATGCCCATTACATAGGTTTCACAGCAACCTATTCTTTGGGTGGTAAGAAGGTACGACAGACTCGTCATAGTATCAATGACTCCGAGTCCAAACGAGCAGAGAAACAATAGAATTTCCATGCCGACGCATTTCTTGCTACGAAGCCTTCCAACACTATTTACATGGCTTTCAAAAAAGTGTTGGAAGGCTTCGTAAAAAACGCTATTTTTATGCACTTTAATTTGCGGCTAACCTTGCCGGGAGTTTAGGCTAAGGAAACTGGGACTTTAGTCTAAGGAAAGTCTCGGTTTAGTCTAAGGAAAGTCCCAGCCGTAGATGTGATGCATAAATGTCCATAATCAACATATTTATTCATTTTGTGCTACACCCCATCTTATATAGGGTTGCAGTCCAAACATCTCATCATCTCACTTTGGATCCAGAAACACCTGTATGGGTAGGCGTTTCTGGGAGTGAGGTGTTTTCTGATCACCTCACTCAACACCTCACTTACCATCTACTGCCTCTGTATGAAAAATCCGATCGCGGTCATGTGGCCTTCTACAAGGTGATGGTGAGGTAATGCATGAGGTGTAGGGTGAGGTGTCTTGCAAACACCTCATCCTTACAAATTGCTAGAAATCATGCAGTTATAGGCCGAAAGTGAGATGATGAGGTCCTTGTTTATTTCTTGTCTTAGGCGTCATTCCGGTGACTGCTCACGGACCTTCACCGCCGCTATCCGCGTGTATTGATCGTGGGACACCACGACTTGAACCCACAGAAGGATTGCCCGTGTATTGAGAATGTCGCAAAGGAGTATGCAGATTTGCAGCCGAAATAAAAAAATCCCGTATCGTTTGGCGGTACGGGATTTTTTGTTTACCTTTGCAGAGAATATCAAGGAACGATATGAAAAAGAGAATGACTCATTGACAAAAACCTGTAGGATGGACGATAAAGAGCTCTATATCAATTTCGACGAGTATATCCGTCAGGGTGAACCTCAGAAGCGCGAACGTGCAGAAGCATGGCGCGTGGCTATTGGCTTGCAGGCTGTGGATGGGCTGAAGACATCAGAATATCTGCAAGAGACAGCCCGCAGGAATATTGAGGGTGAAATCACCATCGACGAGGCACGTGAACTCGTGAAGCAATATTATATCAAAAAGACAGCTCACGACGAAGGTAATGAGGATAAGGAAGAGGCAGACCGTGTGTCGAGTAATATCTCGAAACTACTACAGACGGATGCCTTTACGTATAGTGTAGCAGGACTGGCTGCTATTCATCGTGCAATTTTTGAAGGTGTGTTTAAGCACGCAGGCACTTTCCGCGACTATGATATTTCGAAGAAAGAGTGGGTTTTGAAAGGCGAGTCTGTGCTTTATGGACGCTGGCAAGATTTGCGTATGACAGTAGAATACGATCTGGAACAAGAGCGACAGTTTGATTATACGACCTTAAGCAAGGATCAGATGGTTGAGCATTTGGCCAAGTTCGTTGCTGGCTTATGGCAGATTCATCCTTTCTGCGAGGGCAACACCCGAACTACAGCACTCTTTACCATTAAGTATCTGCGTTCATTGGGATTCAGCGTGAATAACGATATGTTTGAGCGCCACTCTTGGTATTTCCGCAATGCATTGGTACGAGCCAATTATCGGAACTTGAAGAAGGGAATCAATTACGAACCGATTTTCCTGGTGAGATTCTTCCGCAACCTTCTATTGGGCGAAAACAACACCTTGAAGAATAGGTACATGATGATTGATGCACCTGAGGATTGGAAGATGCCTGAAAACGAACAAGTACCCCACAAGTACCCCACAAGTACCCCGCAAGTACAGGACAAGTTGTCTACAGATAATCCAAACATCATAAGTCTGGTTCAGGTGATTGGTGAACAAGAACTGTCAGTAAAAGAAATGATGGAAGGCCTCGGACTGAAAGATAGAAAAAATGTTCTGGCCCTTTATCTTAATCCTGCAATAGCAGAGGGCTATGTCCGTTTGTTATACCCTCAATCCCCCCGTCATCCACGACAGAAATATCTGTTGACAGTAAAGGGGCTGGCTTTATATAATGAATTAACTAACTACTGAACGATATGAAAAAGAGAATGTCATTATGGGTAGCAACAATGGTTGCGGTGTTGTTGATGGTGCCGGCGACGGTGGCGGCGCAAGAGAAGAAAGGGAACTTCCAGAAGGGTGACTACGGCTATCTGTACTGTCACATGAACGACCGGGGACGTGCCTGGACGGCCTATGCCTTGAGTCGAGACGGCATGCACTACCACGACCTGCTGAACGGCGACTCCGTATTCAGCGACAGCGAACATGCCCGCATCGAGGGGGCTACACGTGATGCCTACATCTTCCGCAAGCACGACGGCACGGGCTATCTGATGCTCTGTACAGATATGAACGTGGGTGCCTTCAAACGGCTGAAGAAGCAGGCCGAGTGGGACAACTACGGCATAGACCTGCTGCGCAGCGATGATCTGTTGCACTGGGAGAGCGTGACCTTCGACTTCCGAAAGGGTACTGGCATCTTCAGCAACCCGGAGGCGGAGAGTGTCTATAAGGACTGGAAGACCGTCAACCGCGTTTGGGCTCCCCAGGCCGTATGGGATGACGACTATGTATGGCCCGACGGCCGGCGGGGAGGCTACTTCGTGTACTACTCGATGTGGAACCGTGCCGAAGAAAAGTACGACCGGCTGTACTACTCGTATGCCGATGAGTCGTTCACGCAGCTCACGCAGCCGCGACTGCTCTTTGACTGGGGCTACGCCACCATCGACGCCGACATCAACTGGGTGAAGGCCGACCGCCAGTGGCACATGATGATCAAGAAGGAGGGAGGCACGCCGGGACTCTTCACGACGGCAGCCCCCGCGCTCACCGGCCCCTGGCCCGAACCGTCGGAGGATGATTACGTCAACTTCGAGGGCAAGAAGAAGTGCGAGGGTGTGTCGGCCTTCCAACTGGCCGGTCGTGACGACTGGGTCATCGGCTACATAGAATACTCGTCGCGTCCGAAGAACTACCGCCTGTGTCTGGCCGACGAGACGATGCACAATTTCCGCGAGCCTCGTAACATTGAGGGCGTGGACCGTCCGCAGCACGGATCGTTCCTGCGGATTACCAAGGAGGAATACGACCGTCTGGAAACGTTGAACAAAGTCAACGACAACAACACGCCGCTGCACCTGATGAAGCCTGCCTACCGGGTGGGCTATGGCGTGTCGGCCAAAGAGCGCGTCAAGGCGACGATGGATCGCGTGCTGCGGTATATCGATGCCGAGACACCTGCCCAGCTTGTGGATAAGAAGACGGGCGAGGCGGTGACGGACATGAAGAAGATCACCGCCGACACCCAACTGAAACAGGGTGGCTTCCGCCTGACGAGCTACGAGTGGGGCGTCACCTATTCGGGCGTGCTGGCGGCCTATGAGGTCACTGGCGATGAGGCGTATCGTGACTATGTCTTCAAGCGTCACAAACTGTTGGCAGAGATGGCACCCTATTTCGCCAAGCTCCATCAGAAGGGTGAGCAGATAGATGTCAATGCCCGTAAGGTGGTCGATCCGCATGCCCTCGACGATGCCGGCGCCGTCTGCTGCTCCATGATCAAAGCTTTATTACTGAACAATCCGCCTCAGAGTAATCTCTCACCTCTTGCCTCTCACCTCTTACCTCTCATAAACAACTATGCCGACTACATTATGAACAAGGAATACCGTCTCGCTGACGGAACCTTTGCCCGCATCCGTCCGCAGAAAAACACGGTGTGGCTCGACGATATGTTCATGGGCGTCCCCGCCGTTGCCTATATGGGAAAGTACACGGGCGATTTGAAATACTATGACGAGGCAGCTCGTCAGATACTCCAGTTTGCCAGCAGGATGTGGGTGCCGGAAAAGAACCTGTTCCGTCACGGTTGGGTGGAGTCGATGCAGGAGCATCCCGCCTTCCATTGGGGCAGAGCCAACGGTTGGGCCATCCTCACCATGTGCGAGGTGCTCGATGTGTTGCCGGAGGATCATCCGCAGCGGGCAGAGATTATGACTCTGATGCGGTCGCATCTGAAGGGACTCGCCGCCCTGCAGCATCACGACGGCTACTGGCACCAGCTGCTCGACCGCAGCGATACCTATCTGGAGACCTCGGCCACAGCCATCTATGCCTACTGCTTTGCCCATGCCATCAACAAGGGGTGGGTGGATGCCAAGGTCTATGGTCCCGTGGCGCAGTTGGCCTGGCACGCCGTGGAGGCATCCGTCAATGACAAGGGCCAGGTGGAGGGTGTCTGCGTTGGCACGGGCATGGGCTTCGATCCTGCGTTCTATGCCTATCGGCCCGTCCATGTGATGGCTGCCCACGGCTATGGACCGGTGATCTGGGCTGGCGCCGAGATGCTAAGGCTGCTCGACCGTCAGCATCCGAAGATGAACGACTCCGCCGTCTGGTTCTACGATGAGGCTATTCCTACCGATGCGCCGATCTTCAACTACGACGGCAGCACCCGGTTCTAAACAAAAATCCCCGCCAGCCAGCGAGGATGATTGTTACTTGATGATGAGTTTCTTTCCGTTCCTGAGATAGATACCCTTAGCCTTCGGCTCTCCTTCGACCCGACGACCGTCCAGCATGTACCAATTATCATTTATCATTTGTCCTTTATCATTCAGACGCACAGCGTCGCTGATTCCTGTCGGGTTATAGGCGCCGATGAAGTCGGGCAGGTAGAATCCGAGGTGAGGCGGCTGGTTGTAGGCGGTGTTCTGCCAGGCCACGGCCATGCGGTAGGTGTGGTCGTGCATCAGGGTGGGGAAGCGGTAGTCGGTCTCGTAGGCCGTCGAGTAGATGTTCAGTGTGGCACTGTCATCCTTGCTCCAGAGGATAATCTCCTCGCGCCAGTCGCCGAAGATGTCGGCAGAGAGGCAAGGCGTGGATTTCGTACCGTTGCAGGACGAGGAGTTTCCCATGGATACGGCACCGATGGCCGACAAGCCTGGGCCAAGCATCAGACCGCCTTTGCCGTACTTGCTGATAGAGGTGCCGTCGAGCAGTTCGTCAAAGGCATCACCATCCCAATAGACGCGGAAGTTCATCGAGGGTTTTGACGAGCCGACCTCCTGACCTGTGATGGCATTGAAAGGGTTCTGGTTACGGCTGCCGCTGTCGAAGCCGCCGTATGAAGACCAGAACTCATAGCCACGACTGTCGGCTACGATGTCTGCAGCCAGTCCGCGACCGTTGTCCTGTCCCTTCTGTCCGCCCTTCCAGATGATTTCTCCCGTTGCGGCATCGTGCAGATCCCAGGCATAGTCACCTTTCTCCTCATGCACGTCGAAGAGTTCCAGTCCGGGACGGTCAGGGTCGAGGTCTCCCAGATGGATGGCATCCCCATGACCGAAGCCCACGGCATAGAGCATCTTGCCGTCGTCGTCGAGTGCAGCCGAGCCCCAGATAATCTCGTCCTTGCCGTCGCCGTCGACATCGGCAATGGAGAGGTTGTGGTTACCGTTGGCATACATTGTGAAGCGGTTCAGGCCAGAGGTGCAGATGTCGCCCTTGTAGGTCTCGGTATGGCCGTCGGCATCCATCACGCTGTAGCTGTCCTTCTTGTCGGAGTTGTGCAGCCAGCGGGTCTTCAGTTCCTTACCGTCGAAATCGACCGCCCAGATGTAGGCGTAGGTGTAATAGCCTCGGCAGAAGATGCCGCTGGGCCGTGCATCGGGACCTCCGAGCCAGGCGACGGCCGCCAGATAGCGCTCACCACGGTTGCCGTAGTCGCCACGGTCTTTCTTGCCGCTGCGGTCGTCCCAGTTGAAGGTGCCTTCAGCCTCACTCAGCTCTGCCTTGGCGTTGCGGTTGGGGTAGTAGGCGATGGTGTGGATGGCAGCGCCGGTCTGTCCGTCGAACACGGTGAGATATTCCTGTCCGCCGTTGATACGTCCGGCAGAAGTGCGCCAGTCCTTGGTATTGTCGGCGGCCTTGATCAGTTCATCGGTAGCGGCCTGGTTCACGTAGTTGCCCTGTCCGTCCTTGCTGCCTGGAGCCGTCTTGCACATCAGTTCTGCCCGTCCGTCCTTGTCGAAGTCGTAAACCATGAACTGCGTATAGTGTGCTCCGGCGCGGATGTTCACACCGAGGTCGATACGCCAAAGCTTTGTCCCGTCGAGCTGATAGCAGTCGAGGAACACGTTGTCGGTCTTGTCGCTCTGGGAGTTGTCCTTCGAGGTGGAGGGGTCCCATTTGACGATGATCTCATATTGACCGTCACCGTCGACATCGCCCACCGAACAGTCGTTAGGAGAGTACGTGCCACCTTGGGCACCTGTCTCCGGACGGTCGAGTTTCAGTTCCAGATAACTCTTCGCCCAAGGCTTCACGGCTGGCGTGGTATCCACGGCCTTCCCACCTACGAGTGTCACCACTTGGAATTCATCGTCGGCCGATCCATCGACAGTCATCGATGTGGCTCCTGCGATGTCTTGGGCGATGGGCTGGCCGTTTTTCAACAGGTCGAATGTCACGGGAGCATCATTGTTTGATTGGTCGGGGGCTTGCGCCTCGGTTCCCAACAACCGCCAACTGACAAACACCTTCCCCTTTGTCGTCGGGGAGACTACCAGTCCACGGTCAAGTTTCTCCATCTGACTCTGTGGTGTGCTCAACGATGTCTGTGCATGGCTGCCGACAGCCCATGTCAGCAGCCCGCACAGCACTAATGATTTGTTTAGTAGTTTCATTTCTTTTTTTACCTTTATTTGATGATGACTTTCTTTCCGTTCTTGATATAGATGCCCTTCACCTTAGGCTCGCCGTTCAACTTCCGTCCGTCGAGGGTGTACCAAGATGAACTTTGAACTTTGAACTTTGAGCTTTGAACTTTGTCGATGGCCGTTGGGATGTCTGTCACTTTCAGTTTGCCTTCCTTCTTCAACAGTTCTGTGGTATCCCAGTATAATCCCTCCGGCAACTCCGGCAGGTTGACGACGAGGTCTGATGATGTCTGCAAGGCACCGACCTTCCACAGCACCATCTCGTCACCCGCTTTCATTTCTTTGCTCTTCAGGGAGATGTTGATGTCGCCATTGACAATGAATGTGCCTGCCACCTCGATATATGAATGGCTGATCTTGCCCTTCACCTTTGAGATGTCCAAAACAAGATGTTTGGCGGTGGTGCGTCCGTTGCCCGTTATCACAGCTTTGTCGATCAGCGTGCCGATGGTCACATCCTGACCATTGTTGAAGAAGTCGCCCGTCAGCGTGGCGTTCGGCAGACCGTAGGCGTTGTTCCATTGCAGCTGGGGGGCGTAGCTGCCCGTCTTCTGATTCACGAACTTCAGCGTGCCCTCGAAGCCGCTCCAGTCGCCCTGCATGTTACAGCGCACGCTGGTGACATTGACCGTCAGCGACCCGTTGCCTGTGAGCCGACCCTTGTAGTCACAACGGGAGTCGAGGGTCCATGTGGCGGTCTTCCCTTCAGGCACTACGATGTTTGCGGCGTTGCTGGAATAGCTATAGATGTTGTCGGGATCTTTCAGCGAGCCGCCGTTCAATACGACTAGCGAGGGATACTGATGACGGTCGCCGACCTCACCACCTTGCAGGACGCCCTGCTCCACGATGAGCGTGTCGGCCTTCAGCGTGTTGCCGATGACGAGCGTGCCGTTGCCAGTCTTCGTGAGGTTCGACTTTCCGCTCTGGGCGATGGCGCCATTGGCCGTCAGTCTGCCCGATGCCACATTGACAATGCCTCCGCCTTCGCCTACGGTCAGCTTCTGGGTGGTGACGATGGTGCCTGTCGTACTCAGGACACCGCCGTTCTGCAACGTGACTGAGGTGTTTACACCTCCCAGCGCACCATAGTCGGCACCGTCGGCATTGGCCATCGATGCGACACAGACAGTACCGCCCTCGATGGTGACGGCGCCTGTCATTTTGTTGATGTTCGAGATGGTCAGCGTACCCGTACCCCGCTTGGTAAGCGTGGCATTGCCGATGATACTGCCGTCGCCGGAGAGGGTGTAATCCTTCGTCTCATTCATAAAAACGACGCTGGCGGGTGAGACATCCTCGCTGACAATGACATCGACGGTCGGTGCCTCGTCGCCGAAGGTCACCTGGTCGCCTGTGACGAATATATCGCGCTGCCCGCCTGCCAGGATGAAGTTCTCTGTGACGGCCATGTCCCAGATGCCGCCGTTGCCACCATCCCAGCTGACAGCCGTGGGCTGACGCAAGGCCTGCACGTCGATGTATAGTTTGCCGTCTTCATAGACCAGACTTGCCTTCATACCTTCAGTTCCCTCAAGTATGATGTCGTCGATGCTGCCCACAATCTCCTTGGCCTCTATCAGGAGGTACTTGCCGGGGATATCAGGCGACTGTCCTGGGAAAGTGATCGGCTCCGTCCAATGCACTTCAAATACAGGAGCCGCATACTCTGGACCATTCTGCCAGTCTTTCTTCTCTATGGTCAGCACACGGGTCCCGACATTCTTGCTGTCATAGTTGCCGGCAATCCTATTGAACACGATGCGCGAACCAAAGCCCATGAATAACGAGTCGGTGTCCAACATGCCCTGACCGTCAGCTTCCTTGCGTCCGGGATAGAGGGTGGCCCCGTAGTCCATACGGATACCCTTCTGGAACTTTCCACCGTTAGACTCGAGGGCCGCAAAGCGGTTCAGCCACACGCGGCTGTTCTGCATCGTGCCGTCAAAACGCAGTGTGCCTGCCCACACGTCGGTTGGTCCGCTGTAGGTCTCCGTTACCGTTGGGAGCACCAGCGTGCCGTCGCCTTGCTTCACTAAGCGCATATCTCCGGCGAATGCGCCTCCTGTCAGGGTATGGGTGTAATATGTATATTCGATATTATTATTGTTGTCATGTCCTTGCACCCACGATGGCGTATTGACTGTCAGGATGTAAGGCTGACAGCCATCCTGCACATTGACTGTCGCATCATGGGGCTCAGCCAGGAGCCAGTGGGGATTGGGAGTGTCCACTTCGCTGATCTCACCGCCGTCTTTCACCTCTATCCGGTTCGTCATCGTCAGTGGCGGCGGAGCCTGGGTGATGCCTTCCAGCTCGCCTACGAAATAGCTCACGTGGGGAGGCTGGTTATAGCCACACATCTGCCAAGCCATCGCCTGACGATACTGGTGGTCGTGCCACAGCGTAGGTATGCGCCACTCTGTCGGGATGGTCGTGGTATAGATGCGGATCTTATTGTCCTTGGTACGCATGACGACCTCCTCACGCCAGTCGCCGAGCACATCGCCCTGATAGCAGGGCGTGGCCTTCGTGTCGTTGTTCGTCAGCGAACCTTCCAGCCGCTGCAGGTCTCCCTTGCCGGGCTTATAGATGCGTCCCGTAGAGTTGCGGGTACCTGTACCATTGAAGGTCTCCTCCAACAGGTCGCCGTCCCAGTAGATGCGGAAGTTCACGTCGAAGGGGATATCCACGGGGATATGCTCATTGGTCACGCTGCTGATGGCTGTATCATGACCCGAGCGCCCCAGACAGCCGGGATACTCATTGCTGAAGTTGCCCATCATGCCTCGTCCGTCGTCCTTGTCGCTCGTCTGCCGGTAGTAGATCTTCGAAGTGGTGGCGTCGCGGTAGTTATTGTCCGGACGGTCTTCGTTGCAGGCATAGATCTCGTGGCCGTGAATATAGGGGTTGAAGTCGCCGTGGTGCTGGGCATCACCGTGACCCAGACCTGTCGTGGAGAGACCGTGACCATTGTCGTCGATCACCATCGAACCGAAACAGATCTCGTCTCTGCCATCCCAGTCGACATCGGCGATGGCATAGTTGTGATAGCCCTGTCCGTACCAGGGACCAGGTGTATTGTTGTACCATCTCCAGCGCTCCGTCAACTCGTGGGTGTCTGGGTTCACGTCGAGGGCAATCATCTTATGACGGGTATAGATGCCCCGGGCCAGGAAGATGCTCGCCTTGCGGCCGTCGAGACAAGGGGCTCCGAAGAAATGCTTCGACGAGCGGTGGCCGTAGCCGTCGCCCCAGGCTGCAGCCAGGTCGGTCTCACCGTCCTCCAGACGCTTCAGCGGGTAGTCTATCACCTGATAGGGCACGCCCGTCTCACCGTTCATATACACCAGGTATTCGGCTCCCTCGTGCATGAACCAGTTGGTACCGCCGCCGGTGGCCGAACGGTAGTTTTTCGTCACATCGCCGATAACATAAGTCGTTCCGTCGGCAGTGTGGATGGTTGTACCGTCGGCAGCGCGCATGATGGCCTCCGCCTTGCCGTCCCCGTCCCAGTCGTAGGCAATGATGTTCTGCTCGTTGTTCTGGAAGTCACCCATGTTCGGGCCGAAGTCGAGCCACCACAGCTTTGTGCCGTCGAGCTTGAACACTTCCACGATGGAGTACTCCCCGTAGTAGCCTTCTTTCGGATAACTAGCCTGAATCTCGCTCTGGTTGTCGAACTTCATCAGGATCTCCAGCTCACCGTCGCCGTCAACGTCGGCCATACAGGCATCGTTGGGCACATAAGTCGACTTCAGGTCTCCGTGGTCAGGCGTGATCTCCAGCCAGTGCTGGTTCCATACAGCCACCTCCTTGCACGGTTCGCTTTCACGGTTGCGGAGGCCGATGGCTGTCACGGTGTACTTGCTCGCTGCCGTTCCTGCGGCATCGGTATAGTTCGACACCTTCAATGGCTCCTGGTTCACCTTCACGCCGTCGCGATAGAGGTTATAGGTCACGTCATAGTATTCCTCGGCCAGCACGCGCCAGGAGCAATACACGCCACCCTCAGACAGCACAGCCACCAGTCCGCGATCCAGACGGTCTGTCATCCGCTGGGCGAAGACGCTGAGACTACAGCATAGCAAACAAACAAAGAAAAGACTCTTGCACTTCATTCCTTTACCTTTTTAGCATTGTCAATCATATAGGTGATACCGTTGTCCGTCAGGCTGTAAGCCTTGCCGTCGCAATAGAGTTCCGAGGCCTGCATCGTCACCGACAGGTCGTCGTAGAGCGTGCTGCGGTAGGCGAGGGTCTGGAATGTGACGGTGACGGCGTATTCACGCCCCGCTACTTTTGCCGTGAACAGCAGGTCGCCCGGTTCCATACTTAGGGCTATATTTCTCTCGCCCACCGTCATTATCCCCGTTTCGGCCGTGAAGTTCACCGTCTCGACGGAATTGACAGCCGCCTCCAGATCGCCGCCGCTGAAGATATGGCTCAGGATGGGCTCCGTGGGCAGCCGTTTCATCGTGAAGTCCGTGCCGATGACGATCTGCACCGCCTGCGGCAGATTGTTCACCATCACCGTTCCGTCGTAGACACCTTTCATGTTGTCCAGTGTCTGCTGAGCACTCGCCTCGTCATAGCCCTGCTGGCTGTCCTCCGAGCAGGCTCCCAGTAACAGCAGCCCCGCGAGCAACAAGTAGTTCTTCCAATTACGCATGATAATACATTTTAGTTTTATTGGTGCAAAAGTAGCAAAAAACTGCGATACGGCCAAAATATTTGTCATAAAATAACCGGCCTGGCGTGCAATGATAGTGCTTTCTGTCGAATTATACTGCAAAACGAAAAAAAACTTGTTAGTCTGAGCAATTCTCTTCCCCTCCTAAGTTCTTGCGTCCCTTCGGTAGCAAGCGGCAAAGCCGAGCGAGGAGGGGTAGGGGTGGTCTGAAGAAGCGAATGTTTTCTGGCGTCATTGCGGTAGGGATGGTTACAAAAGAAATCCCCACAGCCAAGCAGGCTGTGGGGATTACTTATGAGGGTATTGGAATTACTTAACCACAAACTTTTTGCCCTGCTTCACATAGACACCCTTCTTCAGCGACTTAGCGTTCATCTGAACACCGTTGAGGTTGTAGATAGGAGCGTTGTGATCAGAAACGATCTGGTTGTAAGGCAGTGTCTGGATGCCGCTCTGGCCCTGAGCCTTGAAGACATCGATGCGGGCGATGGCGGTGTCGATACGGTAGAGGCTGAGGGTCTCAGTACCGCGGAGCACTTGTACGTTCGTGCCGTCACCAAGGTTCTCGGCCTTGTAGAGAGCCTTTGCGTCAGCAGGCTTCGTTCCCTGCGGATAGATGGGGTGCAGTGAAGAAGAACCGTAGTCGCTGATAATGTATGCGATGAAGTAGTCGTTGTCGGTCAGACCGTCAACACCGATAGGAGCGTTAGCATAGTTGATCTTGTCTGTACCACCCTTGATACCGTCGTTGATCAGACCGATGCCATAGTTCATCTTCATACCACCTACGTCTGTACCGTCAGCCACAGCAGGATCATCCTGGCCGGTGTACCATGTGTAGACAGGAGCGAACATCTTGTAGGCAGCCTCCTTGGTCAGGGCAGCAGGAGCGATCGTGAATCGGCGGATAGCCTCGACCACCTCGCTGGCACCCTCGGCACCATAGACAACGTATGAGTCATACTTGGCAGAGCCGTCGTCGGCAATCTCACCATTCTCGATACCGAACCACAGACGGCCACGGCCTGTCCAGTTGGTCTCACCGCTCATCTTGGAATCCTGCAGAGGATCGATCTCTGCGAAGCCAAGCTCAGTCAGCTTAGCCTCGTCCATGTGCTGGAAGTCGATAGTAGCGTCAACGGCGAACTCAGTGTCGTTCTCGATGGTCACAGTCGTAGGAGCAAATCCGTAAGCCTTAGTGGTCACCTCAAGGGTACCCTTCTCAGTCACGTCGATCGTAGTGCCGCTGGGCAGCTCCTCAGACTCCTCACCGCCATTAAACTTATAAGTAAGCAGGATGGTGGGCTGTGTGGGAACGGTAGAGTTATCAACCGTCATCTTGTAGGTCTTCACGTAGCCGTTGTTCACCTTGGTGATGTCAACGACGGCACCGGGCAGGGATATTACGGAAGCGTCAACCTCCTGAGTCGTGTGCTCAGACTCGGCAGAGCCGGAAGTTGTCCATGCATCCAGTGTACCGGAAGTAGTGGTGACATAGCGGTAGGGGCTCTCTGTAGCCTGCTCCTCGCCACCCTCGGTGGTCTTCAGGTTCAGGATCTCACCGTCCTCGAAGTAGACGTCGTATGTGCGCTGCTCCTGATCGATCTCAACGAGCGAGATGGTGGGCTTGTTGGCAAAGTCGCCCTCGGTCTCCACCTGCACCTTCACCTCGTCGATGGCGGCGATGGCGTTGTAGCGGCCAAGGAGCACGTTGATACCCTTTGCCCAGACGCTGCAGTACTCAGGAATTTCGTATGTGCCTTCAGCCACGGGGTCGCCGGTAAGGGTCTGCATCACGTAAGAAGCGGTGCGCTTCTCGGTGTTGACGGTCACAGCAATGTCGTACCACATGCCCTCCTCGAGGGTCACCGTGTTCTCCTGATCACCATTGAAATAGTAGTCGAGGATATAGTTGCTGTTGTCGTTGCCATCCTCCCAGTAGGGGTTGGTAGAAACGCCGTCTGCCTCAGAATAGGCACCCTTCAGCTGTGTGATGGTGAACAGGCGCAGCGAGTCGTTGCCGGCATACTGGCCGTTGTTGATGCTGGCAGTGATCTTCCATCCCTCGGGAACCATTTCAGAGGTGATGATAGAAGGAGCGATCAGGGCCACCTCGGTAGAGAACTGTGCGTTCTTGGGGTTGCTGGGGCTGGAGGTGTTGGCCTGAATACCCCACTGGAACCTGACGGTGTACTCCTTCATGCTCTGGTCGCCGTAGATGGTTGCACCCTCTTCCTGACCGTAGTTGAAGTCCATGACAGCGTTACGGTTGTTGTTGTTGCCGAGTGAGAACTCAAACCATGAGCCGTTCTCAGTAGAGGCAATAGACATACCGCCTGCCAGGTTGGGAGATGACCAGCCGGCATTCTGCGGAGTGCCTGCTGTCTCAAAGTCCTGCTTGAACAGGTTCTTGACACCTGCCGTTGCTACAACAGTGTAAGCAAACAAGGCAGCGAAAAGGAGATAAAATTTTCTCATAATCGAAACGTTTTTAATTGTTAATATTAAAGTGGTTTATAAAAATTAGTTTTTATCGGATGCAAAGGTAATAAAAAAAAGTAAAAGGGAAAAGTGAAAAGTGAAAAATTTGCTTCCGCCTTCACATTTTAACTTTTTTTCTCCCCCCGCCCCCTCCAAATAAAGGGAGGGGCAGGGGGAAGAGGACTTACCAGCCGGGGTTCTGGGTAAGGGATCCGCCGGACTTCAGGATCTCGCTCTGCGGGATGGGGAAGAGGTACATCTTGTCGTTCCACTGCCGGGTCTGAATGGTCTTCGGAGTCTCGGTGAACGTGCCGTCGGCATTCTTCGTGATCTCCATACCGCGGATGTTGGTGAAGTACTTGTCGGCTTCCTTCCAGCGGCGCACGTCGAAGAAGCGGTGCCCCTCGAAGGCCAGCTCTACGAAGCGTTCCTTCTCGTAGGCAGCCTTGAACTCAGCTGCTGAGAGACCTTCGGCGATGTTGCCGAGGCCGGCGCGCTTGCGGATCTGATTGATGTAGTAGGCAGCCGTTGCTGTAGCAGGAGACCCGCTAGGAGCGGTGTAGCCGTCGCCAGAGAGGTTGAAGAGGGCCTCGGCATAGTTGAGGTAGAACTCTCCCAGACGGAAGGTCACCCACACGTGCTTGCAGGTGTTGGCGCCGTTGCCGGCAATCTGCACCGACTCGGTGACATACTTCTTCAGGTAGTAGCCCGTCGGTGTGGCATAGGCCGTAGGCAGACCGTTGATGCCTCCGATGAACGTCTCCAGGGGCACGGTGTTGGCATTGGGCCATGAGTCGCCGTTGCAGGCGATGGTCTGGGCAAAGCGGCTGTCTCCCTCCTCGTAAGCCTCCACCAGATTCAGCGTCGGGCAGTTGCCGCCGCCACCATTGGCACCGGCACCAGACATGCCCACGGGGAAGTTGTTGGTCTCGAAAGTGCGGTTCTCTGTCGGCATACGACGGCCGAAGATAATCTCACCCACAGCATTGGCATCGCTCCAGTTGGTGTTGCCGATGAACAGGCCCTTGTAGTCGGACGAGAGTTTCATCTTGCGGCCAGAGCAGGCGTCGAGCACCTCCTTGTTGGCCTGGGCAGCCTTCTGCCAGAGGCTCTTGTCGTTGTTCGCGTTGAACAGCGGGCTGGCGTGATAGAGGGCGGCACGGGCGCGCAGGGCGAGCACAGCCAGATTGTTGGCGCGGCCGTTGTTGGCGGGCGTCATAGCCAGGTCGCCCAGGTCGCCGTAGTCCTCGGTAATGGAGTCCTTGATGGCCATGCACTCGTCGTCGATGAACTTGAACACTTCGTCGGCTGTGGCACGGGGCTGGCGAGTGGCCTCGTCGGCACTCATGTTAGTGGTGATCAGGGGCACGCCACCATACTGGCGTACCAGCAGGAAGTAGAAGTAGGCACGGGCCCAGCGAGCCTCCCACTGATAGTTGTTATACTGATACATCTCAGCCATATAGTTCTTGTCGAGCTCGTAGTCTTCGAACTTCAGACCCGTGAACTCGTCGAGGAAGAGGTTACAGTAGGCAATGCCGTGATAGCAGGTTGTCCACAGCGAGCTGTTGGCATTCGAAGCGCTCCAGGCTCCGTTGTAGAAGCTCTCGATGGAGGCACCGCCGTGGGAATAGACGGCCTCGTCGGTGGCAGATGCTAATGTGGCACCGTCGTAGTTGCCGAAGTCGGAGTCGAGATCGGCATAGATGGTGGACAGGAATCCGCCTGCACGCTCAAACTTCTTCTGCATATAGGCCGTATCATAGATACTGTACTCCTTATACTCCATCTGGTCACTGCAAGAGGAGAAGAGGAAGGAGGAAAGTGGAAAGAGGAAAGCTAACGCCCTTACTGCCACCTTTTTATACTTTATGGTAATCATAATTATCAATTTTCAATTTTCAATTCTCAATTAAAAAGACAACTGTACACCGGCGACAACGCTCTTGTTCAGCGGAGCCGACACGCCATAGCATTCAGGATCAGCCTCGTCGAGATGGTTGAAGCAGAGCAGGTCGATACCACGTACATAAACCTTGGCTGTCTTCATGAATCCCGTCTTCTGCATCAGCGAGGCAGGCAGGTTGTAGTACACCTCCACATTGCGGAGCTTCAGGAACGAGCGGTTGCGCTGCCAGTAGGTGCTGGTCTGATAGTTGTTCGCATTGCTCGAAGTAGAGAGGCGCGGGAAAGCGGCATTCACGTCGGGGTTGGACGGACTCCACCGGCCGTCGTAGTACTGCTGTGAGAGCGAGGTGGTGTTGAGCAGCGGCCAGTACATACCCTTGGCACTCAGGTTGGCCGTATAGCGGCCGACACCCTGGAACATCAGGTTGATGCCGATGCCCTTGTACTCTGCTCCTGCATGGAAGTTGTAGAACAGCTCAGGTGCGTATGCGCTGTAGCCGATCTTCGTCTTATCGTTGGCATCGATTACACCGTCGTTGTTGATGTCCTGATACTTGATGTCGCCGGGACGGACGGTTGAGAAGTTCTGGGCGGGACTGCTGGCGATGTCTGCCTCATCCTTGAACAGGCCGATGGCCACCAGACCGTAGGTGGACTGCAGAGGATTGCCAGTCTCGACGAGGTTGTCGTAAGCCTTAGGCTCCTCGGCCATCTCCTTGATCTCGTTCTTATTGTAGTTGAACGCACCGCCAAGGTTGAAGGTCAGGTCGCCGATGGTCTTTGTATAGTCGAGAGAGAGCTCAAAGCCCTTGCTGTCGACCTTACCGTCGTTGATATATGGTGCGTCGAAACCGATGAGGGCTGTGTAAGCACCGGCACCAGACACCCAGATGTCCTTACGCTGCTGCATATAGAAATCCAGTTCGACGTTCAGGCCGCCAAACAGTGTGGCGTCTACACCGATATTATATTTATAGGCCTTCTCGTGAGAGGGACTTGCCGTAGGCAGCAGACCGAGCGTCGTATTGGCATAGACGGGGTCGTAGCCGGCACCGAAGGGATAGCTGCCCGTATTAGAGCTGCCCTGAGAATAAGACTTGGCGTAGTAGTTCCACACGTTGTCACCCGGCAGATAGTCGGCATTGATGATACCGAAGCTGGCGCGGAGCTTCAGGAAGTTTACCACGGGGTTATCCTTCAGGAAGTTCTCGTTAGAGATTACCCAGGCGGCCGACACCGTCGGAGAGAGGTTCCACTTCGTGCCGGGAGCCAGACGGTTGCTGCCCGAGTAGACGAGGGCCAGTTCGCCGATGTAACGGTTGTCGTAGCCATAGTGGGCGAGGAACGAACCGTTCATGCGGTAGATGGTATAGCCCGTGCTGCCGGTGGTGTTCTGCCACTCATAGTCGTAACGCAGCTGTCCATAGAGATAGTGCTTCTCGGCAAAGGTCTGCTCGTAGTTGAAGCCGGCCTGGAATACCAGACGGCGGGCCCAGTCCAGAGTGCCGTAGTTCTTACTCATCGTGCCGGGAGTACCAGATGACCAGTAGTCGCCCTTTGATCCCACTACACCTGTAGAGGGATAGTTACCATAGACATAGGTCATGGAGTGGTCCTCATAGAGGGAGGAATAAGTGTCGTAGCCCACGCGAGCCGTGAAGCTCAGACCGGGAGTCCAGTATTTCAAGTCCTGTTGCAAGGTCATGTCGGCAAAGAGGGCACGCTCGTGAATCTTGTAGTAGGCAGCGCCGGCCGACTGTGCCACAGGGTTGTTCACGCCAGTGTAGGTAGAGCTGCCACCCCACTCATCGTTCTCGTTCTTGATGGGGAAGGCCAGCGAAGGAACGCTGTAAACCATATCCCAGAGGTCAGCCTTTGCGCTGGTGGAGGTGCTGCCGATGGAAGTAGGACCGCCCGGACGCGACATCTCGCTCAGCATACCCATCATATTCACCTTCAGGTCGGTGGTCGGGGTGAGGTCGATATCGAGGTTGGTACGCAGGTTGCCGCGCACATACTTGTCCTGGGTGGAGTAGCCGTCGGTCTCGTCGAAATTCTTGATGAATCCCTTGTCAGAGATGAGGTTCACCATCGTGAAGTAGCGGAAGCGCTCACCACCGCCGCTGAACTCGACACCGATCTTGTTGGTGGCGCCGCTCTTGCGGAAGGTCTCGTCGACCCAGTTCACATTAGGATACTGGAAGGGATAGTTGCCATTCTGGAAGGCGGCAATCTCGTCTGCGGTATAACGTGGAGCAGCACCTTCATTGGCAAGCGCCTCGTTCATAGCGCTGGCGAAGGTGGCACCGTTGACAAACTTCGGACGGTTCGACTGGAAGTTGAACAGGTGGTCGTAGGTGACGCGGATGTTCTGACTGTTGTACTGACCGCGCTTGGTGGTGATGAGGATGGCACCGTTGGCACCCTTATAGCCATAGAGTGCGACGGCGGCGGCATCCTTGAGAATGCTCACGTGGTCAACCTCCTCGGCGTTGACGATGGTGATGTCACGCTCCACACCGTCGACGAGTATCAGTGGTGTGTTGGTGCTCAGGCTCTGGAGGCCGCGCACATAGAACGTGGGGTTCTGCTCAAAGTAGGTGCCTGTTCCCTGAAGTGAGACGAGGCCGTTGCCCTGTCCGAGTATCGAGTTACCGATATCCTTGGCTGAGCGCTTGTTCACATCCCTGTTGGTAATCACAGAGACGGCAGCCGTTGACTGGGCACGGGTGAAGTCCTTGTTGGCTCCCACTTCGATGACCTGGTCGGCGAAGCTGACGCCCGTGCTGTCCTGCTGTGCTGCTGCCGTCTGGCTCAGGCCTGCAAGCAACGGCAGCACGAATATATGCTTAATTTTGGTAATCATAATTCCTTATTCCTAATTTCTAATTACTAATTCTTCCCCTTTACCATCCGGGATTCTGCACAAGACCGTAGTTCTTGTTGATTTCCGACAGAGGCATCGGCATCAGCAGCCATTTCTTCACCTCCGGGTCGTTAGGATTGTGGTCCCACAGATAGCGGGCGCGGTTCTGAATCTCAAACTTCTGATAGGTGAAGCAGTAGGGCTCTTCCACGCGGTTGTTCTTATCATCGCCGATATAGGGTCGGATAGAACGTACCCACTCGCGTTTGGAGTTCTGCATCATACGGAAGGTGATCAGTCCGTGCAGGCGCTTCGTCATCCAGTCCGTACGCTTGTAGCGGATCATATCGTAGTAGCGGTTGTTCGTCATACCGAGCTCGCAGGCACGCTCACGGAGAATCTCCTCCAGGAGGCCGTCCTTCGTAGAGAGGTCGTTCTGCTTGCTCTTGTCACCCTTGTAGGCGGCATAGGCCCACTTCAGACCCTTCATGCCGACACGGGCACGCACCTCGTCGACCTTGGCGATGGCCTCGTCGAGCCGTCCGCACTGTGCCAGGCACTCGGCATACATCAGCAGCATCTCATCATAGGAGAGATAGACCCACTGGGTGAACTTGCCGTAGTACTCCTGTCCGAGGTAGTATTTGATGGTGCCGTAGCCGGTAGAGAAGCGTGCGATATCCTTCTCCATGACGACCACGTTGCCGTCCACGACGTCTGCGGCATCCTTGCCTTCGTGCTCACCGCCGACCCAGAGTTCATAGACGTCACCCTCGGGCTTGCCGGTAGTCCAGTTCAGTGAGAGTGTCTGGCTGCAGACGATGGCATTCTCATAGAGGCGCGGGTCGCGGCTGGCCGTCTTCTGTGTCACCTTTCCGCGTGTCCACTTATAGAACAACTGTCCCTTGTCGCCGCCGATCTTTCCGTTCAGCGAGTCCACCTCCCAGTCGAACGGCGTACCGTCGCTCCAAGGGAACATCTCGACATACTCTTCCGTGGGGCCGTAGGAATGACGGAACGGGCCGTTGCTGTTGCCGAAGGGACCCACAAAATTAGCCCACTGATAGGAAGCCTTGTTACTGGTCTGGCCAGTCACACGAGTACAGTGGATGATCTCGTGACTGCCCTGATAGATGTACCCCATACGGTAGGCCTGGCGATAGTCCTCGGGCTTGGGAGAGGCGACGGATGTCTCGTTCAGATGATACCAGTTGCCGTTGGCGGCATTCGTGTCGAAGAAGTCCTTGCAGGCGGCGAGTGCACGCTCCCAACGCTCCTGCTTGAAGCTACCGTGCCATACGATGTAGTTTTTCTCGGCCTCCGAGGAGCCGTCATAGTAGGGCTGGTCTGAGTTATAGAGCGGCGAGGCGTTGAACATCAGGATCTTGGCCTTCAGCGCCTTCGCACCGGCAGCCGTCCAGCGACCGGTATTGTTGGCCGCGTCGGTGTCGATGGTGTTGCCGTTGTAGGCCCAGAGCAAGTCGGGAATGGCTTCGTCCAGCAGATTCACCATGAAGTCGGCCGTCTCTTCTGCGGTGGCGCGGCTAGTCTCATAAGAACCCTCCAGACCTGTATAAGTATGATCCACGATAGGCAGGCCGCCGTAGATGGAATAGAGGTCGAAGTATCTGGCTGCGATCAGGCACTTGGCCTGCGCCACCATGTTCCTCTTCTCTGCATCCGTCAGCCCGGGCACCTTGTCGATGTTGTCCATCAGCAGGTAGCAGCGGCGCACGGTCTCCCACACATAGTCGTGGGTATAGGAGATGAGTGGATGATCCGTATTGGCGATGTCGGCCGAGGTGAGCATTCCGCCATAGTATTTGCCATAGGCCGCACCGTTACTGAAGTGCTGCTGGTAGCAGTCCGTGAGTGCGTCCATCTTCGTGTTCCAGTAACTGGCACTCCAGGGAGCCTCGGTGGCGTTCTTAAACGGCAGGCCGTAGTACTGCAGCACGTACAGTCCGACGAGGAACTGTTTGGTGTATTCGGCACTGTTGAACACGGTGTCGAGCGATACCGTTCCACCGGGCGTCTTCTCAATGAAGGCGTCACCGAACTTCACGGCGTCGGTACAGGCTGTGAACGCCATACTGCCAATCATCAGCGACACAACCCCTGTTACGATTTTATGATGTAATTTCATAATTGTATACCTTTTTATTATATATATTAGAATCCGACCTTCAAACTGGCGGTGTAAGTACGCTGCAGAGGATAAGAAGGCGTGGTGCTGGCACGGGCCTCAGGATCACCGAACTTATACGGAGTAATGGTGAAGAGGTTGTATCCGCTCAGAGCCAGCTGCAACTGGTTCATGCCAAGTTTCTTCATAAACGGGAAGTGGAAGTCGTAGGCAATCTGGATGGTCTTCAGACGCAGATACTTCGCATCTTTCTCGAAGAGCGTCGATCCGGCATAGTTCTGGTTGGCGTTCTCCCAGGTAGCGCGCGGATACTCAGCGTCGGCGGCGGGGTTAGCCACCGTCCAGGTGTTGTCGAGGTGATACTGCAGCAGTCCGCCGTCGAGCACCGTCGAACGGTTCTGGAACGGACGGCGGAATACGTCTCCCAGCACTCGGCTTACCGCCCAGGCACCCGTGAACTGTGCGCTGAACGAGATGTCCTTGTAGTTGAGAGCAAGATTCAGACCGGCGATGTACTGTGGGTCGTCGGTATAGCCATAGTCGCGGCTCTGGTCGTTGGCATCGATCTCCCCGTTCTTGTCGAGATCCACGAAGACGGGGTCGCCGGGATAGAGCTTCGTCACGAGCTGTGTGGGGAAGGGTGAGCCGAACTCTTTCTGGTAGTCGGCCTCAGCGCCCTCATAGTAGTATTTCCAGAACTTGTACTGCAGTCGGCTGCCGATACGGTGATTAGCCGTGTACATATAGTCGTTCTGCTGCGGAGCCTGACGGTCTTCGATGATCTCATTCTGGTTGTGCGAGAGGTTCAGCTTCACAGAGTAGCGGAAGTCTTTTCCGATCTTGTCCTGCCAGTTGATAGAGATTTCCCATCCCTGGCTGTCCACGATACCGAAGTTCGTATAAGGCGGGTTGAATCCGAGGAATCCCGGTATCGTCCAGTCCTGTGCGAGGATGTTGGTACGGTGCTCACGGTAGTAGTCGAACACGGTGCGCAGACGGTCGTCGAAGAAGTTCATGTCGAAGCCGTAGTCCTGCTTGAAGGCCTTCTCCCAGCTGACGTCGGGGTTGTTCTTCGCACTCTCGTAGGCACCCTTCGTGGCTGTGCCGTTCTCGACACCGAAGATATAGGCGAAGGCGGGCTCGTTCACACTGGTATAGGTGAAGCGGTCGAAGGTGTTCGTCTGGTTCACGATATATGGGTCTGCCATATACATAAAGCGGTTGCCGCCGATCTTGTCGTTACCGACGAGACCCCATGAGGCGCGGAGCTTGAGGAAACTCACCACCTTCTTGAGTGACTTGAAGAAGGGCTCGTCGCTGACCACCCATCCCACTGATCCGGCGGGGAAGGAGCCGAAGCGCTTGCCGGGGGCAAAGTTCTCAGAGCCGTTGTAGCCGAAGTTCACCTCAGCCATATAGCGGTTGTTCCAGTCGTAAGTGACACGGCCAACGAATCCGACGTAGGTACGGGGGATGTCGGAGTAGTCACCACGGATGTAATACTCCTTGCTCTGGTTGTAAAGGGCCAGAGCGGTGATGGTGTGCAGGCCGAAGGAACGGTTGTAGTTCAGCGAACCCTCAGCATACCAGTTACGGCCGGTGGAGGGAGAAGAGTTGCTGTAGACGGGTTCCGTGTTATCTCCGCTCAGACGATAGCGCGTCTGCTCCTGCACGACACCGTTTTCGTCGAGCCATTTGTGATAGACGGGGGTATAGGTGGCGGCGGAGTTGGTGATCTCCTGGCGCACCTGATAGGAGCTGTTGTAAGAGCCCTTGAGCTTCAGCGACAGTCCCTTCGTGATGAAGTCGAGCTTCTGGTCGAGCACGAGATCCATCTGGAGCTTGTTGTTGTTATAGTGGTAAGCACCCGGCTGACTCATAGCGTAGGCCATCGGCGTACTGGTGGCGAAGGGCAGGATCAGCGCACTCTCGCCGGGCACATCGTTGATGTTATCACTCTCTGCCGTACTCGTGACAATATATCTGCCATCGACGAAGCCCGGGCTGCTGAATGGCGAAGCCCAGTACATCTCGCGGATCATCTGGTCTGACGACTGGCCGGTGTGCGGCTTGCGCGACTCGTCCACCTTACCTGAGATGTTAAAGCTCACGAGCGTCGACTTCGTCACGTTGATATCCAGGTTCGAGCGATAGTTGAAGCGCTTATACTGGTAGCCGTAGTCGTAAGGGCGGTCGAACTCCTCGAAGATACCGTCCTGCGTGAACATACCGGCAGAGATGAAGTACTTGACCGTCTTGTTGCCGCCGCTGATGTTCACATTGTGCTGCTGTTGCAGCGTGACGTCCTTCATCAGATAGTCCGTCCACTTCATGCTGGGGAATCGGATGGGGTCTGCCCCTGTCTTGAACGCGTTGATCAGTTCGTCAGAGAAGTAAGGATCCTTCCCGTCGTTCATGCGCATCGCGTTGTGGAAGGTGGCATAGTCGTATGAACTGGCTTGCTCCACCATCTTTGTAGGCGTCAGCGCTGAGAACGACACGTTGAACGAGATCTTGGCCTTTCCCTCTGCGCCGCGCTTGGTGGTGATGAGCACCACGCCGTTGGCACCGCGAACACCGAATACGGCGGTGGCGGAGGCATCCTTCAGCACGGTGACACTCTCGATTTCGTTGGGATCGATATCCCACATCTCACGTTCCACACCATCGACCTGGATCAGTGGCGAAGAGTCGGCCCACGTTCCCTGACCACGGACGAAGATCTGGGCTGCATCGGAACCCGGCTCACCTGAGGTCTGGACGGTGGTCACACCCGAGAGCTGACCGGCCAGCACGTTGTTGACTGAAGACACCGGCGTACGAGTCAAATCTTCTGCCTTTACTGATGAAAGGGCACCCGTGACGGTGACTTTTTTCTGAACACCATAGGCCACGACCTCGACGCCCTGAAGCATCGTCGACTCTTCCTGGAGGGTCACCTTCATGCCGTTGGCAGCCTTCACGGTCTGCTCCTTGTAGCCCACGAACGAGATCTTCAACAGCGTGCCCGGCTTGACATTCAGCGTAAAGTGTCCGTCAAAGTCGGTGACTGTACCCGTGGTCTGTTGGGCACCGACGACAATTACGCTGGCACCGATGACGGCCTCACCCGTATTGTCTATCACCGTACCGCTGACAGATTCCTGCTGCTGCGTGCTCTGAACAGACGCATGGGCAGAAAGCATCCCGGCAGAGGGCACAAACAACATGG
>JAEEGH010004076.1_pt1 | contig 37723 bp, 33 predicted proteins | sample 9134181 | NCBI WGS metagenome assembly JAEEGH01 (sample SAMN16246544, study PRJNA631951) | gut metagenome | biome: gut microbiome; feature: rumen; material: DP-attached | host: Bos | place: Iran: Karaj | collected 2018-10 | reverse complement strand
GGTCAAAATGCGGCAGGACTAATTCGCTTGACAGAATAAACGTATGTCCTTGCAATAAAAACGTTTATCGCTGTCAGTTATCAAAGCGAGTAAAAAGGCGAGGCCCGCAACATTCGTTGCGGACCTCGCCTTTTTCGTTATTACACGCTACTTTTAACGTTTATATTGCGGAAAAAGCGTACTTTTGCACCGCGATTTTTGACAAAACAATAACAAACAATTACTATAAACCATTATGAAAAAAGTATTTGCTTTAATTTTTCTGTTTTGTGCCCTGAGTGTATGGGCGCAACAACCTCTGCTTACCACGAAATGGACGCAGGGTGCACCCTACAATCGGCATTGTCCGACCGATCCGTTTGAGAATGACGATCGTTGCTATGCTGGATGTCCAGCTGTTGTTATGGGGCAGATTATTAATTATCTGCAAACGACGCAAGGCACCCGCTTCGACGATGGCGACGACTATTACACGGGTAATTATTTTGGTCGGCAATTCCATATCGATGACGACTGGGACACTTATGATTTCCCCTCTTTCCCGCAGCTGAATGAGTTGCTGGATTCGGTCGATGCCAAGTTCGAGCGAGGCGAGTCCCTTACCAGCACATTGAAGGCTGCCGTTGTCTTTGCTTGCGGTGTGGCTTGCAAGCAGGTTTATACGGCATCGAATACTTACGGCTCGGGCACCTACTCTGTGGATCAGGCGTTCCGTGCTTATCAACGGTTCGGCTTTTCAAACTGCCAGCTGTTGCGGGAGCCTGATTCGACGATGTACGCTGTGTTGATATCCAATCTGCAAGCCGGCTATCCTGCACATCTTGCCGTTGAAAGTCAGGACGCAACAACAGGGCACAATGTCGTTGTCGACGGCTATCGCGAAAGTGATGGCAAGTTCCATATCAACTTTGGCTGGGGCGGCCCCAAGGACAACTGGTATCAGCTGCCTGACCCTGATGGTTTCTCTTATGGATGGACCAAGATTGAGGGCATTATCGTGAATATCATTCCCGACAAGTCGCCTATGGCTGTCAACGAACCTGCGCGTCCGCAGCCGCTCACGGTGTATCCCAACCCAGCCACCGATGTGCTCTATTTGAACGACCTTCTTGGTGAAACTGTGGATTATACCATTTTCAACGCTTTGGGCCAAAAGGTGAAGGCCGGCTCTTCCGACGGCAGTATTCGCGTCGCCGAATTGGATAAAGGCATCTACATTTTGCGTGTCGATGGCGACAAGCACTTTGAAACAGCCAAGTTCGTCGTGAAATAGTTCTTTTGAACGGGACCTCTTTTTTGGGGGTACTTCATTCGTTTCTTGAAAATCATATCGAGCCAGATGCGTGTCGAGCGTCCGCAATGATATCTACCACAGAAAACCACTACTTGTTGTTTTCCTCGTCCAAGATGGCGCGGACCTTGTGGCCTTTATAGAATCGTATGGAAATCTTATTGTTCATTGTCGTTTATTATATTCACGCATTATAGTATTCTGATTTTTTTAGCTCTTGCAATTATACAATCACCTCCTTTTCTATATCAAGGTCGTCTGTCAGTTCTCGTTTGAATTCTATGCGGTTGGTCTCAGTCATATTTGATTATCTTTGCTATTATTTCTTGTCACTTTTGTCTAATTAAAATGTCACAATAATTGTCTTTAGATTATTATGATTACAATTTGTGAGGCAGGGGAAACTGGTATATGCGGTTTATTACTCTTCTTTTTCATCGCTAGCATGTCCTTTTCTGATTCGTTCTTCCAGAAGTTCTTGAGCAAATCTAAAGTCTGTAATGTCGCTTGATACGATTTCAACCATAAGATTTTTCCACTCTTCAGCATCTAGTTCAGCCCGTTCGACCTGTTGTATCACCTCTTCTCGCAGCCGCATTTCAGCCAATTCTTTTGGAGAGAACATTACTTCTGGCGGGCCGTACATCAACGGACAGTTTTCATCTATTATTTCCTCCAATATACGATGTGCCTCTTCAATAGGCTTGAGGGCTTTCAAAAGTTCTTTATTGTCGGTGTTAGAACAATTGACCTCCGAAATATATGAACTTAATGCCTCAACTATCTGGCAAACACAATCGAATTCTTTCGTAGTTAGTTTGTTGTCATTCATATCCTGATTCATTGGAGTTTGTTGTCATTTGTTTTATTTATTTCATCTCCTACATGTACGATGGTCTATGGTGGGAGGGGAAGATTGTTTCGTCGTCGGTGATGGCGTCCAACTCAATGTCGGTTGTACTGTCTATTTCGGCACCACTGAGGTCGGCGCCAGAGAAATCGGCATCCTTCACCTCGCAGCATTCTATTGTGGCATTGCTTAAATCGGTATTGCGCAGATTGGCACCAGTAAGGTTGCAGAATCCAATATAGGCGTCGGAGAGGTTGGCACCTTCAAGGTCGGCATTGCTCAGGTCCAATTCGTCGAGGTATGCCGTGCTGAGGTCGTCGGTGCAGCCTTGCTCCTCCCCAAGTCGGGCGATCACTTCTCCCTGCAGATTCTTGATATTAACCATAATAAAGAGTGGTTTATTTTTTTTGTTGCTCTTTCGTAGGTTGTGGTTTAGGTTGAGGAGATTTGCTTTCTTGAATTTTTTCTTTTGCAATGGGTTTTGGCATTGGGGATGCCGAAAGTTTTTCTGTTCGAAAAGTTTTTGAAGTGTCCTTGTTACTCATACTATTTGACGTTTGCTAAAATATATATTCCTGCCAGAATGAAACCTATAAGAATTAGAACCATGGAAATAATTGAAATAATCAGAAGAATATGGTTGCCCTTCTTTATTAACTGTCTAAGTTGTATATCATCAGAATCTTCATTGTTTACCATTTTTGTAATTTGGTCAAACTGTTTCTGATGATTCTCTGTTGCAATAAAATGGTAAACGATATTTAGTATGATTGATACACCAAATAAAGCTATTGCAAACAATGCAAGGGCAATGTTTTGGTGTTTTTCGGTGAAGCTTAATGTGCCAATCAACAAAGCAATAGCACCAGAACTGACCGTGAATAGCTTAGTGTCAATTTTGTCTTCAGAGTCGAAATCTGCTTTTTGCAGCTCTGGCCAATATTCGTCAAGCCAATAATCTGTTACTTTTGTTCCCATTGTAATATGGTATTACTACTCCATTTATCAATTATTAATGTTTAAATCTATTTCATTCATTAGCCTATCAGTTTCTACAAGAATGGTGATAATATTGCGGTAGTGGGTGATGTCATCATATGTGAGGATGCGGCCTTTGCGGTCTTTGAGCCACTTCTGTGCTGGTTGGTAGCCACCGATATAAAAGTTCCAGGCAATTTCAGGAACATCAGAGAAGCATTGCTCTTTGTTAACCCAAACGTTGCCGTCTTTGAATTGGGGCTTATCCACCAAATTGTCTCCTGGAGTGTCGAACTGGGCAAGCTTGGTTTGTGGTACATCCTCCATCAGATGCAACTTTCGCAGCTGACTGCCGATTGCTGACAGACGATGATATTCCTCTGCATTTGTGGGATATGGTATCCTCGGGAAGTCAATCTTAAGGAATTCCTTGTATTTGGTGCGGTAGTTGGGCGAGTGCAGCATAGCGTAGATATAGTCGAAGAGTTCCTGCGGGTCGATGGTCTCACCCAAAGACTCTTCTATCTTCTGTACTATTTCCTCGTTGAAGTTAGGTTTTTTGACGGTACCGTCTTCGCTATAAAGGTAAAGAGGAAATACATATCCAGCACCGAATTTACCTGCTGATGCTATATAATTCATATCACATATCTTATTGGCAACAAATATATATCTCCACTCGCTTACACATTGCCGGCTTACAACCAATGCACAGTTCTCTCGGATCAAATGTCGCATTACTCTATAGAATGACCGTTTTACCAAGACTTCATCATAATATATGGGGTAGTCGTCAAAAGGACGATATTGTATGGTCAATATTTTATTATCTTGATATCTGGCATTTGAAATCCTTTGCAAAAGGTTGTATCCACTACTATCATAAACGTTGAATTTTTCTCTAAAATCTTCAGACCATTCATCCTGCTTTTGCAGCAGATGTATTATTCTCTCTGATAGATTTTGTTTGTCACTATCTATAAAAAGATTATCTCTTCCCGTTTGAATTCCAGAAACCCCCTCTTGCATTAACTCACATATTCTGAAGCCATGCTCATATTCGTCTTTTTGTGAGAAAAATTTAGGGACGAAGAAATAATATGGTTCTTCAGGAAATAATTCTTTCCACATCACATTCTTAAGATAGTGATTGTTCAAGAACTCATATTTATATTCTCGACTGCCATATAAGTCACAATGGTATAACTGACACATCTTGTGCGCGTCCTTTGAATCTCGGTAAAATATGTTGATACTAACACCTTGCATGATATCGAATACATTTTCATCTTTGGAGCCATCGGGAGAAATTTCATTCTTTCTGCTATTGCCATGAAGGTCAAGGATGTAAATTCTATTAAATGTATTCATCAATTCTTTCCGCATCTGACGATGGATAAGACCGTCGAGGAATGAGTTGTTGCAGATAAAGGCCAGGATGCCTTCGCCATTTCTGCTGATATATTCTTGACCGAGACGGATGAACTTGATATAGTCGTCGGATAAAGGTTGGATATTACGCTCATTGAGGTCGCGCTTGTAGCTTTCCATGAGATTGGTAATCCAAGGACCATTATTGTTGCTACTAACAGAGTACGGTGGATTTCCCATCATCACCATCACGGGAATATCGCGTTTGATGCGGCTGGCCTCGTCGGATTCCTGACTGATGGCGGCAGCGAAGAGGGTACCCGTGGCAGCATTATACTCCTCGAGACTATTTGTAAGATAGACACGTAGTCGTTGGTCACTCTGCTGGTTATAGCCAGTTTCACGTAATACCATATTGAGTTTGAGATGAGCGATGGTATAGGAGGCCATCATCAGCTCAAATCCATTTAGGCGAGGCAGAAGATGTTTCTCTACATAATCATTCCACACGCCCCATTGACCCTCCATATTAGCATGTATCTGCCGTATGGCTGCTGCAAGGAAAGTGCCTGTGCCTGTGGCAGGGTCGAGAATCTGCACACGGTGCATCTTCTTCTTTATCTTTTTAGTAACATTTTTATACCCCCGCATAAATTGGTCGTTCACAACCTCGTGCTCAATCATCGAGCTGTCGGCCAAACCCATCGGTAGGTTGAAGTCACGTTTCAGGATGTCATCAACTGCACGTACTATAAAGTCAACCACCGGTTGGGGCGTATAGTAGACACCTCGACTCTTCTTTAGCTGTGGGTCATACTCACCAAGAAAATCTTCATAGAAATGCATCATCGGGTCGGTACGTCCCGAGGTGCCGCCGAAGCCTTTCATAACCTTCGGCATATCGGTCACGCGGAACACTTCCACCAGATCGTCGATAATCCAGGCAATGCGGCTATCGACATTATAGCCAGCGATGTCATTGAATATCCTGCGAAGAAAAGGATTGCTTTTTGGTATCAGCTCGTTGGCTTCGGTTCTCGAAAAGTCGTCGGGCGTCGGGTCATTAAGTCGGGCGGAGAAAAGACCGTAGGCAATGGTTTGAGCGTAGATGTCGGCAAATGTCTTCTCGTTCAAATCGTGGATTAGGAATTCTTGGAACACCTTCATCTGGTTTGCTAACTCGGAGGTCTGTTCCTTGTCGTTCTCCAAGGCCTGTTCAATGACATTGGCAAGCAGTCGAGCTTTCCCCGCCATCATAGAGGCGAGACGAGTGGGTGAAGTGATGCGTTGTGGTGTGGCCTTTGCGAGACGGTCAATTAGTTGTATGAATTTGTCGACAGATTCTTCGTTCAATACTATTTTATCACCCCGACCTTCTGCAAGGCGGACAGAGTCGACAAACTCGCCATTCTCATACAGATGGAAATCAAGATAGTCGGTGAAAACAATATGGTCGAGCGATTTCTTATAGCGATCAAACTGATTTTTATGCTCTTTACGGCCGTCAAGGTCGTTATCGAAAAGGTCTTTTGCCTCAATATAGGCGATCGGTATATTCCCTTTGATAATAATATAGTCTGGAGCACCACATTTTTCACGGGTTGGCTCATTGACAACGATATATCCTTTGGGAAGAAAGACGTCTAAAAGATTCTTAAGTGTCCCACGATGGGCATGTTCATGGGCAACACCAGTGGAATACTGCCGGTTAAGTTCAACGATATAAGTCTTAATGGCATCGTTCATGGTTCGATCATTTTAATGTGCAAAGATACACAATTTTTCTTGAATGGCAAAATGTGTTTTTCAACCTGACGAAGAGTGGCAATCAGATTGCGTAAATTTACAAACGGCCCGACCAAAAGAGCATCACTCCCTCACAGGGTATCTTCTTCGACGGTCATTTTTTCGATGCCTACACCTTTGTTTCCGACCTTAGCTGCTCAGCCAAAAAGAGCATCGATCTCTCCGATAACTATGTAGATGATACCGTGTTGACGATGCTCGATAAGGTAAGCCCAAGGTGACGGCTACCATCTATATTCAGGAGGTCAAGCAACAGCTGCTCCGTCCGCCTCGTAAAACCCTGAACTAATATTACAGGCTGTCGCCGGTCTCGCTGTCGCCTTCCTTGGCATTGCGTTCGAGTTCGAGTTTTCCGAAGCGGAGGGTGATGCCGGCGGAGATATAGCGGCTGTTGAGCATCTTGTTGGTCGACGAACTGAGGTAGTAGGGGTTGGTATTCTCGCTGCCGAAGCCATAGCGGGCGCCCCAGTTGAAGAGGTCTTGGATGTTGACAAACACCGACAGTTTGCGGTTGAAGAAATCGCTGCGGGCGCCGATGTTGAACCAGTAGCGTGCCTTCTGCTCACTCATCAGGCTGATGGTGGGTGAGGAATAGTTGATCGACATGGTAATCTGGTATTGGTCGAAGACCTTTGCCCAGGCATTGACGCGCACGCTCCACGACCATTTGTCGCGCTCGTCTATCTGGTGCACGCCATTGCGGTCGTATTCCATGCGATAGCCGTAGTCGTAGAGGTTGGCATAGAGGCGCACGTTGAAGAAGCCACTCGGACGGTAGGTCATGTTGAGACTGGTGCCATAGCGCCACGAGGTTCCCATGTTATAGGGTATTGAGTAGCTGACGATACGCTCGAGCAGGTTGTCGTCGTACTCGGCATCGGTCAGCGAGCTAATTTCATTGGTGCTCAGACGGCCGTAGCCTTCAATGCCCACATTGCCGAAGGTCACGAAGAATTTCTGCCAGCCGGCTTCCATCGAATGGGTGTAGCTGGGTTTCAACCCTTCGCGATTACCTGTGCGGTAGCTGTCCTCGCCATAGATGCGGAAACGGGTGATTCTTTCCTCGCTGGGGTGCGACATGCGCATCGAGTAGTTGAGTTTGAAGTTGTGCATGTCCTCGGTGCGGTAGGTGAGATGGATGGAGGGACGGAAGCTATGTGTGTAGAACGAGCTGTCGTCGGCGAAGGGTGTTCCGTCGGGGTACAGCTGGTCAGAGGTGTAGTTGTAGTAGGTGTGGTCAATCTCGTAGCCCAGGCCGGTGCTGAGGGTGAATCCGCCCCAGCGGTGGGTCCAGTTGATGTCGGCGCTCACCCCCTCTTCCTTGCCGTCAAAGTGGTAGGTGCGGAGGGTGTCGACGAGGGTGCCGTCGTGGTCGTTGTAACGCTGGTAGTCATTGTCGGTGCGCTGGATGTCGGCGCGCAGGCCGTAGCTCAGTTCGCCGTCCTTCGAATAGGGACGGTTGTAGCGCACATCGAGGTTGGCGCCGTAGTTGAAGTTACGGGTCATCAGGTAGCGGTGCTCGTCGGTGGCGGCAGGGGTAAAGGTATAGAGCGTGTAGTCGCGGTTGTAGTATTCGTCGCTGGCATTGCGCGAGAAGCGCGAGTTGACGCCCAGACGCAGGTTGTGTCCTTCGTTGTCGAACTTCTTGGTATAGTCGGCGCCAAAGTGGCCGAAACCGGAAGGCGACGTCGTGGTGTCGGTGATGGAATAGGCAATGGTGTCGAGGGGCGAGAAATAGTATTGGCCTGTGGAACGGTCGGAGAAGGAACGGTTGTAGTTGAGGAATCCGCCTCCATTGATGGAGATGTCGCTGGTCGAGTCAATCTCGTAGTTGATGTTCATGAAGACATTGCCGCTGTAGCCGCGGTTGCCACTGGTGGAGGTGTCGGTCTGATAGAGGGTGGTGTCGTAGTCCACGCCCTGCTCGCCGCCTGCTTTGTCTTGGCGTCGCATCGACCATCCCTCGCTTTTGTTGTCACGGTAGGAATAGCGGCCGCTGGCGAAGAGGTTGATGCTCAGTTTTTCTTTGGCCCACATGTAGCTGATCCACGGTGAGACGAAGGGCTGGTTTGAGCCATTGATGCCGAAACTCACAAACTGGTTGCTCTTGATATGGGCCGAGGTGACGATGTTGATGACCGCCTCGGCGTCGGTGGCGTATTTGGCCGAGGGGTTGGTGATGGTCTCGATGCGAGCCAGTGCGTTGGCCGGCAGGGTCTGGAGGTAGGTCTTGAGGTTTTCTTCTGTGAGCTTCGAGGGTTTGTCGTTAATCCAGATTTCCACGCTCGACACGCCGCGCAGCGTCACGTTACCTTCCACGTCGACCTCCACGCCCGGTGCGTTCTGCAGGGCGTCCTCGGTCGTCCCGGTCTGTATGCTGGGATCCTCGCTGACATTGTAGATCATCTTCTCGCCGTCCATGGCGTAGAGTGGTTTCTCGGCGGTGATTTCCACAGCGTCGAGCGTCGTCGAGCCGGGCTTCACCTTGATGGTGCCGAGGGCGGTGTTGTTCTCCACCTTGAAAGGTATCATCTTGTTCTGATAGCCGATGGCTGTGATGCGAAGCAGGTAAGAGCCCAGCGGCACGCCGCTGATTTCAAAGAGGCCGTCGAAGTTGGTGGCGCCACCCTTGACGAAGGTGGAGTCCACCGAGTCGAGCACTGCCACATTGACAAACGCCAGAAACTCGCCGCTGACGGAGTCGCGCAACGAGCCGACGACCTTGAAGGTGTCGCCCTCTTTCACTTTCTTTTTCTTCTTCACCGTCTGAGCATTCTGGTCGTCGCCCATTCTGTTCCAGTCGCCTGATGGCGGCCTACGGCTACCGGGACGGCCGCCGCCGTTGCCCATCGGAGGGCGCCCACCCGGGCCGCCGGGTTGTGCTTCTACTGTCGGCATCGCCAACAACACCATCATTGCCAATGCAAAAATCTTCAATAATCTGTGGCTCTTATTCATTGATTCTTTGTCGGTTTTAAAGTAAAAAAACTATTTATTAGTACCACCTCCGGGGGAAAAATTGCATTTTCTCCGGAAAAAAATATTTTTTTTTCGGAATTATCTACAAACTTGCATTGTGTATCACAATGGCCAGGTTAGAGGCGAAGAGTTTCACCGAGATGGCGATAAGGATGACGCCGAAGAATTTCCTCAGCACGAACACCACTTCGTCACCGAGCCATTTCTGCAATTTCTTCAACAGACGGATGACGAGGTAGTCGATGATGATGTTGAGCAGAAGGGCGAGGAGGATATTGACGGTGGCATACTCGGCACGCAGCGAGAGCAATGCCGTGATGGCGCCGGGACCGGCGATGAGGGGGAATGCCACGGGGACGATGCTCGCCCCCGACCCTACGCTCTCGTTCTTGATGAACTCGCGGCCCATGACCATCTCCAACGCCAATAGGAACAGCACGAAAGCACCTGCCACGGCAAACGATGCGATATCGATGCCGAAGAGGTTGAGCAGCGCCTCTCCGGTGAAGAAAAAGAGCAGGAAGAGGCCGAGGGCCACGCTGGTGGCATAGAGCGGCTTGATGTGCTTGCCGCTGTCCTCCATGCTGATGAAAATGGGTATGGAGCCCGTGATGTCGATGATGGCGAACATGACGATGAACGCACTGATGATTTCAACGAAACTTATCTGATGTAGAATTTCAAACATAATCAACAAATTATATATAATATATACATATTTTATCGAATGCAAAGATACGAAAAAGTCTGGTATTCAAAGCACCTAAAAGTCAAAAAAAGTTTTTATCGCAGCAGGGTGATGGTGCCGGTGAGGGTGATGACGGCGTCGGGACTGTCGTTGCGGCGGTAGCGCAGGTGCCACACATAGGCGCCCTGTGGGCATAGCGTGCCCTCGTGTGTGCCGTCCCATTGTGGATCGGGCCCGGCGATGTGTGCCATCAGCAGGCCGTTGCGATTGTAGACAAAGAGTTCCTCGGCAACGCCTTCGTTGAGGAGTATTCTGAAAAGGTTGTTCTCGTCACGGTCGGGGGTGAAGATGTTGGGCGCCCATACTGCCGAATGGCTAAAGGGAAGTGTATGGTGGAGGGTGTCGGCACAGGCTTGGTTGAAGGCCACGAGGGTGATGAGGATGCTGTCGACATCGTGCAGGGCTCTATGGCGCAGGATGGGCTCCGACCCTGCGGGCACGCCGTCGACCCACCAGTGGCGGCTGTCGGCATTGAGGCTCCGGTCATAGGCCTCGAATTGCGGGTGTTCGTTGGTCAGTCTGTCGGGATTGACTTCCATGATGGCAACCGGCCACAAGACGGGCTTGAGGGTGAAGGCGGTGTCGTAGGGGCAGTGCCCGTTGTCAATACGGAGAGAGTAAATCGTTAATTGGTTGGGAGAAAGAGCAAGACTGTCCCACGGCTGCCCCTCGAGGTCGGGGTCGGCGGGCGAAGAGTGCCATGCAAGTGTATAGCCCGAGGTGTCTCCCGTGACGCTCCCCATGATGCTGTATCGATAGTTCTCGCAGTCGGTCTCCAACGTGAATGTCGGCTGCGGAACGTCAAAAATGATGACCTGCATGGCCATGACCGAGTCGCAACCATACATGGTATGCAGAGTGTCGACATAGTATCCGCTTTCCGTGAGCGTCTGCCCCTGCCATCGCAGGCTGTCACCGGGACAGATGCTGTCGCTCTCCAGGATAGAGTATGATGGGTTGACGGTGATGATTTCCCATACGGTATCCCCCACGGGTGTGATGGCTATGGTAACGTTGTGCCGTCCCGCGTCGTCGAGTGCAAGACGCACCGTGTCCATGCCGGAGCCGAGTGGTTGGCCATCGAGTTGCCATTCTGTTCCCAGCCCATCTTCGCCGAGACGCACGGTGATGGTTACCGTATCTCCCGGACAAGCGGTGTGTCGGTTGGCATGCACGTCGTAGTCGGCGCTTCGCACGGCCATGCCTGCGATGTAGGCATAGCTCTCGGCCTCGCCGAGACCATAGAACGTGGCGAGGAACCGGCCTGTGTCGGCGTCGATGACATGCGAACCGGTGTCGATAGCGATTCTCGCCCAACTGAATCCTTCTTCCGTGGCGGTGAACTCGGATGCAATGCTTTGCCCGTCGACGGTCACCAGGGGGGCGTCCTCGTTCGTAGCCACGATGTTAATGTGGTGGCTTTGAGTAAGCGGGGTGTTGTAGACGGCTGAGACTGCATGGCTGATACCCTGCTCGATGGGTGGGAGGAGGACCATGGCCGGGTCGCCAGGGGCGCCGCCATAGGAAATGCCCGTAATATAGAAACAAACGGAAGCGGGCGTCGAGGTGTTGACCGACAACGCATCGGATTGGTAGAAATCGAAGTTTCTCCCTGGATAGGCGAAAAAGGTCCGGTCCCCCGTGTCGGGCGGATGGTTGGCCACCACAAAAGTGTATGTCTCGCCTGCGTCAAGGGTGGCCACGCTTTGCCCTTCGATAGTCACGTCGCACCCATTGCCGCGGGCGGTGACCTCTACCATGTCGCCAATAAAATTGTTGTTTGATCCAAATGTCGAAATGCTGCGCCCAACGGTCGGCATCACCACAAAATGTCGTCCCCAGAAGTTGGTGGGGATGCACTGCTCGTACAGATGGTCGCACGCTTGGGAACCCCATGGAACAGTGGTGCAGCTATGTCCTTGAAATACGGCAACGGGTTTCGTGGCATGGATTCGTGTGCCTGTGAGTCCTTTGTCAATGTAGAATTGCGCCCTTAAAAGGTATGCCATTCCGTGCATGAGTATCATCCTCAACGTGTCGCCCGCAGAGTATTGGATTTGATCCCCGTTGGAAACAATATCGGCAAAAATTATCTCCACTTCGGTGCTGTCGCAAGGTGCCACAATGCTCACCTCCTGGTTCGGGAAAGGCCCGTAGGTCTGCACCATATAGTCGTTGCGCAGCGTCGGCGTGGGCAGTATGGCCGACATGTCGTGGCTGGCATCGGCGAAATTGGAAGCATAGACAATGGCTGGACCCGTTGTGGTGATATGCCAGCTGCAACAGGAGGTGGATTCCTCACCGGGATAAACATCGGGAAGAACCACGTGCGACACTCTGTTGGCCTCGATGCTCACCGTGGTGTTCCAGGAAATAGTAGGGCTGCTGATGTGCGCCGTGCAATTCTCCTCGGAGGCTATCATCACCGAGCGTTCGCTGTTGGGCCCGTAATTCGGCAGGAACGACATCCAGAAATCCGTGCCCGTCAGGCTGGGCACAATCTGCTGCGCTCCGGCGACAACGGTCGAAAGCAGCACAATGAGCAGCAAAAAGGACTTCTTTATGGTTCGCATATTTTTTCCCCACCTTTTATATAAAGAGTATAAACCCCCGTTTTTGGCTCACACTTTTAACATTTTTTTTTTCATGTCAAAATAAATGTGTAAATTTGCATTCGGAATAGTAACGAAAAACACCCCTTTTATTATGCAAGGCAATTTTAAATTTCACAATCCCACCAAATTGTATTTCGGTGAGGATTCGATGGGCTATCTTGTTGAGGAACTGAAGAACTACGGGCCGACGGTGATGTTCAGCTACGGCGGCGGCTCGATTAAGAAAAACGGCGTCTACGACGCTGTCATGGCGGCACTTGAAGCCTCCGGCAAGACCGTCGTCGAAGACCCCGGCGTGATGCCCAACCCCACCTACGAGAAAGTCCTCCATGGTGCCCGGCTGGTGCGCGACAACCACGTCGACCTCATCCTCGCCGTGGGCGGCGGTTCCACCATCGACTATGCCAAAGGCGTCTCGGCCTCGGCCTATTGCGACGAAGACCCCTGGCAGAAATACTGGGTGGGCCAGAAGAGCCCCGACTGCAAGACCGTCCCCGTGGGCGCCGTGCTCACCATGGTGGGCACCGGCAGCGAGATGAACGGCGGCAGCGTCATCACCAATCGCAAGGAAGGCTTCAAACGCGGCAAGGTTTTCGGCCCGGCCCTCTTCCCCCGCTTCGCCATCCTCAACCCGCGCTTCACCATGACGGTTCCCCAGTACCAGATGGTGGCGGGCTTCTTCGATATCATGAGCCACCTTATGGAACAGTATTTCGCCGGCGACCGCGACTGCACCACCGACTACATCAACGAGGGCCTCATGCGCTCGCTCATCCACTCCAGCCGCATCGCCGCCCGCAATCCGCAGGACTACGAGGCACGCGCCAACATCATGTGGACCGCCACCTGGGCGCTCAACACCCTCCTCAAATGCGGCAAGGGCGGCGACTGGGAGGTCCATCAGATTGGCCACGCCATAGGCCTCGTCACCGACGCCACCCACGGCATGACCCTCGCCTCGGTGTCGCTGCCTTACTACCGCCACGTGATGCACGACGGCCTTCATCAGTTCGTCCGTTTCGCCAAAAGTGTCTGGGACGTGCGCCCCGAGGGCAAGAGCGACGAGCAGGTGGCCGCCGAGGGCCTCAAATGCCTCGAAGAGTGGATGAAGGAAATTGGCGTGGTGATGCACAGCAGCGAACTGGGCGTCACCGAAGAAAACCTCGAGCAGGTGGCCGACGCCGTCCTCATCCTCCCCGTGGGCTATCGCACCCTGACGCGCTCCGAAGTGGTCGACATCCTCCGCGAAAGCCTCTGATTCCGACGCGACATCATCTTGTTAATTTAACATCTGTTAAGTTAAATTTTTGAACACAGGACACCCTTCAGGCACCTTTCCTCGGAAAGGTGCCTTTTTTCGTGCATAACTCCTACTATCAGAGTCGTATGAACTACCTACCATCTCCCTACCAACTCCTAACCAACTCCTACCACGGTAGGTGTTGATAGGGTTGTCGTAGGACGATGGTGTTTAAGAATTGTTAACAGTTTGCTTTCGGGGTGTTTTGTTTTTGTTTTCGCTATGTCGGATAATTTTTGTATCTTTGCAGTTTGTATTTATATGATAGATTATCGGAAGTATATATTATCCAATGGGTTGACGGTGCTGACGCACGAGGCTTGGGACACGCCGCTGGCAACAGTCAACGTGCTCTACAACGTGGGCTCGCGCGATGAGGACCCTTGCCGCACGGGTTTCGCTCATCTGTTTGAGCACCTGATGTTTGGCGGAACCGAACGGGTGCCTGACTTCGATGCCGTGGTTTCCTCGTTGGGAGGCGACAACAATGCTTTCACCAGTCTCGACTATACCAACTATTATATCACCGTGCCCGTCGAGGGACTTCCTGTCGCGTTGATGCTCGAGGCCGACCGTATGGCCTCCTTGGCCCTGAATGCCAAGTCGTTGGAGGTGCAGCAGCGTGTGGTGACCGAAGAATACCATCAGCGTTTCATGAACCAGCCTTACGGCGACATGTGGCTGTTGCTGAGGCCGTTGTGCTATAAGACACACCCCTACCGATGGGCTACCATCGGGGCCGACATACGCCATGTGTCGGAGGCCACGCTGGAGGATGTACAGGCGTTCCATGAACGCTACTATCGCGCTGACAATGCGATACTTGCCGTGGCGGCGCCGCTGAAACACGAGGAGATGGTTGCTGCGGTGGAGAAAGAATGGGGTGCGGTGCGTGTGTCGACGGAATGCCGTCGCTCCATGGCCACCGAGCGAACATACCCGCAGGAAGAGGAGCAGAAAGAGGCGAGGAGACTGGTTGTCAAGAGGGATGTACCGTCGAAGGCTGTCTATCTGGCATGGCCGATGTGCGATCACTGGGGCCGTGACTTCCGCGCCTGCGACTTGGTGAGCGATGTGCTGAGCACCGGCAGCTCGAGCCGCATTTATAACGCTATGGTGCGTCCGGGGCAGTTGGTCTCGGAGGCCGACGCTTACATCAGTGGCGAGGCAGGCCCGGGGCTTATGGTGTTGAGCGCCAAGGTGCTGCCGGGTGTGGATGTGGATGCCGTGGCCGATGCTTTGCGCAGGGAAGCCTATTTGCTTGCCGAGAAAGGTTTGTCGCAGAACGAGTTGGAAAAGGTGCAGAACCGTTATGAGAGCACCTTTGTCTACTCGCAATACAAGGCTGCCGACCGCGCCATGGCCCTCTGCCACTATACCTGGCTGGGCGACACGGGGTTGGTCAACCGTGAGCCGGAAGAATACCGCCGGCTGACGCCCGACGATATCCAGCGTGCCGCGCAGGCGGTATTCCGCCCCGAGCACGAAAATATTTTAGTGTATGAAACTGATTGACAAAATAGTAGATTCGTTCTGGAGAGTGCGGAAATGGCTCTCGAAGCTGGACTATAACGGCTTCTTTGGCCGTTTGGGGCGGTCGCTGAACTCCGTGATGCACACGCTGCTCTTCAAGTTCCTGATGCCCAAGCGTTACCGCAACTTGACCAAACGACAGATTTTCGAGATTATCTTCAAGAGCGACACCCCGGCCGGCAAGAAATTCGATGTGTGGCTGCTGGTGCTCATTGTGCTCAACATCGTCCTGTTGCTGATAGACAGTGTCTATGGCACCACCGACACCATGACCAGCCGTGCGCATCTCTCTGTCTCTTATTTGATTTTCAAGGTCTTGGAATGGGGGTTTACCATCCTCTTCACCTTCGAATACTACCTGCGCCTCTACTGCCTGAAGTCTCCCCGAAAGTATGTCTTCTCGTTTTGGGGCGTGATTGATTTCCTTTCGATTTTCCCCTCCTATCTGAGTCTTTTCATTCCTGCCACACAGGCTCTTACGGCAATACGCCTGCTGAGGGTGATGCGCATCTTCCGCATCTTCAAGATGGCCCGTTTCCAGATGGAGGCGTTCCACCTCTTGAATGCCTTGCGGGCCAGTGCTATCAAGATTCTGATATTCATGATGTTCATGTTGGTTGCGGCAGTGATTATGGGTACGATGATGTACACCTTTGAGAGTGAGGTCAATCCGGATTTCAAAAGCATCCCGACAGGCATCTATTGGGCAGTGGTGACCATCACCACGGTGGGCTACGGCGATCTGGCGCCGATGACTTCGCCCGGAAGATTTCTGGCAGTGCTGGTGATGTTGCTGGGTTACAGTATTATAGCTGTTCCGACGGGCATTGTTGCCGGCGAGACAATGAGAGAATACAAGCGTCCGCGCAACAGCCGGCTGAAGATGCTTGAGGAGGAATATGAAGAGGAAGAAGCAGCCATAAAGAATTGAGATGAAGAGAATACTGATTTCGGACAAGACGCATGAGGTGCTTCCGCAACGGTTGCGGGAAGCGGGCTTCGATGTCAGTGTGGAGCCCGACCACGACTATGAGAGCCTTGTGCAGGCTGCACAGGGCTGCGAAGGCCTGGTGGTGAGGAGCAAAGTGATTGTCGACAGCGCTTTCATCGACCGGGTGCCGTCGCTGCGATGCATCGGAAGGGTTGGGGCCGGCATGGAAACCATCGATGTGGACTATGCCGAGAAGCATGGCGTCTGTTGCCTCAATTCGCCCGAAGGTAACCGCGACGCTGTGGGTGAGCATGCTGTGGGACTGTTGCTCGCGTTGTTTGACAATATAGCCCGCGCCGATGGCGAAGTGCGTCGTGGATTGTGGCAGCGCGAGGCCAACCGTGGCCTCGAAGTGGGAGGAAAGACAGTGGGAATCATCGGTTTCGGCAATATGGGCCGTGCCTTTGCCAAGCGCTTGAGCGGCTTTGGCTGCCGCGTGATATACTATGACAAATACCTTCGTGAAACTCCGGAGGGTCTTGAAAGAGTCTCTTTGGAAACCCTTCAGCGAGAGGCTGATGTGGTGAGTTTCCATGTGCCGTTGACTGCTGAGACCCGCCATTACCTTGATGCCGACTTCATAGCCGCTATGGCCAGGCCGTTCTACCTCATCAATACCGCGCGCGGAGCGGTGGTCGACACCGCGGCACTCGTGTCGGCTTTGGAGAGCGGCAAAGTGCTTGGCGCGGCGTTGGATGTGCTTGAATATGAGAATATGCAGGCCGACGGGTTGGGTGATGTGCCGGAGTCGGTGCAATACCTGATGCAATCGCCGCGCACGGTGCTCACACCCCATGTGGCGGGATGGACTGTAGAATCGAAATACAAACTCGCTGCCGTTTTGGCGGACAAGATGATAGAGGTGCTGAGATGATTATTGTAAAGAACAGCATAGTAAGTGACGATGTTGCCGAGCGTTGTTTCGGTTGCGACCTGTCGTGCTGCAAAGGCGCCTGTTGTGTGGACGGCGACAGCGGTGCACCGCTGATGGAAGAGGAGGTGGAAAAAATCGAGGCGGTGCTGGAGAAAGCGTTGCCCCTGATGACAGCGGAAGGACGTGCCGCTGTTGAACAACAGGGAGTCGCGGTGCGAGACAAGGACGGCGACCTCGGCACCACGCTCATCGACGGTGGAGCCTGCGCTTTCATCACGCCCGGTCCCGACGGCTGCACTTTCTGTGCGTTGCAGGGGCTGTACAAGCCTGTAAGTTGCCACCTGTATCCGATAAGGGTGGAGGATTATGGCGAGTTTACGGCTGTCAACTATCACCAGTGGGACATCTGTTGTGCCGCCCAAGGCAAAGGCGAGCCGCTGTATGTATATCTGAAGGAACCGCTCATACGACGTTTCGGACAGGAGTGGTATGACGAATTGTTGGAACAAATTGAATTGAGAAACAATGGATAAGAAAAAACGTGCCCTCATCTATGCCGCAATTGTGGCGGGCATCATCGTCGTGGACCAGATAGTGAAAATATTGGTCAAGACCCATATGCACATTGGCGAGGATATCCCACTCATTGGAGAATGGTGTCGCCTGCATTTTATAGAAAATGAGGGCTTCGCCTTCGGTATGAGTTTTGGAGGCGCCGCCGGCAAGATAGGTCTGACGCTTTTCCGCATTGTGGCCACGGGAGTCATCGCCTGGTTCATATGGAAACAGCTGAAGCAGAATGGGCGCACATCGCTCATCGCCTGCCTCGTGCTAATCTTTGCGGGTGCCATCGGCAATCTGATTGACAGCTGCTTCTATGGCTTGCTTTTCAACGAGAGTTTCTACAATGTGGCCACTCTTTTCCCTCCGGAAGGAGGCTATGCCCCGTTGCTGCAGGGCAAGGTGGTGGATATGTTCTATTTTCCGCTGTTCGATTTCTATTGGCCAGAATGGGTGCCGATGATAGGAGGCGACCATTTTGAGTTCTTCAGTGCCATCTTCAATGTGGCCGATGCGGCTATCACAATTGGGGTGATTTGGCTGATTGTGGAGCTTGCAATCCTTGCCCCGAGGGCACAAAAAACTTCTGCAAAGGAAAAAAGTGAGAACTGAAATTATTTGAGAATCAGGTTGTAAAACGCGAATTGTGTCGATAGGAGAAAAAAAATTTGGCCAGTTTCCAAAATCTTCGTACTTTTGCACCCGATTTGAGTGATTAAATCCGATGGCGTCGTAGCTCAGTTGGTAGAGCGAAGGACTGAAAATCCTTGCGTCACTGGTTCAAATCCAGTCGATGCCACAAAAAAAAAGAGACTCGAAAGAGAGTCTCTTTTTTTTTATTGCACCTTGACAACCTTGGCTGTGGCGCCGCCGCAATGTAGCAGGTAGACTCCTGCCGGCAGATGGCCGATGTCGAGGATGGTTGGCTGCTTGTTTGTGGGTTTGACAACCTGAAGTGTACGACCGTTGATGTCGCGAAGTTCCAGAGGAGTGTTTTGAGATGTTGGACCGACGGTGATGCAATCGATGGCCGGGTTGGGGTATACGGAAAATGAGGAGGGTTGAGATGGGTGTTGGGAGATGCTGAGGTTGTCGGGAAGCGAGTGGATTTCTTCAATGTAGTTGACGAGCGAATGCTGGAGGAATTCCCAATAGGACGGCAGGCGGTTGGAAGACAGGGTCTTCTGTGAGGAAATCTCCATGGTGAGCTCGAGACAGTTGTGGTAATAGTTGACGTAATCCTGTCGACCACCATGGATGACATACCAGTCGCCGCCGGCGGTGTATCCGCTGGAATAGGTGTCGACGAAATGGTTGGCGTTATAGTAACGGCTTGTGTCGACAAATCGGGCACAAACCTCTTTCCACCAGTCTGCCGCCGGGTGGGGGTTCTGCTGGGAGGTGAAGCAATCCCAAGGGTAGTTCATTACTTCGGCACCGCCATGGAGGTTGGCGCTGAGACGGAAATGATGAGCGTTGAAATAGGCTATCATGGAATCGTTTTCGGGCTCGACAGCGGATTTGGCAGGGAGAAAAGGATCGGGATAGTTGCGGTTGAGGTCGATGTTGTGGGCATTATAGCGTACCGCCCCCAGTACGGTGTTGTTGCCTTGGCGGTAGGTGCCGTCGGGATTGGCCAGTGGATTGATGCTGATGCGGGTACGGTTGATGAGTGAGGTGTACTGGGGATTGGAGCCGTAGCCGTGGAGGAGGGTGTCGATGAGGCGCAGCATCATCACATAGCCTGTCACCTCGTCGCCATGGATGGTGGAGGAATAAAAGAATTCGGGACGGTAGAGATCGTCGTCGGTCTGTGTCTGGATGTAGATGCTCAGTATCAAGCGGCCTTGGACAGAGGTTCCGATGGTGTCGACATGGCAGAGGGTGGGGAACTCGGTTGCCCAGCGCTGCATCATTTCGAGGTAGACCGGATAGGTGGGGTAACGGTCCCATGAGGCCATCTCGTCGATGGTGGTGGCCATGGTTACGGCTTTGCTGTCGAGATTCTCGGGGACGGAAGGAAAGGCATCGGGACGGGGCTTGAGCTGCGCCGAAGCAAAGACTGCAAGATGCAGCAGAATAAAGATTGACAGTATTTTCTTCATTGTGAAGTCGTTGTTTTTGAATTGCAAAGATACTAAAAATAATCCATTCGGCAATATTTTTTATTCTGCGGCGTTATTTTTATATGAATAGAATTTTGGTTGTAGACGATGAAGAGGATCTTCGGGAGATACTTCGGTTTAATCTGGAAGCCGAAGGATTCGAGGTGGAGACGGCGGCGAGCGCCGAAGAGGCGCTTACGATGCTCCATCACGACTTGATTCTCCTGGATGTGATGATGGACAGGATGTCGGGGTTTGAGATGGCATGCCACCTTCGCGAAGCCGGCGACAATACACCCATCATTTTCCTTACCGCCCGCGATACCCACGACGACCAACTGCAAGGATTTGGGGTAGGTGCCGATGATTATATCACCAAGCCCTTCTCGTTCGACACGGTACTGGCACGGGTGCGGGCAGTGCTTCGTCGAAGCAGACAGAATGCTATGGGCAATCGGAACACTCCGAATACTTTGACCAAACGGGAGCATCTTATCCTCGACCTTTTCCGACAGCATCCCGGGAAGTTCTTCTCGAGGGAGGAGATACTTGCTGCGGTGTGGCCGGGGGATGCTTTTGTTGGCGAACGCAGTGTGGATGTACATATTGCGCGCCTTCGTAAGAAACTGGGAACCGACGGACAAAAGATTGTAAACAAAACGGGTTTTGGCTATGGATTGGTCTGATGTCATATTGCTGATACTGGTAGTCGTCATTTTTGTGCTCTACATTCGGCTGATGCTCAAGAACAAGCGCCTGCAGCAGATGGCAGATGAGGCCAACCGGCTGCGACGCGAGGCCACCGAGGCAGAACGACGCAATCGTCAGCTGAAGCAGGAAATGACCTCGAATATCGCCCACGAGTTGAAGACACCGGTGAGTTCTATCCGCGGCTACTTGGAAATTCTGTTGAGCGACAAGCCCGTCGACGCCGATCGACGCCGTTATTTCCTCGACCGTTGCTTTCGCCAAACGTTACGTTTGAGCGACCTTATCCAAGATGTCTCCATCATCAATAAGTTGGAAGAGAGCGCCGACCTTTTCCCACGAACCGAGGTGGATGCAGTAGAGGTGGCCAGGGAGGCAGTCAGGGATTTGGCCGACAAGGCTGCTGCTGCCGGGATCACCATTGGCAACAACCTGCCGCCCATGCCGCTCAGGGGAAACCGTGAGCTGCTCTATTGCATCTTCCGTAACCTTGTGGAGAACAGCATTGCCTATGCTGGCGAGGGCGTCGACATCGTCCTTGAAATCTATAAGGAGAGCCCCGACTATTACTATATTCACTATTATGATACAGGGAAGGGAGTTGCTGATGAATATTTGTCGCGCCTCTTCGACCGTTTCGTGCGCATCGACGAAGGCCGCTCGCGCCAGAACGGGGGCACCGGACTTGGCCTCTCAATCGTCAAACACTCGGTGCTCTTCCATGGTGGCGAAATATACGCCAAGAATAGGGTAGAGGGTGGCCTCGAATATTTCTTCTCACTGAAAAAACAATAATCTATGCATAAAACACCGATTCAGATTCGCTTCAATGATGTCGACCAGATGGGGCATGTCAACAACGCCGTCATCATGGAATACCTCGACCTGGGCAAGGATGCTTTCTTTTCTTCCCACGGCGTCCCGCCAACCAAGGGTGACTTCACCGTGATGGTGGTGCACTACGACGTCGACTTCAAGGCCCAGATACGCTACCACGACCAGATAGAGGTCACTACCGAGGTTGAAAAGATTGGCAACAAGAGCCTGACGGTGATGCAGCGCGTTGTCAACACCGAAACAGGTGTTGTCTGTGTGGAATGTCGCACCATCATGGCGGGCTACCGCCGCAGCACCAGCAGCTCGGAGGTCATTCCGCCGGAGGTGCGCGAGTGGCTGACGCGGTGACATGCCACCAACTAATCCCTGGTCATTTCATTGCATTGAGTTCGGCCTTCAAGTATTGTCCCGTGAAGTTGTACGTCTGCTTGGCCAAGGCTTCGGGGGTGCCGGCGAAGGTAATATGACCGCCGGCGCGGCCGCCGTCGGGGCCGAGGTCGATGACCCAGTCGGCTACCTTGATGACGTCCATGTTGTGCTCTATGACGAGGACGCTGTTGCCCTTGTCGACGAGTTTCTGCAGCACGCCGAGGAGTATGCGGATGTCCTCGAAGTGGAGGCCCGTGGTGGGCTCGTCCAGTATATACAATGTCTTGCCGGTATCGGTGCGGCTGAGCTCGGTGGCGAGTTTGACGCGCTGCGCCTCGCCGCCGCTGAGGGTGGTGCTCTGCTGGCCGAGGGTGATGTAGCCAAGGCCCACGTCCTGCAGCGCCAACAGCTTGCGGCGCAGCTTGGGGTAGGCGTCGAAGAACTCCACGGCCTCGTTGACTGTCATGTCGAGCACGTCGGCGATGGATTTTCCTTTATATCTTATTTCTAAGGTCTCGCGATTGTAGCGTTTGCCGCCGCAGACCTCGCACTGCACATAGACGTCGGGCAGGAAGTTCATCTCGATGGTGCGTAGACCGGCACCCTTGCAATGCTCGCAGCGGCCGCCGCTGACGTTGAAGCTGAAGCGGCCGGGCTTGTATCCGCGGATGCGTGCCGACGGCAGCTCGGCGAAGAGACGGCGGATGTCGTCGAAGAAGCCCGCGTAAGTGGCGGGGTTGCTGCGTGGCGTGCGGCCGATGGGGCTCTGGTCAATCTGAATCACCTTGTCGATATGCTCGATGCCCTCGATGCTGCGGTAGGGCAGCGGTGCGCGGAGCGAGTGGTAGAAATGCTGGCTGAGGATGGGCTGGAGGGTGTCGTTGATGAGGGTGGACTTGCCGGAGCCCGAGACCCCCGTCACGCAGACGAAGAGTCCGAGGGGCAGGTCGAGGTCGACGTTTTTGAGGTTGTTTCCGGTGGCACCTTTCAAGAGGATGTGCTCGCGGCCTTCGATGGAACGGCGCTGCGGCAGCGCTATGTCGCTCTTGCGCGACAGGTAGTCGAGTGTGACGCTGGGCTTATGCTTGGCCAGCACCTTGTCGGTCACCTCTCCGGCAAAGAGTATCTTGCCGCCATGGATGCCGGCGCCAGGTCCGATGTCGACGAGGTAGTCGGCGGCGAGCATCATGTCGCGGTCGTGCTCGACGACGATGATGCTGTTGCCGAGGTCGCGCAGTTGCTTGAGGCTCTCGATGAGGCGTTGGTTGTCGCGTTGGTGCAGGCCTATGCTGGGCTCGTCAAGGATATATAAGACGTTGGTGAGTTGCGAGCCTATCTGCGTGGCCAGACGTATGCGCTGTGCCTCGCCACCGCTGAGGCTCTTGGCGCTGCGGTTCATGGAGAGGTAGCCCACGCCTACGTTGTTGAGGAACGACAGACGCTTGAGTATCTCGTTCAGCACCTCATGTGCCACCTTGCGATCGCGCTCGTCGAGCTGCGGCTCCAGTGCCCGCAGCCACGCCTCCAGTTCCAGCAGGTCCATGTCGGCCAACTGTCCGATGTTTTTGTCGAGGATGCGGAAGGCGAGGCTCTCGGCCTTCAGGCGATGCCCGTGACATTCGGGACATGGTACGGTGTTCATGAAACTTGCCGCCCACTTCTGCAGACTGGCGGGGCTTTCGTCGCCGGCCATCTCGGTGATGTAGTTCACAATGCCCTGGAATTCACTGAGGTATCCCGGGTCCTCGGGGTCTTCGATGCCGGCGAAGTGGTTGCTTCCGTAAAGGATGGCGTTGACGGCCTCCTCGCTAAGGTTCTCGAAGGGGTCGTCGAGGGTGAAGTCATAGTGCTTGCCCATAAGTTCCAGCTTGCGGTAGACGTAGTTGGTGGGCGAGTATTTCCCCAATAACTCGATGGCGCCGTCGCGGATGCTTTTCTTGGGGTTGGGGATGAGCTTCAGCATGTCTATCTGCGCCACCTCGCCGAGGCCGTTGCAATGGGGACATGCGCCGTAGGGTGAGTTGAACGAGAAGGTGTTGGGCTCGGGCTCGGGGTAGGAGAGACCACTGTCGGGGTCCATCAGCATGCGGCTGAAGAAGCGCACGCTGCCGTCCTCGTTGTTCAATATTATCAGTATGCCCTTGCCTTGACGAAAGGCTGTCTGCACCGCTTCGCGGAGACGGGTGGCATTTCGGTCGGCACGCAGGCGGTCGACTACCAGCTCGATGTCGTGCACCTTGTAGCGGTCCACCTGCATCTTGTAGGTGATTTCTTTTATTTCCCCATCGATTCTTACTTTCAGAAAGCCCTTCTTGGCCACTTGTTCGAAAAGTTCGCGGTAGTGGCCCTTGCGACCTTTCACCAGAGGGGCGAGAATCATGATGTCTCGGCTGCCGTATTCCGAGGTGATGATCTCCAGTATCTTCTCTTCGCTGTACTTCACCATGGGCTTGCCGCTAATGGTGCTGTAGGCTTTGCCGATGCGGGCGTAGAGCAGACGCAGCAGGTCATAGGTGTCGGTGAGCGTGCCGACGGTTGAGCGCGGGTTGTTGTTGGTGCTCTTCTGCTCGATGGAGATGACGGGCGAGAGACCCTCGATAAGGTCTACATCGGGCCGCTCCATATTGCCGATGAAGTGGCGGGCGTAGGCCGAGAAGGTCTCCATGTAGCGACGCTGTCCCTCGGCATGGATGGTGTCGAAGGCCAAACTTGACTTGCCACTGCCGCTCAGTCCGGTGAACACAACCAGTTTCCCCCGCGGAATTTCCAAGTCTACATTCTGCAGGTTGTGCTCACGTGCACCCAATATCTTTATCTTCCCTTCGTCCATCATATACTTTCAATTACGGTCGTGTCGTGTTTCCCTTTGGTGATAGTGGTGTATTCGGTACCTTTCTTGGTAGGTATTCGGACTTTATAGGTTTTGTCGGCTTTGTTCTTCAGTTTGTCGGTGGTAATCCAGGGATTCATTGTGCGGAGCATTTTATAGCTGGTGCCATGGTCGGCAGCAAAGTCTGCCAGGTCGATATCTTTGCCGCTAAGCAAGACTTCCTCATAGGGCAATTCGGGATAGGTGTCGCAGCGTCTCACGGTATAACCGTAGTCTTGCGGGTGCTGCATGATGAGTTTGAGGGCCAGAATGCGGTATACATAACGCTGTGTCTCTTTGTTGAGGTATAGATTGTAGTAGCTCTTTTGCCGTTGGCTGGCGAGTCGTTTCTCAAGTCCGTTCTCGCCGCAGTTGTAAGCGGCAGCGGCTTCGGTCCAGCCGCCGAAGCGCCGTTTTAGATCCTTGAGGTAGCGGCAGGCGGCATGTGTGGCGGCTTCGAGGTCGTTTCGCATGTCGATTTCGTCACCTATTTCCAGGCCGTATTTTTGCCCGGTGGTCTTCATGAATTGCCAATAACCGTTGGCACCGGCGGGCGAGGTGACATTTTGGAGGCCGCTCTCGATGACACAGAGGTATTTCATGTCCTGTGGCACCCCTTCTTCTTTGAGGATGCGCTCGATGGTTGGGAAGACACGGGTGGCGCGTTTGATGTTGAAGAGCGTGCTGCTTTGATAGTACATGTTGCTCACCAGTTCTCTGTCCAGACCCTCGCGGACATACCACAGGTTCAAAGGCACGCGTTCGCCGCAGAAGTAGAGCGTATCGGGCATCGGCGGAGCATAGACGCGGTAGTCGGCGCGGATGGCACGGGTCAGGAGTTCGTCATCGTTCTTTTCTTTGCGGGTGGCGAAAATAAAGGCCTCGCCGGCGAGCGCCAAAGAGGCCAGTACGATAGCTATAATGGACAGCTTCTTCATGTCGTTACGGTATTGATGATTAGTCGGGCCACCTCTTGCTTGCTCATGAGCGGACTCTCTTTGTGCCGACCGTCGCGGGCGATGATTGTCACCTTGTTGGTGTCGACGCCGAAACCGGCACCCTTGTCGCGCAGTGAGTTGAGGACGATGAAGTCGAGATTTTTCTTCTCCAGTTTATGCTGTGCGTTGGCCTCCTCGTTGTCGGTCTCGAGGGCGAATCCTACCAGGGTTTGACTCGCGTTTTTTGCCTGTCCGAGGGTGGCCAGGATGTCGGGATTTTGCACCAGCTCAAGGTGCATGCCCTCGGAACCGTTCTTTTTCAGTTTATGGTCGGCACATTCGGATGGACGGTAGTCGGCTACGGCAGCTGACAGTATTGCGCCGCGACAGGTTGGAAACACCTTGGTTGCGACATCGTACATCTCGCGGGCACTCTCGACGCGAGTGACTCTCACATGGGGATGGACAAGATTCAGCGACGTAGGTCCGGAAACCAACTCCACGTCGGCGCCCTCGTCGGCCAATGCTTGTGCCAGGGCAAATCCCATTTTGCCCGACGAATAGTTGCCTATGAAACGGACACTGTCAATGCGCTCGTAGGTGGGGCCGGCGGTCACTAACCAGCGTTGTCCTGCCAATGGCTCTGTGGGTTGTGATAATAATCTGACACACTGTGCGATGGCTTCGGGTTCGGCCATGCGGCCCGTGCCGCTGACGCCGCAGGCAAGCTCGCCGTCCTCGGGCCCCACCATATGGATGCCCCAGGACTTCAGCGTGTCCACGTTGCGTTGAACGGAAGGGTGTGCCCACATCTCGCAATTCATGGCTGGGGCCATGACCACGGGCTTGCCCGAGAAGGCCAGCAGGAGTGTCGAAAGAGCGTCGTCGGCGATGCCTGAAGCAACCTTGCCTATTATGTTGGCTGTGGCGGGAGCCACCACGAGCATCTCTCCCCAGTCCTTGAGCGAGATGTGCTCGGTGCGGCCCGAGGCAAAGAGGTCGGAATAGAGCGGTGCTCCCGAGACGGTCTCGAGGGTGACTCTCGTGACGAACTCCAGGGCGTGCTCCGTGGCGGCGCAGCGCACCTCGTGGCCAGCCTTTTTCAGCAGGCGTACCAACTCGGGCACTTTGTAGGCCGCGATGCCTCCGGTGATGCCGACAACAATTTTCATTTCCTTAGGCTTCTATCTTTTTGATTTCCTCGTCGATGGCCTCGGCTTGTTTCACTTCGGCGCTCTCTTTGGCGGGGTTGCGGTAGTAGATCTTGCCTTCGAGGTACTCTTCGGTGGCCTCGAGGGTGGGTTTGGGTTGCATCTCGTAGCGGCGCACGATTTCAATCTGCTCGCGGTTTTCGTACATTTCGTCGATGGCGTCGTTACTGCTCTTGAAGTCGTCAATCTTGTTGTGAAGGTCGCGTTTCTCTTCGGCGGCAATTTGGTTGGCACGTTTGGTGAGGACAGCTACCGTCTCGTAGATGTTCTCTGTCATGTTGCTGAAATCGGCGGTGTTGCGCGTGATGGTGGTGTTCACCACTTTCTTCTTTTTCTCTTCCATTTTTATTATCTTTGACTTTGTTTCTTGATTCTTAGTTTTTTATTTTCGCCATGGCCTCGCGGGTCTTGGTGTAGATGTTCTGGGCTTCAGACAGCCGTTTTGAGTCGCCGAAACTGCTGCTGAACTTGTCGAAGTCGTTGACTACCTGCTGCAAGCGTTCGTACATCTTGTCCTCGCGGCTGTTGATGGCGTAGCGGTAGCTCGACTCGAGCATGTAGTACATGGCGTCCTCGCGCATCGACGCCTCGGGATAATCGTTGAGAAATTGTTTGAACGACTCGTAGGCGGCGTGATATTCTTCAATGAAATAGTACCCGTAGGCTATCTCGTAATATTTGCGTATCAGTTTGTTGCGCAACTCGTCGAGGCAGTTGTTCACCTCGGGGATGCGTGTGCTGTGGGGCCAGCGCTCGGCATAGGCTTCAAACTCATCGATGGCCTCCTGCGTCTGGCTTTGGTCGAGATTGTATTCGGGCGAGTCCATGTATTTGCAGTAGGCTGAATAATAGCAGGCTTCCTCCATGCGGTCGCTGTAAGGGAACTGTTTGGCGAAGCGTTTGAACTGGTAGCCGGCGGTATAATAGTCCTTTTCCTTGAGGAGCGACATGGCGTAGTACCAGGCGATGTTCTCGGCGTTTTCCTTGCCGCGGTAGTAGAGGGTGAGGTTCTCGAACAGTTGCGCGGCGCGCGAATAACTGTTCTCGTTGTAGTATTTGAGCGCCGCTGCATATTTTGCATCGTAATCATTGCTGTTGAGGAGCTTATTGAATCCGTTGCAACTTACTGTCAGTAAGCATACTGAGACAATTCCAAGGATGGTTTTCACTTTGTTCATAGCGTGCAAAAATACGAAAAAAAAATGACATATTATGAAATAAATTTAAAAACATTGAAATAAGACCTCTTTTACAGCCCGGTTTAGGTGTGTTATAAACTTGTTGTAAACAGCGGTTGTATTTTGTTAATGATAGTTAAAATTGCCTATTTGCTCCCAGTTAAATGCCTATCAACTCCGACCGTGGTAGGAGTTGGTAAGGAGTTGGTAGGTATTTGGTAGGTAGAAAGTGCGTAGTTGATTCCAGTCGGAGAGGAGGCAAAAACATCGGCGTGGAGAAAAAAATTTGGTTATGTCGGGGGAAATGTGTATCTTTGCATTTTTAAAATAATACAATAATATGGATACGATAATCATCTTAGACTTTGGCTCTCAATACACTCAGCTGATCGCGCGTAAGATTCGCGAGGCTAATGTATACTGTGAAATCCATCCTTTCAATAAGATTCCTGCCCTCACGGACGACGTGAAGGGTGTCGTTTTTTCAGGTAGTCCCTACAGTTGCAATGCCGTTGACGCACCGGTGCCCCAGATGGAGAACATCAAGGGCAAGCTGCCGTTGTTGGCGGTGTGCTACGGTGCTCAGTATCTGGCCAAATGGGGCGGCGGCCGAGTGCAGCAGAGTAAGATTCGCGAGTATGGTCGCGCCAACCTCAATTATATTGACAGCTCGAATCCTCTGATGAAGGGAGTGCCGGTGGGAAGCCAGGTGTGGATGAGCCACGGCGACACTATCGAGGTCCTGCCCGAGGGGTACAAGACCATTTGCTCGACAGAGAATGTCAAATATGCCGGCTATCAGATTGAAGGCGAGCCGACCTACGCCATTCAATTCCATCCCGAGGTGCACCACTCGACCGACGGTGTGCAGCTGCTTCGTAATTTTGTGGTTGACATCTGCGGTTGCCGCCAGGAGTGGACGCCGGCAAGTTTTATCGAGACGACCGTCAAAGAGTTGCGTGAGAAGGTGGGCGGAGACAAAGTGGTGCTCGGCTTGAGCGGCGGAGTGGACAGCACTGTGGCTGCCGTGTTGCTGAACCGTGCCATCGGCCATCAGCTTCATTGTATCTTTGTCGACAACGGTTTGCTGCGCAAGAACGAGTTCGAGAGTGTGCTTGAAAGCTATAAGGATATGGGCCTCAATGTGAAAGGGGTGGATGCCAAGCAGCGTTTCTACGATGTGCTGGCCGGTGTGAAGGATCCTGAGAAAAAGCGCAAGGGCATCGGCAAGACCTTTATCGACGTGTTTGACGCCGAGGCCAAGCTTATCACCGACGCCAAGTGGCTCGGTCAGGGTACCATCTATCCCGATGTGATTGAGAGTTCGAGCGTTAAAGGTCCGAGCCAGACCATCAAGAGCCACCACAATGTGGGCGGTTTGCCCGACTATATGAAACTTCAGCTCGTCGAGCCGCTGCGTTCGTTGTTCAAGGATGAGGTGCGCCGAGTGGGCCGTCAGCTGGGCATCAAGGAGGAACTCATAGGCCGCCATCCCTTCCCGGGTCCCGGCTTGGCTATCAGAATATTGAGCGATGTGACGCCCGAGAAGGTGCGCATCCTTCAGGAGGTGGATCACATCTTCATCCAGGGCTTGCGCGACGCAGGTCTATACGACAAGGTGTGGCAGGCCGGCGCCATGCTGCTGCCGGTGCAGAGTGTGGGCGTGATGGGTGACGAGAGGACCTACGAGAGTGTTGTGGCACTGCGTGCTGTGGAGAGTGTCGACGGCATGACGGCCGACTGGAGTCATTTGCCCTACGACTTCATGGCCAAGATTTCTAACGAAATCATCAACAGGGTGAAGGGCGTCAACCGTGTGTGCTACGACATCAGCTCCAAGCCGCCGGCAACAATTGAATGGGAGTAGATTGATTTGGGAATTGAGAAATAAAGAATTGAGAATTGAAAGCTGAAATGATTATGAAACGATTTTTATGCCGGCAGGATGCCGGCGCTCCATGTCGTTGGATAATTGATGGTTGGAATTGGAAGATGCTGCTGTGTGTATGTATATTTTTCAATTTCCAATTTTCATTTTTCAATTCTGCACGGGCCCAGAAGCCGGGGACGGCACCTGTCAAAGTCTCGACCGAGACGCAGGTGATGCATGGGAGGAAATATTATGTGCACATTGTGGAGAAAGGTCAAACGGTTTACTCTATCGCCAAAGCCTACAAAGTGGAGAGCTATGATGCGGTGACGCATGTGGATATCCACTTCTTGCATCCTGGTGACACGGTATGGCTGCCGGCGAGGGGCCAATTCTCCACCAGTACCGAGGATATCGAGGCACAGAAGCAGGAGGCCATACGGAAGCAACAGGAGGAGAACGAGCGAAAGAGAGAAGAAAAGAGCCGCGAGCAGGAGAATCCCGGCTCGGTGATGTCGCCGTATGAAAGCCCTCGGAATAATCAGAGGGAAGGAGGGAATGAGAATTTGAAAACCCCACCCCGCCAAGCGGGCACCCCTTCCGAGAACGCGAACCGGAATGACCAGAGGACTCCTGAAGTGAGGAAAACTGGCAAGGTGATCAAGATGGCGGTGATGATGCCGCTCCATCTTGATCAGATAGAAGACATCTCTACAACCAAGTTCGACATCGAACAGCGTGGCAAGAAGAGTTATAAGCAATTTGAATTCATTGAGTTTTACGAAGGTATCCGCATGGCTTTGGACGAGCTGTCGACCAAGGGCATTAGTGTGGAAATCAATGTGGTCGACGTGTCGACCAATACTGCCGCCGCTGTTGAAGATGCTTTTTCTTCGCATCGTGTGGCAGAGAGCGACTTTGTTGTGGCGCTGCTGTTTCGTGACGCTTTCGACAAGGCTGCCGAATTGGCGCGCGAAGCGGGTGTCTATATCGTCAATCCCATGACCACACGAAGTGAGATTTGTGCAGAGAACGCCCAAATGGTGAAGATACAGCCCTCGATGGAGAGTCAGGTGCGTGCGATGCTGAACAACATGAAGGCCGAGCGTCCCAACGGTCACCTCTACATCATTCATGGAGCCAATGCCAAAAGTGAGAAGCCATTGCTCGACGAGTTGAAACGGCAGCTCTCCGAGCGCGGTGATATCAAATATACCCTCTTCAACTGGAACCAGAGCAATAAACTCACCTCAACCCTCAAGGCCACGCCGAATTGTAATGTGCTGAGTATCTATGACCATAAGGTGGATCAGATGCGCGTCTATGTGAGCAATCTGCTGAACCGCCTGGCGGCTTTCAAGAATGACAGCCCGACGCTCTATACCATCAGTGACTGGACGCGCGACTACAACGATATTGATTTCTCGCAGCTGCAACTGCTCGGCTATCATACGTTTTCTCTGTCGTGGGACATGACCAACAGTGTGCATGTGGAATTTCTCAAGGCTTTCCGCAACGCCTATGGGTCGGAGCCTACGTCGCCGTTGGCTGCCACGGGCTACGATTTGACAATGTATATCGTCAATGGTCTGAACAGACGCAATCGTGAATTTTGGAACCAGCCCACCGAATCGATGCCGACACTGGTGCATCCATTGCACTTGAGCCGACGTCAAGCCGGATTGGAGAACGACCAGCCGCAGCTGTTCCGTATGGAATCGCTACATTTTATCCCCGCTCAATAAAAACTACTATTTGTCAATGGATTATCAAACTACAATACAGAAAGAATTTCGAGTGACAGGTCCTGGTCTGCACACGGGTCGCACGGTGACGGTGACAGTGAAGCCCGCCTTCGAGGACTTCGGCATTGCTTTCCGCCGTACCGACCGCACCAATATTATCACCCAGCAAGCGTTGGCGAACAATGTGGGAACAACCTCACGTGGCACCACCTTGGGTAGCGGACGCCAGTCGATAGCGACCATCGAACACCTGATGTCGGCTCTCCATGGCATGCGAATAGACAACGCCTTGGTGGAGCTCGATGGAGGCGAGGTGCCCATCATCGACGGGTCGTCGCGTCCCTGGATGCTTGAATTGGCTCGCGTGGGTGTGCGTACGATGGCGGCACCACGAAAATACTACACATTTAAGGAACCTATCCATTTTGAATACAAACCTACGGGTTCGGTGTTCGACCTTACGCCTTGTGACCATTTCTCTGTTCATTGCGAGATTGACTTTGCCGGTAGTGTCATTGGCCGTCAGGAGGCCGACATGAACGATCTCTCTGAGTATCCCGCTGGCATTGCTCCTTGTCGCACTTTTGTTTTTCTGCACGAAATTGAACCCCTGCTGCGTTTCAACCTCATCAAGGGAGGCAGTCTCGACAACGCCCTCGTCTATGTCAACGAGGAACTGAAGCCCCGGCAGCTCAAGCGATTGGGCAAGATTTTCAACAAGGATATCAATAATTTTAAGGTTCACGACGGTGTGCTCAACACCACCAACCCTTATTTCCCCAACGAGCCGGCACGTCACAAATTGCTCGACTTCGTGGGTGACGTGCGTTTGGCGGGGTGTATGCTCAACGCCCATTTCGCCATTTTCAAGCCTGGACATAAGGCCAATAATGCCTTTGCCTGCTATCTTATGGAGTATATGAGAAACCATCCCAATAATGATTAAAACAATTGTAATACAATGACTTTATACGACCTTCACCCTGATGCCAAAATTGGCCAGAATGTAAAGATTTCGAATTTCACCACCATCTACGAGGACGTGGAGATTGGTGACGGTACGTGGATTGGCCCCAACGTGACTATTTTCCCGGGCGCCCGCATCGGAAAGAACTGCAAGATTTTCCCAGGTGCTGTCATCGCTGCCGTACCGCAAGACCTGAAGTTTGCCGGCGAATATACCACCGTGGAAATCGGAGACAATAACACCATCCGTGAGTGCTGCACCATCAACCGTGGTACTGCTGCCAGTGGCAAGACCGTCATCGGCAACAATAATCTGCTGATGGCATATGTTCATGTGGCGCATGACTGCGTGGTGGGCGACAACTGCGTGTTGGCCAACAACGCCACACTTGCTGGACATATCATCATGGGAGACTATGTCATCCTTGGAGGAAAGACGGCCTGTCTGCAGTTCATACACATCGGTTCGCATGTTATCACCCAGGGCGGTGCCCTCATCGACAAGGACATTCCTCCATATGTCAAGGCGGCACGATATCCTATACAGTACTGTGGAGTGAACACCCTCGGTCTTCAGCGTCGTGGTTTCACGCAAGAGAGTATTAACCGCATCAGCGATATCTACCGTTATATCTTCGTCAAGGGACTGAATGTTACCGACGCTGTGGAGCAGGTAAAAGAGCGCTATGGACAGACTGATGAGGGAAAACAAATCCTCGCTTTCATCGGCAGCGCCACTACGGGTCTGATGAGCGGATACAAGAGTGTTCGCAAGAGCGAATAAAAAACTACACGTAAATCATAGTAGTCTCGACAACGGCAACTCTGCCTTTGTCGGGACTTTCTATTATCGTTTGATAGAGCGCTGTAGTACGGCCGTGCTTGAGGGTAAGGGATGTGGCGCGGAGGATGGAACCGAGAGGGGCGGGGGAGAGGTAGTGGATGTTTGATTCCAATGAGACCCAATGGAGGTCTTCGTCGGCGAGGCTGTCGCTGTTGGCTGCCACGGCGGCGGAAAAATCGGCCAGGGTGAAGAGCGCTCCGCCCATGGCAACTTTGCGGGCATTGCAATGATGTTCGGTTACCTTCATTGTGCAGACGGCTTCGTGATTGTCCACATGGTCGATGACGATGCCTGTCAGTCCGGTGGCATAACGGTCTTTCTTGAAAATCTCGCGAGCAAGGTCGGTGTATTCCATCTTTTAAAAAGTATAGCTTAAGGAAAAACTCACTAAGTTGTTGAAGCAACCTTTGTTGGTGCGGAAGAGGAAGTACGTACCTGAACCGGTATTCTTGGTGATGCTCAGGGCAGAATACTGGTAGCGAGCCTCGATGCCAAGGTGGTCGGTGAATCGGTAGCGCAGGCTGAGGGTGAGTGGTAGCCAGTCGAATGCCGAAATATTGTCGTTCCATCCCGATTCTTCGGCGCCGGCCGTTGTTACCTTGGTTCTCACACAATAGGCAGGAGCGATGCCGGCAGCAATTCGAAGCCGGTTTTCCATGGTATTGTACGACATCAAAATAGGGATTTCTACATAACTCAGGGATATCGATTGATCGACATTTTTTACAGATGAACCCTTGTCGGTGAAAGCCAGTTCCACCACCATGCGCCAAGGTGAATTGAGCTCCTCGCCCAAGCAGAAACTGGTTCCTACCCCGGCGCGCAAACCAGGATGGCTGTACCCGTCAGAGCGGTCGCCATCAATCTGACTCATGTTCAATCCTGCAAACACGTGGGCGTCGAAGCGGCCCTGGGCTTGGGCAAGATTGAAAATTGAAAGTTGAAAATTGAGAAATAAGAGGGCTAATATTATTTTTTTCATAATCCGAGCTGTTTGCGTAAATCATCTGCTCCCGTGAAAACAATGCCCTGCATGCCCATTTGGCGTGCGGCCTCGACATTGGCGGGGTTGTCGTCAACGAAAGTGCAGTCTTCTGCTTGCAGGTGGTAGCGGTCGAGAAGCACCTTGAACAGCCTGTGGTCGGGCTTCACCAACCTTTCGGCACCGCTGACCACATAGCGGTCAATCATCTGTAGGATCCCAAAATGGTTGCGGGCCTCTGGGAAAGTCTCCATGCTCCAATTGGTCAGACCATAAATCTCGTATTTCTTGGTCTTTAGCTCATTAATCAGTTCCCGCATGCCAGGCACTTCGTCGGTGAGCATCTCGCGCCAACAGTTGCGGTAGAGGGCAATGGCTTCGCTGTATTCAGGATACCGGGCCTGCTGCTCCGCGATGCAGGTGTCCATAAGCTCTCCGGCATCGATACGCTGGCGGAAGTCCATGTCAGCCACATGGCGCAGAAACCACCACGCTTTTGCCTCGTCGCCGAAGTAATTGCCATATATCAGTTCTGGATGCCACTGCACCAACACATTGCCGAAGTCGAAGATGATGTTTTTTGTCATATCACCTATAACGACAAGGTGGCGAAAATATTGTCTACCGCACTTCGATTCTCACCGTGTCGGCCACCGACACCTTCATGTTGCTGTTGTATTGCTTCTCGGTGACAACAACGGATTGTAGCGGCGTGTCCAAAGCATGCAGTTCCAAAAGGTTGACACACGGTCGGAGATCCACCTCACGAATCTGGGTACCACGGATATAGAGCGATTTGAGCAAATGGCACGGCGAAAGATCGATGGTGGTAATGGGTGCAAAAATGCAGAAGAAGAATTCCAGCTCAGGAAACGGGGCCAGGTCGAAACCGTCGAGATGGGTATGGCTCAACTCGATATGATGCAGCCGATGGCAACTGTCGATGGCTATGTGCCTCAGCGGCAGGTTGAGACCGTACAGTCGTTGAAGTTTCGGAAGCGCATTGAGGTCAAGCTCCGTGAGTGGATTGTCGCTACAGGTCACCTGCTCCAGCTGAGGAAACATCTCGATGCCCTCCAGGCTCTGGATACCCTGACCATAGCACTCCAATGCCGTCAAAGCGCATCCCTCTTTGGTAGCCCGCAGTTTCTTTCCTCCCGCTTTCTCGGCGTAACCTTTGTCCATCAGCCATGTGCGAAAGGCCTTGTCCGGCACCTTCACCGCACGCTGGCAGTCGCAAACCTCCTCACTGGCAGGCCGCGATGCAACACAACCCGCCAGCAGGAGGCTTAACGTAACGACAACAGAGAGGAGTCTCATCGCAGCTTGAATGTGATGGGGATGTTGTAATGCACCCGGACAGGCTTGCCTTCCATTGTCCCCGGTTGCCATTTAGGCATTGCGTTGATTACGCGGAGTGCCTCGGCATCCATCTCGGCATTGACGCTGCGCCGCACTTCGGCATTGGAGATGCTGCCGTCTTTCTCGATGACAAAGCCAACGACAACTCGACCTTCTATCTTGTCAGCCTTGGCCTTCTCGGGGTATTTGATATTTTGGGCCAGATACTTATAGAGGGCCTCGTTGCCGCCCGGGAATTCAGGATCTACCTCTACTGGGTGTACCAAAGTCTCATAGATAGTGTCATCCTCGACGACAGTCGCTTCGTCCATCTGACCTTCTTTGGTGTCGGCTTTTTCGACAGTTGCAGGCTTGCAGCCCACCATCATCAGCAGTGCCGCCACAGGCAGCGCGGCCAGCATTTTCCATGCGCCGAAGCGCGATTTCGTTTTGTTCATCATAACGATACGTTTTTTGATGTTAATACTGTTGAATTTATTGGTGATATGGCCATATCCGAAACCAGTGGTCTGCCGGTAGAGCAGACGCAGATAGTCTTTGTTGTCGCCGTCGGCTGCCGCCGCATCGGCTTGGTACTCGTGCACGGATCTCAGTTCGTTCAGCATCATCCATGCGAAAGGTATGAACCACAAGACGCAGCATGACACTCGCATGCACACGATGTCAATCGAATGGTTCCGGCTCACGTGCACCGACTCGTGGGCGAGGATGCAGCGCATCTCCTCCTCGTCGAGGCCGCGTGTGCCGACAACGATATGCTTGAAAAACGAGTAAGGCTCCGTGTTGTCGGGGATGAGAATGAGCAGCGCCCCTTTGGGAATGTCGAATCCGTTGCCTCGGCCATAGACTGGGTACTCCCTGCGAAGTCGGCGAATGCGCATCGCCTGCACCGTCAGCTGGATGATGAGTATCGCCAGCATCAGGGCCACGCCTACAAAATAGATACTCGGAATGATGTCCAGCTTGAGAGAGAGTTCAGGTTCCTCCATCGGAATGTTCCCGACGACATACCTCTCGGGGTTGTCGACTGTCATCAGGAATTCCGTCGCGGGAGTCGACGACATCACGCTCGCGGGCAACTGGAACCAGGGGAACATGGAACAGAACCCTAATATAATAAAGAGATACGCGCGCGAGAGATCAAACCAACGGTCGCGTCGGAAGAGCCAAAGGTAGAGCGCGTAGAAAAGGCCTGTGGCCAGCGTCGACATAATCATCCAGCGTATCATGACTCAATGGCTTTGGTGATTGCCTCGAGGTCTTCGAGGCTGACTTCCTTTTTGTCGACAAGAAAAGACACCAACGCCCGTGCCGACCCGAAATAGCTCCTGGTCAGGCGCCCCAGTTGTTGCTGCATGTACTCTTCGCGTGTGACGAGCGGATAGTAGCGGTTCGAGCGGTTGAAGGTCTCATGCGCCACGAAGCCCTTCTGCTCCAGAATCCTCACCACCGTGAGCACCGTGTTGTATGCAGCATCGCTCTCCACGGCTGCAACAATTTCATTGGCAAATCCTTTCTCGATTTTCCACAATGCCTGCATCACCTGTTCTTCGGCTTTTGTCAGTTCCTTTACCATAACTATTGGTTTTGTTTTGTAATTATTTTATTAGTTAAGAAACGGAAAAAATATTTTATTATTGTGTAATGATGAAAAAAAATTAAAAATATTTTTGCTACCAGCCAACATTTTTCCACCTACCATCCCCCTACAAAAGCCCTACCAACACCCTACCAACTCCTACCATGGTAGGAGTTGGTAGGGTGTTGGTAAGTGTTTAGTATATTGATTGTGTGAGGGATGTGCTTGTTTTTCCTGTTTTATACAATTTGGATGGTTTGGAA
>JAEEGH010004075.1_pt1 | contig 37727 bp, 27 predicted proteins | sample 9134181 | NCBI WGS metagenome assembly JAEEGH01 (sample SAMN16246544, study PRJNA631951) | gut metagenome | biome: gut microbiome; feature: rumen; material: DP-attached | host: Bos | place: Iran: Karaj | collected 2018-10 | reverse complement strand
CGGGTATGGATCGAGACCCATTACGTCCGCAGTGCCGAGATAGTGCCTGGCTTCGCGCACGGTGTCTAGCGCAAACCAAGTCGGATGGTCTGGGTCGAGTGACTCCATCCACCCTTGCCGACGTCTCATCTTCGGAATGTCCGCAATCGGCTGTTCGTCGCTCACGAACCAGCCCATGACGGACGGATGGCCTTTCATTGCGTTCACGCGCTCCGTGAGCCAGGTCTTCCCCTCGTCCGGAGAGTCGAATCCATTTTCGATGCCGCATATGACCAGCAGATTCTTTTCGCGGCAGAGGTCCAGACATTCTGACCGCATGCGCCAATCGGTGTTCACGCAGTTGAACGGACCCTCCGCATAGCGTTCGAGCCCGTCCTTCGTGACATCTCCCCAGTAGCACATGCCAAGAGGGAAGAACGGCTTGCCGTCGACGATGGCGCGGAGATGCGGGTCGATGTACACGCGGCGCGGCGTGGGCTTTGCGAGATGCGCAAACGGAACCGCCGCCGAGCCGATCTCCTTGCCCTTCAGGAAGAGCGTACAGACCACATCGTTCGTGCCAAACGCGAAGAGCGACGTGTCGAGCGTAGCCACCGCCTCAACTGGCGAAACGATCTCACCTGACACCGTTTTCTTTTCATTTCCCGCCACATACGTGAACGTAGCCGAATAATCCTCCAGCTTGTTCTCATGCACATCGGCGTTGATTGACGCCGAGAACCGCACCGGGCCGCCCGTCGATTCGCGGCGGTACACATGCGGAAACACGCCTTCAACGGCGACCGTCTCGCGTTCGGCAAGATACATGTTATCGACCGCGCCACGTCCCGAAACGCACCGCTTCGCAATTACCCTGAAATACGCTTTGGCCACGCCATCGGGAATCTCACGCGTCATGCCCTCGAGCTTGATCCAGTCATCAGACTTGCCTGCTACGGGCGGACGAGCCATGTCGCCAAACATCCACTTGCCGTTGGCGTCGTAGCCTTCTACATAAAGCGTAAGCCCCTGATGGACCGACTTGCGCTGCGTGACCACTCCGTCAGGCTTGAATATGGCGGAGAAGTCGTAGCGTTTGCCGGGCTTCAGCTGCACTTCCTGCCCCGGCCCGCCGTTCTTCACGTCGCTTTCCGCCGCGCATTCCCACACGAGCGCGCCGGAGCCGTTGTGCCCGGCCTTCTCGGCATGCCAGTTCGGATGGTGGCTCCAGCCGACAGCGCCCCCCTTCCCGTCCGTCTCGTGGAACCCCGCATTCTTCAGTTCCACCGGCACCCCGGCGAACGCTGCCCACGCAGACAGCGCCACAATGATAGTCAAAGGCTTCAACGCTCTATCTCCTTAGTGAATCCGCCGCCGCGCATGGTGAAGTCGTAGACCTGTCCGTCCTTCAGTTCCACGAACTGGACGATGCCGTAAATAGGAAGCTTCTGCTTCTTGCAAAGCCTGCCGATCCAGTTTGGCGTGAACACCCAGGCGAAGCGCACCGCGCCATCCTTGCCGCCCGGGACCACGTCGATGCCGTGGTTCCAGCCAAACCTGTACTTGGCGACAACCTTGAACGTGTCCTTGTCGTGCACGACCACGTTCGGCGTCCGCTCCGCCTCGTCGTAGGTGTAGTGGCTGGAATAGATGTATTTGCCGTCGGTCGTCATGTTCTGCGAACCGCACTCCGAATGGTCTCCGTGGTCCACGCCGAACGGCTCGCCGATCTGCTCCAGCGTCTCGGCGTTGAACTTGCAGTACCAGCATGTGCGCCCGCACTTCTTGACGGGGTCGTATTTGCCGGTTGCGCCCATGGCGAGGTAGATGACGCCGTCAAGGCAGGTGATGCCGTCGACCCCCGCATCCTTCGACTCTACCTTCTGCTCCTTGAGAAGCTTCAGCGTTTCGGCGTCGTACACGCAGATGGCTCCACAGGCTTTCTCACCCTTCGCCTTGGGCCTGAGCCACACGCCCGTATAGAGCTTGCCGTTCCAGATGCAGATGTCGCCGCTGTGCGGATCGACGGGGGCGCGGTCCAGAAGCCGTCCGTACCAGTCCGTCTTCACAATCTGGTCATGGAACGAGAAGTAGATGGCATTGGAGCTGACGCACATACCCTGGACGTGTCCGCACCATTTCTTCGTGCTGCCGTACTGCTCCTGGATCGCGCCCGGCTCCGTGACGATGGTGGCCCAGTTCGGCACCTCCCACGCCAACGCGGTTCCCGCCGATATTCCGACGGCCATCATAAACATCATGCATTTCATCTGTCGTTCATTCCTTTCCCGGTCCGGAACCGGACGGTTCAGAGACCGTTACCGGTTGCCTCGGATTACGAGATTATGCCATATTTCCGGCATCGCCGTCAGTGGATCACTATCATCATGCCGGGCTGCCAGAAGAGCTTGAGCGAATCCACGCCATTGGCGGTTCCCTTGACGAGGTGCCACCCACGGTTGGCCGCAGTGTCGAAGGCAGGCACTCCGTCGATGCCGCCTGCCGCGGTCGCAAGCGTGTATTCGCCGTGCGGCAGATTCGTGAAATCGCACTCGAGCGCCGCACCTGCGGCAAACTTCAGCTTGCACGCAATCGTCAGCGTCTTGCCGACGGAAGAAGGAACGATCCATTTCCGGCCGACAGTCAGAGAGCCGCCCGGGAAGTAGGCGTTGGAGTTCGCCACCTCGCCGTTCACGCCCTCCAGGACCGGCACCGTTATGTCGCTGCCGCGCACATCGAGCGTTCCGCCGGTGAACTTCAGATGGTCGAACTTCGGCATGTGCGCGATCACGCCCTCCGCATTTTCCGCATTGCCGGGCACTACCGTCAGGAAAGAGCCGTCGCCCGGATCAACAAGCTTCTCGTAGTCCTCGCAGTTCGTGCTGCCGCGCCCCTGCCGGTCGATGGCAAGGCCAAGGTCGGCCTGCCATGTGGCGTTCTCGATTTTGTCAACACCGCCAATGCGATTCGCCAAAAGGCCATACCCGGAATCCGCCTGTGTGGCGTACGCACGGACGTCCAGCCTGTGCCATCCAGGCGACACATTGCTGAAGGTCATAAAGCCAACCTTCTTGTCATTGTAGAAATTGTACCATGACGATACACCTGTCCAATTCTGTTGCACCCCGTCGATGAATATCTGCATCCCACTCACAATCTGGGCGGCGAATGTCCAGGTCTGCGGTTCGTTCGTCCTGTTCCAAATGTAACCGTGGTATGTAAAGAGACGCCGCCGGTTATATGGCGTCGAGTCAAGTCTCTGCCACTTGACAAGGTCATCCGTGTACATCAGGTCTGTCCCCAGCTCAACACAGTTAGTGATGACATTGTCAATGTTGCCGACGCTTGAGGTCAGGTCGTCCCCATGAAACTCTGCGCCGAACACCAGTCCCGCCCGGTCGCAGGGAAGGCGCAATGTGCCGCCCGCAAGTTCCGTCACGCCCGTCACCGTCAGGGGCGAGGTCATGTCCAACACACCCGCACCCGTCTTCCTGAACGAACGCACCACGCCGTTCGTGCCGCCGGAGAATTTCTTGGTCTTGCCATCTGCCACATCAAAGGTCAGCAACGGCAATTGGTAGTCATGGCTGTACATCAACGTAAGGTCGCTGTTATAGAGCGTAGCCCCCGCGCTGTCCTTGGGCAGCGCACCATTCCAGAACACGCGCAGTTCGCCATCATGGTTGGAATCACGGCTTGCATTGATCTTCACCTCGCCCTTGAACGAGTTGCCGCCGTTAACGAGGTTGATCTGCTGTCCACGCGAACATTGCAGTCCACCATTGCCCGAAACAGTATTAAGGAAAGAATAGGAGTTTGTCGAACCGCCGGTGACGAAAGCGTTTTCACTCGACAGCACAACGGGACCCGCCCATCCGGCTTGCGGGATTGTGTTTGTCGTTCCCCACGTCCCACTTCCCGAAGAGAGAACACCACTGCCTTCAAAGACAAGAGTCCATGGCGAAGGTTGCGTCATGTTGCCGGTATAGAGCCATGCATCATTTCGTGTCCTGTTTCCGTCTCCGCCTCTGATGGTGAGTGTATTCGCGCTTGATCCCGTGAACGTATAGGTAGAGGTGGCTGTGTCGTAATTGTAGTAGTACAAGCGGGCACTGTCTAGCACAATGTGTCCGACAGTTCCAGAAAATGCTGAGTTGAACAGATAAGTACGGTTATATGTAGAGCCGGTGACATCGCCGAAACCTGAAAATGTAAGCGTGTGTCCGTTCATAGCGAATGTGACGTACCAGGTGCATAGCGGCTTGTCAGTGCGGTTGAGCAGTTTTATTGTGGCATCGTCCGTCATCGTCCATGTCGAATTGCGGAAAAGAGGTTTGCTTGCCGAAGTGTTTGGGCCAGGGCTGTTCATGCATACCGCACCCATGCCGTTGTAGCCAACGCCTCCAAGCGTAATGTTATGGCGGAAAGCTGCGGTTGCGCTGTCGGGAATGTCGAACACGATCGATGCGCCGTTGGAGACGACCACCGCCGACCTGTCGGTTGTTGACGCGCTTCTGCCGAGGTGGCCAAGCTTCGTCGATATCCACGCCCCCTCCTCGACGAGAACCGTTCCGGTGAACGACGCCATCCCATCCGCCGACATAAGGAAACCCGTGCCTTTTTTGCGGAACGTACCCGAACTCAATGTAAGCGACGAGAACGCCACCGTCTCAGGCGTAGCCCCTTCCGCCGAAACGACCTCCACCTGCGCGGAAGCAAGGCTGGTGGTGCCATCGCCCGAAGTCGTTACCGTATAGACCGGATAGTCAAAGGCGGTTGCGGTCAGCACGACAGCAGACGCCGCAGCGGTTAGAGTCTTTTGTATGTTCATTTGAGTTTCCTCTTCTTGGAGCGTTTCGTCACACGGAAGCTTTCCAAAATCCATTACAGGGTCTTCAATCGGACCAATAGGTTCCACCTGTCTCGGCCTTGCGACAACCGCCGCATAAGCTACACCCGAAAGGAGCAGCGCAAGGCACGCCACCCTCTTCAGCCAACGCGGGATGCGGAACCAAAAACCGGGACGGTTCACGAGCGCCGCCTCGGCCAGACGGTCCGCGAAACCGGGCGGCAGGCTGCGCATGAAGGCAGGGTCGTTGAAAATGCGGAACCAGCGCACGTGTTCGGCGCGTTCGGTCTCGAAAAGCCGACGGCATGATTCGCAGTGCGACAGGTGCAGATCCAACCGGCGCTTGACGGCGCGCGGCAAATCCCTGTCCATCGCCTCCTCGGCAAGTTCTATGGCCTCTTTGCAGTTCATTGTGCTGCCTCTGCTCCGTAAGATGCGGTTTCTCCGCGAAAGGATAGTCTTAGTTTCGCACGAAGTTTCCTCTTGGCGAAATGCAGACGGAACTTGACCGTGGTGAGCGGAAGCTTCAGCAACGCGGAAATCTCGCGCAGGCTCAAGTCCTCGAAGTAGCGAAGCACTATGATTTCACGAAGCGGCTCCGGCAGCTGCGCGGTCGCTTCTCGGACGACATCCGCTTCCGTCTGGAAATCGAGCCGATCCGCCGGATTTGGCGCAAAATCCTCTATTTCGGGAAGTTCATCGCAGAGGACGATGGCGGCAGCACCCTTCTTGCGCATGTCCATCCGATGGAAGTTCGCAAGGATGCTGTACAGCCACGAGAAGAACGAACAGCGGTTGCCGTATTGCCTTATTTTGACGATGGCATGGGAGAGCGTGCGGAACACGAGATCCTCCGCATCGCTTTCATTGCCGCAAATGCGAACGGCGGCACTAAACAGCCTGTCGCCATACTCGGCGACAAGCCGCCTTGCCCCAGCCTCGGCATTGGCAGCGATGTCCTCCCAAACTTCCACTTTTCAAGTAGGATGCGCTTATGCCCAAAAAGGATAGAGGGATTCTGACTTTTCATGCCATAATTCCTTCTTTGCGCGATATTATACAAAACCTATCACTGCCATGCAACAGGGTTTCAAAGTGGAGGTTCCCCAATTTTCGCCCGGGCTGCCGAGCCTCGGCGAGCCCCCTCGCGGAATTCGCGCATTTTGGCGCTTGAGCGTTGCCCTCCTGCCCGATCTTCGCTATAATGCGAAGTGCTAAACCCGAACAAGGAGAGGCAACACCATGTATGATACCACAATCGCGGCGAAACTGCTCAAACAACTTGAATCAATTTGAAATGACGACTATACCCCAGCGATTCAATATGCGCCGCCTTCAAAGCATAAAACGCATACAACGGATTTACTCTATCTTTAGGTTTTAGAATTTTGACACCATCTGCGCCAACAAAGAATGGACGGTCAACATACTTAACAATACGTGTATGGTCGCCAAACACGACCACAGGAACAGATTTGTACAACCCATCATCCCTGTCCGAGAAACCAGCTATCTCATTATCGCCTTGGTCAATAATTACATGTTTCCCGCCCGAAGCATACTCACCCTGGGGGATTTTTAAACCACTTTTGGTATCGTCGAAAAAGAAATCGGCGAAACGAACAATCCGCTTTTGTTTAGCACCGGCCATTAGAGCATTCCTTTCAGCTCCTTGAGACCAGAAGCAAAGTCCTTTGCCAGCGATTCGATTTCGCCAACAATCTCTTCTGTCGGCGGGAACTCTTCGGCAACATACTCGACCTCGCGATACTTGTTGAACGAGAGGTCGTAGTTGTTCGCGGCAATTTCGTCCTTCGGCACGAAGAAGCACTTGCCCTTGCGGTCGTTCTGTTTCTTGGGATCACGCGACTTGAATTGTGCCACGACATCGGGAATGTCGTTCTCCTTCACGACCTCGCGCTTGTCGTCGAGCGAGAAGCCGTCCGCCTCCATGTTGTAGAACCAGACATTGTCCGTTCCGCCGTGGTCGGTCTTCGTGAAGACGAGCACCGCGGTCGCAACGCCGGAATACGGCTTGAAGACGCCCGACGGCATCGAGACGACGGCGACGAGCTTCTGCTTTTCGACACGCTCCTTCCTCACGCCGACATGCGCCTTCGACGAGCCGAACAGCACGCCCTGCGGAACGATGGACGCGCACCGTCCGCCTATCTTCAGAAGCTTAGTGAAAAGCGAGACGAACAGAAGCTCCGTCTTCTTTGTGTTTGCGACGGCAAGCAGGTCGGGCGCTATGGCGATTTCCGTCATGTTCCCGGCAAACGGCGGATTCGCCAGGCAAAGCGTGTAGTCGGCGCGCTTGACGGCATCCGGCTCGATGGAGTTGTTGAGCCGGATGTCAGGCGCTTCGACTCCGTGCAGCATCATGTTCATCGCGCCGATGCGCAGCATCTTGACGTCGATGTCGAAGCTGGTGAACATCGCGGTCTTGTAGTGTTCCTGTCGTTTGACGTTCTTGAGCTCCTTCGCATAGTGCGTTGAGACATAGCGCGCCGAAGCCGCGAGGAACCCGGCCGTTCCCATCGCGGGGTCGATGATGCGGTCGTCGAGATTCGGCTCCACAAGTTCGACCATCATCGCGATGATGTGCCCCGGCGAGCGGAACTGTCCGTTCTCGCCAGAAGTCTTGATGCGGTCAAGAAGCTCTTCGTAGATGTCGCCCATCATGTCCTTGCCGCTGAGCCCCATCGCCTCGATTTCATCCACGGCTACGGCAAGAACCTTCGGCTTGGATATCTCAAACTGCGCATCCGCCATGTAGCGGCTGAACGCGCTATCGCGTCCCGAGCCAAGCGATTTCACGAACGGGAAGACGAGGTCGCGCACGGTGCGGAACATCTCCTCGGGTTCCTTGTGGCGGAAGTTCTGCCACCTGAGATCGGCATACGGCGCTTCGATGCGCGGGTCCTCCTGGACGACGCAGACGCCCTTCTTGAAGACGGGGTCCTTCAGCGTCGTGCCGAGAAGATTGGCGTTGCGCTCCTGCATGATCTGGTTGTCGTCGAGGAGCTTCATGAAAATGAGGAACGTGATCTGCTCCACGACCGTGAGCGGATTCGTCATACCGTTCGCCCAGAACGTGTTCCAGATTCTGTCGACTGAACTCTTTGCCTCTGCTGACAACATCAATGCACCTTCGTCTTTCTTCAGTTAAACATGCGGGTCCAGCCCCCGTCTGTTCCTTGCTTCTTTCGTTTCTTTCAGACTATCATCCCCGCGATTTCTGCGGCTTGCCTTTGTCGTATTCGCGGCGTTCCGATGTCGCCTTGCGGATTGAGTCGAGAAGTCCGGGGATGATCTCGCCGCCAATCTTGATATGCAAGCTATCCCATTCCTCCTCCACGATCCCTTCCCTCGACTTCATATACATCCCCAATTCGCGGCGCTTTGACGTCGAATGACGGTTGGGTTGGCTGAACGATGGCGGGGACATCGTTCGGGCGCTCCCCGGCCTCAGAATGCAATGGCGCGGCGGCGCACGTTGTGGCGAGCGCTATTGACGCGGCGGTTCTGAGCCCCTGTTTCATGCTTGGTATTATACCATTTCCAGCACTTTTCGTGGCGGTCTTCCCCGTTTCACTCGCGCTCGCGCTCATGGAGCGAAAACCTAGGTAGGGAAAATCGAAAACCTACGTATGAAATTTCCGTTTCCAACGTTGGAAATTTCCGTTTCCAACGTTGGAAATTTCCGTTTCCAACGTTGGAAATTCAACCGGAGCAAAACAGGGAAGGAAAGAACAAGTAAGCCGATGGGGACAAGTCTCTTATGTTCATCCCTAAAACCCCTCAAAACCCCTTAAATCCCTTAATTTCTGTCGGAAAACTCTGCGGCTTTGCCTTTGCGCCAGCCAGTTTATGGGCCGTTGGGGACCTTGGGGACTTCGGGGACGGGATGGGCGGGGCACACAAAGGCAAAGAGGCCTACGCTCCCGCGCAGCCACGGCACAACGCGAACGCGGCTTGTTGCGGATTACCTCTGACAGCCGGCTGGAACGGTTCGTGGTCGCGCGCAAGCGCGGCGGTCATGCGTGACCCGTGTCTACCATCTGGGGCGGCGAACCAGCGAGAGCGCCGTCGGGACCGCAAAGGCAAGGGCAAAGACGACGGCAAAGCACGCTCCTTCGGCTACCAGCGTCCACGGCACCACAAAGTAGTGCGGCATGCCCCTCCAGAACGACGCCGTGCCGATGGCGAAGCGCCAGCCGACGACCGCGCCGACAGGCAGGCCGACGACGATGCCGGCAAGCGCCGTCTTCAGCGCGCTTGCGGCTAGCCTTCCGGCAAGCTGGGCCCGCGTCGCGCCGACTGCGCGCAACACCGCAAACTCCCGCCGCCTTGCGTCCGCCTCGGCGACAAGCATTGCGACGAATCCTATTGCAAGTATCGCAAGGAACACAAAAGGCACGCGCGCCGCCTGTCCAATCACGTCCGAGCCGTGCGCAAGCGTTCCGTCCGCTATCTCGTCGCGCGCATGGAGCCTCGCGGTGAATCCGACGGGATTCCCGAGCGCCTCCGCGATCTCGCTCTCGACAATGCGCCCCGACTTGAACACGCCGTGCTCGGCAAGGAACGCCGGATCGTACTCGACCCAGAGATGTGTCATGCGAACCATCGGAGCGGGCCTTGCATCGAGCGATTCGATCGTGTCGAACGAAACGAACACCGGTCCATCCGTCATCGGCGGCGCGCCGTTCAGCCCGCGCACAAGCCCTCTGCTCGTCACCATGTGCCAGTTGACGTCCACTACGCCGGCAATCGGAATGCTGGTCTCGGTCCCATTGCCGCCTCTGCCGCCGCCGACCATGACGGACAGGCTGTCGCCGACGTGAAGGTTGCGTGCGTTTGACATCATGAGCGAGATGACGCACGAGTCGCCGCCCAGCACCGCCTTCTCGCACTCGTCGTGGCCGCCTTCGACGAACTTGAAGTCGGGCATCCATTCCGCCGCAAGGAACAGCGCATTGCCGCGCTCCTCGCCCGGGAAGCCCAGCTGCAGCGGATAAAGCTCGCTTATCCTCCGGACGCCTTTAAGTCCGCGAAGCTTCTCGATGTCGAACGAGCTCACGCCCGACGGCAGCAGCGAGACTATCGCGTCAGGCCATTCCGGCGAAGGCACGAAGCCGCGCATCAGGCTCGCGCCCCACACCTCGACCGCGACAAACGACCCGAACCCGAAGGCGAACGCGACGGCCATGCCGCGGCGACGCGGACGCGGAGTCGTCGCCGCAGAGTCCATGGGCCTTACCGAGAGTGCGCTTCTCAGGGCGAAGAGAACCGCCGCGAAGGCGACTGCGAGCGCGACGGCGCTGGCCGTCGCGGCCATCCGCGCATCGAACGCCGCGCCAGTCGGGAAGGCGGCGGCATCTGCGGCCACGTATGCCTTAAGCGCGAACGCCGACCCGGCCACGCCGGCGGCAAGCCCCGCAAGCGCCGAGAGCAGCGACTCGACGGCCACAAAGCCAACGACGCCGAGACGCGTCATGCCGACGGTGCGCAGGACCGCAAGAGTCGGTCTGTTGGCCTCCACCGATAGAAGAAGCGAGTTGACGAGAAGCGCAAGAGCGGTGAGGACCGACGCCACAAGCATGAGGGGCCGCGCGTAGTCCATCTTCCGCTGGTCGTCGCCCTTGAACGTCGCGACTACGCTCTCGGACTGCGGAGTGCGCGCATCCGGAACGTCCGCAGGCGACTTCCAGAGAGATATGGAGCCGTGGGTCTCGTCCGAAAGGCGTCCGAACGCCGCTCCGTTGGCAAACGTGTCCGGGAAGCCTCGCGGCAGCTTCACTTCGTCCAGGTAGCCGACGAGCTTCGCAGACATGGTGCCCTTGCGTCCGACGAACTTGACGGTGGAGCCAAGCGGGGTGCATTCGCCGCGCCCGAAGCGGCGCAGGGTGTTGCGGGTGCAGACGACCTCCGGCTCGGATGACGCAGAGTCCACCCATCGGCCTTCCGAGAGCTTCGTGGAGCCGTACGGATTCTCGCCCGGCGCCTCGGCGATGACGGCCATCATCGGCGGACCCTGCAGCACGCGGCCGCCCGGACGGTAGTCTATCGTCATGCCGACAAGAGGCATCTTCAGGTCTGGGCGCGGCCCGCGCGGACGTTCGCCGCGCAATCCGCCGCGCTCGTCCTTCGACTCGGACGGCGCAGACTGCAGAGGCGCGCCCCTGCCGCGTCCGAACTTCCCGTCGACCTTCCACATTGCCCATGGCGCGGAGGCGCGAGCGGCAAGGGCGGGAGCCTGCGCCGCGTTGGTCGCGGCAAGCGAGAACATGAACACCACGGCGCCGGACGCCGCGGCCACACCGGACGCAGCGCAGGCGAAACGGGCCTTGCCGCGCCTGAGGCCTTTCAGAACCAGACCGACGATCACTTGTAGGTCTCCAGATAGCGCCGCGATATCTCGGCCGGGTCGTGGTCGGACGGGAACGACTCCGCTATCCGCCCTTCATTGAGAAAGCAGACGCGCGAAGCCGACGCGGCGACGACAGGGTCGTGGGTGACGAGAAGGATGGCGCTCGTCTCGGAACCGTTCAGCCCGGACAGCAGTTCGCATATCAAGTGCGACGACCTGGCGTCGAGGTTGCCGGTCGGCTCGTCAGCAAGAATGACGTCGGGCCTTGCGAAGAGGGCCCGTGCGATCGCGACTCGCTGGCGTTCGCCGCCCGAAAGCTCCGCAGGCAGACGACGCTCCATTCCGGCAAGGCCGAGCTTCCCGACCAGCTCCGCGAGGCGCGCTTCGTCGGGACGAACGTGGTCGAGCCTTGACGGCAAGACTATGTTCTCGGCGACTGTGGCGGTTTCGAGCAGGTTGAAGGACTGGAAGACGACGCCTACGTGACGGCGGCGGAACTTTGCGGCGGCCGAGTCGCCCATCGCCGTGACATCCACTCCTCCAACCGATATCCGGCCTGCCTCCGACGCTATGAGTCCGGCGGCAAGATGCAGGAAAGTGGACTTGCCGCTGCCGCTCGGCCCCATCAGCGCGACAAACTCGCCGCGCTCCATCGTCAGCCCGAAGTCGCGCAGAACCTCGCGCCTCGTCCCGCCCTTGCCATAGCCGCGGCAGACACCTTCCGCCGCAAGCGCCTTGACGTTCTCTCCCATGCAGTCCTTCTTCTCCCTTCCTCAGAATCTCGCCCTCACGCCGATCTCGAACGTGCGCGGCTCTCCTACGAGACACTCGTGGAAATGGCGCGCCGACTCGAAGTACTTCTCTCCGAAGAGGTTCCTCACGCCGAGCGTGAGCGTCCAGCTCTCAGGACCGCCGAACTTGGAAAGCGGCATAGCCACGTTCACGTCGAACACGTGGCTGTGGTCGAAGTAGAGGCTGTCGTCCACGTACGCGCCGCGCCACGTCGCGAAGCTCTTGGAGCGGAAGCGGTAGCCGCCGCCGACGACAATGTCGCGCAAGGCGTCGCAGCAGTCGAAGCGGTACGACGTGGACAGCGAAAACGTGTGGTTTGGGTTGCGGCGGAAGACGCGGGCCGAAGCGCCGGGCGTGCAGTTCTCGTAGCGGTTGTAGGCGTACATCGCCATGACGGTCCAGTTCTCGGTCAGGTCGCCTGTGAGGGACAGCTCCGCTCCCTGCGACTTGCTCTCGCCCTCGAAATAGTAGTATGTGTCGCCGTCCCTCGTCTCCGCTACGGGCGTGTTCTCCTGGTCGATGCGGTAGTAGGATGCCGAAAGCCAGAGCCTGTCCACTGGCCGCACCCTTACGCCGCCCTCCCACTGAGTCGCAGTCCACGGATCGGTCGGGCGGCTTCCGTCCGCGTCGCGATAGCCGAGCGTCGGGGTGCGCGTCTGCGAAAGGTTGCCGAAAAGGACGAGCCAGTCGAGCGGCTGGACGGTGATTCCTGCGCGCGGCGAGAAGGCGGTCTCGTCGCAGTGGCTGAAGTGGCTGTAGACGGTAGTGGTGTATCTGGCCGCGTCGCGCCCCCTGCCGACGGTCTTGGTCACGGTCGACTTCGTCGTCTGCTCGTTCTCGCGGAAGTAGTCGAAGCGCAGGCCGCCGACAAGCGACACCCAGCCCCATCCGACCGTGTCCTGGATGGTCGCGCCATAGCGCGACACCGGAGCGCCGAACCCGGTCGTGGACTCGCGGTAGTAGAAGTCGGGCTGGAAGACGAGGCAGTTCCTGAAGCCACCAGGCAGCTCATCCTTCGTCCAGACGGAACGGGCGTAAAGGTTGTAGTTGCGGCTTATGCGCTCGGAACTGGAGAAGCCGGAGGTCATGTACTTCTGGTCCGACAGCCACTGGCCGGTGAGATAGTAGATGTCGAGCTCCTGATTGCTCATGTAGGGTTCGCGCGTCGTCTGCTCCCATTCGGAGAACATGAACGCGCCGCCGAACTTCAGGAGCCAGTCGTCCGTCACCTGCCAGTCGACGTAGGGGTTGAACATCATCGACTCGTACTTCGAGCGGTCGCCCTCGCGGCACGAAGACTCATACCACCCGTATCCGCCGCCGGGACGCCCTCTCCAGACCGGCACGCCTATGTAGCTCGGCTGGTCGGTCTTCTGGAACATCGTCTTCATGCCGACGGTCACGTTCTCGGCCGGACGCCATGCGAAGGACGGGGCGAACGAGAAGGAGAGCCTCGGGTCGGCGCCCTTCTGCGCGCCCTCGCTGCAGTACGTCGGCGAGTAGACGTCGAACGCGCCTATGAGCCGCAGCGCGAAGCTGTCGTCGCCGTAGACTTCGTTCGCGTCCACCATGCCGCGCTGGCGCCAGGTGCGACGACCGACGGAAGTGTTCTCCTGGAACGAGACCTCGTCGCCGCGGAAGTGAGCGCCCTTGAGGTACATGTTGACGGACCCGCCGGCGCCGTTGTTGTTCTGCTGAGCGCCGGCGCCGCCCGAAAGCGACGCGATCGGGCCCTTGACGATCTCGACGCGCTCCATGAGAAACGGGTCCATGAAGAGCCCGGCTCCGAGGCCTATCGGAACTATTCCGTCAAAGGCGGGCTCCGAGCCGCCCATGCCGCGCAGCTGGAACGTGCCGGGCTGACGGACGAGAAGCGACTTGCCGCCGGTCTCCACGCCAGGCACGTACCTGAGAAGGTCGTGGAGGTCGGTCGGATTGTGCTCGCGGATGAAGTCTTCGGTGAGAGTGTCGACCGTCGTAGGCGACTTCTCGGGCGGAAGGTCGGTGAATGTCGCGCCCTGGACCGTCTCGGGCCGGTATTTCGAGAGGGCGCTCGCCTCGACGGTGACGGTGCCTATGTCGGCTATCTCGGTGTCGTTGGTCGGGGAGGCAACGGCATGGAGCGCGGACAAGGAGACTGCCGCGCCTGCAACAACAAAGCATTTCGCATTCATGCCCTGTTCAACGGCACGGCGGGAGAAAAGGTTCACTCCCGCCGTGCAGGGCTTCAGCCCAGGAACACGTTCTGGCGATTCAGTTCGCGCCGGAGGTCGGAATACGCGAGCCCGCGAGGCGAAACGCCCTTTTGCGCGGCAAGGGCAGCGGCGACGCCAGCCGCCTGGCCGGTCACGAAGCAGGGGCAGATGAGCCTGAACGTGTCTATGGTGTCGCCCTTGCCGAGGCAGCGGCCTGCGCAAAGCAGGTTTTCGATCTTCTTGGGCAGAATCTGGCGGTAGCAGACCGGGAACGCAGCATGGGGACCGTCCTGCCCGCACCAGCCGATGACATCCTCGAAGTCCAGACCCTCGTGGATTTCCTTGCGACCGATGACGAACTCAGCCGCTATGAGGCGCGACTGACGAACGCCGATCTGCGACGCGGAGTTCGTCGTGTACACGTGCTCCCAGCCAGGCGTTGAGCGCATCTGCATGACCGCATCCCAGTTCTTGCGGCGCTGCTGCACCTCTATGCGCGAAAGGTCGCGGACAGAAATGCCGTTGCCCGTCTCCAGCGAAGCGGCGCCCCAGCATGCGTCGGGGTTGCCTTCGTTGCCGCGACGCCTGAACTTCGCCTTCGAATCGGCGGGGGGATTGATCGTGTCCATGTTGCCCCAGCGGAAAACGGTGGATATGGGCGCGGTCACCTGGTTGTAGTCGCCGCCGGCCTTGAAGAGCATGTCCGCGTCGCCGGTGCAGTCTACGACCTGCTTCGCGAGAATCGCCTGACGGCCCTCCTTCGACTCGAACACGACGCCGACGACCTTGTCGCCTTCCTGAACCACGCCGACGCCCCAGCAGTGGAAGAACATGTCGATCTTCGACTCGGCGACCATCTCGTCCATGAGGACCTTGGCGCATTCCGGATCGACTGTCGGCCGCCACATTCCCTTGGGGCACGTGCTCTCCGGCTGTGACGAGAACTCCATGCCGTACTTGCCGGCGCGCTTCATGAAATCCTCGCATACGCCGCGTGTCGCCAGCTCCCATCCGCCGGACGCGGTCTTGCGGCTCGTCGCGAGCATGACGAGCACCATGCCGTTGGTGAAGAGACCGCCGAGAGAGCCGTAGCGCTCGACAAGCGCGACCTTGACGCCAGCACTTGCGGCCGCGACCGCGGCCGCGAAGCCGGCAGGCCCGCCGCCTACGACCACGACGTCAGTCGTGTGGAACACGGGCAGCTCCTTCGCCGGCTCGCACACCCTGCCGTTCCTGACAAAGCAGCTCGGCCCGTCCTGCATCGTGTGCTCAAGAGGGAAGATGTGCTTTCCGAACCATGTGTTCTCGGGATCGCCGCAGCTGCCCGCCGGCAGTTTGCTGTAGTCAGGCACGTACTCGTCGCCGAACGCGACGCCTGCGGCCGCAGTGGCTCCGCAAAGTCCGAGCCCCTTGAGGAAATCCCTTGCCGTGATGTTCTTCCCGGCGAAACCATTATCTTTCTTCACTCCGTGACCTCCATACGTGTTTGACAACAAATGCATTCGCCATCATGGCGAGAAAGTCTTCGCTATCGGCTTGCCCTCGAGCCCGAAGCAGACCTGCGGCACAACGGAAAAACTCAGTGCCTTCTTCTCCGGCGGCTCCTTCGCGAGAAAGAGGCACTTGCCGGGCAAGTTCGCCATGCTCTCCGGGAGCGTCGCGGCTCCGGCCGCCGCGCCGCCTATGAACGCACGTCTCGTCGTCATCTCCCGGATCTCCCTTCTCCTACCTTCTCTTGCCCGTGTCAGCACCGGACTGCGGCAGGAATATCTTGGTGATCGCCTTGCCCTCCAGCCCGAAGCACTCGCGGGGAACCGCGCTGAACTTGATCTGCTGCCCTTCCGCAAGCTCGCTCGCGGCGAAGAGGCACTTCGTCGGCATGTTCGACATGCTCTCGGGCAGCGTCGCGCCCTCGGCGACCACCTTGCGCACGACAGGGTCCTTCCCCGCCGTCTTCGCCGTGACCACGTAGTCGAACACCCTGCACACCTCGCCAGAACGCTGCGCCTTGGTCGTCTTGGCAAACGGGATAGTCACGCAGTAGCAGGGCTTGCCCTTGAACGACGGACCGAGATTCGGATGCCCGTCCGGGAAGAACTCCACGTCCAGCTTGGCGGAAAACGGGAACTGCGGAGGGCGCCGCGCCGCCTTTCTCTTGTCGTGGTCGAACGGGCCTCCGAGCTGCGCCGGCAGGGGAATCTTCCATGCCGGCCCGAGAAGCTGCTTGCATTCGCTCGGCACATGCAGCCGCTGCACGTTGAGATGATCGTCGTACACCTGAACAAGCAGCACACCGCCCTGGCCCTTGACATTGTTGTCGATGTCCATGACGTGCTTCTTGCTGGTCGGATGCCAGACCGACGACATGTTGTCGTACGAGAACTCCGCGGCGGAATCAATCAAACTGCCGGCGCTTATGGACGTGAACGCCCCTTGCCACACTGCTCGCTCGTTGGAGAGCGCGATGTGGGAGTGGGCGTTGATCGAGACGGCGTTCGGAAATGGATAGAGCGTTCTCGTCAGCGGCCCGGAGCCCGTGCCAATGTACTCGAAACCGCATCCTGGAACTGCCGGGAATTTGTGGGTGAGGACGAAAAACGGCTTGTTTTTATCGAGCGACGGGGCGGCGTTGGAGATGAAATCCTCCAACTTCGGATTGAACTGCGCGTCCTGGCCGCCGATGAACGTGTAGCCCTTGATCTCCTTCTTCCAGGCGAGCTCCCATTCCTGGTTGAATAGGCTTTTCCAGGTCTTCGCCGCATTATCCCCATAGTTGAAGCGCAGCGCCTCCTGCCTTTCCTTGGGAATTTTGTCCCACCTGCCAGTCCAGCCGTATGCGTCATGGTCGCCAGTGACGACCAGAAGCTCCACCTTCGACCCGCCCTTGCCGCGTCCGCCAGGAAATATCTTGTTCCAGGAGTCGGCAAAGCTGACCAGCTCGGAAATCTGGCCCGAGTACATTATGTCGCCAAGAACGGCCACCGCATCCACCTTCTTCTGCCTGAAGAATCGCAGCACTCCCTCAAGCTTCTCCTGGTTTTCCGGATACTTCTCCCTGATTGTAAGCTCGCTAAGCACTCCGAACGTCATATTTGGCGCCGACGTCTTCGCCGCCCATGCCCCTATTGGAAACGCCGCGGCACCAGCGGCCGCAACACCTATGAATGCACGTCTAGTAGTCATCTCTCGTCCCTTCTTTCTACTTTTTCGCAGTGTCCACGCCCGTCTGCGGCAGGAATATCTTGGTGATCGGCTTGCCTTCCAGACCGAAGCACTCGCGCGGAACGGCCGTGAACCGTATCTGCTGCCCCGCCGCAAGTTCGCTCGCGAGGAAAAGGCACTTGCTGTCGACGTTCGCCATGTTCTCCGGCAGCGTAGAACCTACGGCCAGCACCTTGCGCTCCACGGGATCCTTCCCCGCCGTCTTAGCCGTCACGACGTAGTCGTACACCCTGCACGACTCGCCGGACCTCTTGGCCTTTATAGTCTTTGCGTGGGGTATCGTCACGCAGTAGCAGGGCTTGCCCTTTAACACCGGATTCAGTTCTTCATGCCCGTTCGGGCAGAACTCCACGGTCAGCCGCGCGTTGAACGCGAACTGCGGCGCGTTGCGGGCCGTCTTTCTCTTGTCGTAGCAGAACGCTCCTCCCGGCTGCGCCGGCAGCGGCACCTTCCACAAAGGACCAAGCATGTTCTTGAAGCCGCTTTGCGAGTGGAAGCGCTGTATCTTGATCTGGGTGTCAGTCGCCTGGACGAGCAAAGCCCCGCCCTGCTGCCTGATGCTTTCGTCAATCCTCATGACGTGCTTCTTGTAGGTCGGATGCCAGACCGAGGACATGTTCTCGTAGGTGAAGTCGGCGGACGACAGGTAGATGCTGCCCGCGCAGACATGCGTGTACGCGCCCTGCCAAATGGCGTGTTCATTCGTGAGCGCAATGTGCGAATGCCCTGACACTGCGACGGCGTTCGGGTACGACGAAAGGGCCCTGGCAATTGTCTGGCTGCCCTCTCCAAGATGCGGAAAACCGCATTTGACACCAGCAGGGAAGTAATGGCTGAAAAAGAAGAACGGCTTGTTCCCCTTTAGCGTCGGGCCTGCCTTGGCCATGAATGCGTCCACGTCTGGCTTGAACCTCGTTTCCTGGACGCCGATGAACGTATAGCCGTTGATCTCCTTCTTCCAGATGGGCTCCCATTCCTGATGAAACAGGCGATTCCACACCTTGCTGGGGTTGTCCTCGAACAAGAAGCGCGCGGCCTTCTGCTTTTCCTTGGGGACGTCCTTCCAGCAGTTCGTCCACCCGAAGGCGTCATGGTCGCCCGTGACGACCAGCAGTTCCACCTTGGAGCCGCCCTTGCCTCGCCCTCCGGGGAAGACCGTGTTCCAGATGTCGGCGAACTTCTCCAGCTCCGATATGCCCCCGGTGTACATTATGTCCCCGAGAAAGGCGACAGCATTGACGTCCTTGCTCCTGAAGAACCGCAGCACATCCTCGATCAATGCAGGGTTCTTGGGCAACGGCGTTCCTATCGTCGTCTCACTGACCACTCCGAACGTCACCCCGCCACTCGCCGGCCTCGCCGCCCACGCCCCAAGAGGGAACGCCGCAGCCCCGGCGGCAGCTCCGCCGATAAATGTCCTTCTCGTTGTCATCTCATCTGCTCCATCGTTTCGTTCCTCCTGCTTTCTTCTCTGCATCTCTGCAACTATGCCCTCGCCCCGGATGCGCCAGTCTGCGGCAGGAATATCTTGGTGATAGGCTTGCCCTCCAGTCCGAAGCACTCGCGTGGAACGACCGTGAAGCGGATCTGCTGACCCTCGGCCAGTCTGCTCGCCGGAACCAGACAGATTCCATCTGCATTCGCCATGCTCTCCGGCTTCGTGGCACCGGGCGACATCACGGTGAGCACAACAGGATCCTTCCCCGCAGTCTTCGCTGTCACCACGTAGTCAAACACTCTGCAGACCTCTCCTGATCGAGGAGCCTTGACCGTCTTCGCGCAGGGTATTGTCACGCAGTAGCATGGCTTGCCCTTGTACGACGGGCCGAGCTCCGGATGCCCGTTCGGGCAGAACTCGACGCCAAGCCTGGCGCCGGCCGCAAACTGCGGAGCGCGTCGGGCGGACTTGCGCTTCTCATAGTCGAAAGCGCCTCCTGGCTGCGCCGGTACGGACAGCTTCCACACAGGTCCGAGAGACTGCTTGCATGCGCTCGGCACGTGAAGTCTCTGAGTCTTGATCTGGGCGTCGGACACCTGGACAAGCAGGGCGCCGCCCTGACCGACAACGCCGTCGTCGATCTTCATTACGTGCGACCTGTAGGTCTGATGCCAGTCTGCCGACACATTCTCTCTGTTGTACTCTGCTGAAGACGCGTAGAAGCTGCCCGCGCAGATCGACGTGAACGCCCCCTGCCACACGGCGTGCTCGTCGGTGAGCGCAAGATGGGAATGGCCAGTGAGCGCCACGGCGTTGGGGAACGGGGAAAGCGCCTTGTTCAGCACCTTGTCGCCGGTGCCGAGATGTGAAAGCCCGCAACCGATTTTCGCCGGAAAAACGTGGTTGAGAAAGAAGAACGGCTTGTCCCGGCTGAGCGTCGGACCGATCTTCGTCATGAACTCGTCGACCTTCGGCTTGAACAGAGCGTCCTGTGCGCCAATGAACGTGTAGCCCTTGACCTCCCTCTTCCAGACAGGCTCCCACTCCTGGTTGAACAGGCGTTTCCAGATTTTCTTCGGATTGTCCCCGTACGCGAAGAACTCCGCCTCGGCTTTCTCCTTTGGCATGTTCTTCCACTTGCTCAGGCTCTTTGCAGCGTCGTGGTCGCCCGTCACGATCAGAAGCTCCACCTTCGAGCCGCCCTTGCCCTTCCCGCCTGGGAAGACTCTGGACCAGACGTCGGCAAACGCTTCGAGCTCGACAATCCGTCCCGTCTGCATGATGTCGCCGAGAAAGGCAACCGCGTCCACGTCCTTCTGCCTGAAAAAGCGCAGCACCTCTTCGAGACGCTTCGGAGTGTCCGCGAAGTTTTCTCCGAACCTCGTCTCGCTAAGCACTCCGAACGTGAGATTAGAAGTCGCCGGCTTGGCCGCGAATGCGCCAAAAGGGAACGCCGCAGCTCCGGCAACCGCAGCTCCAATAAAGTCTCGTCTCGTCGTCATTCGCGCAAAGAGCCTCCTTCCTGCGGTTATTATTATACCATAATCCCAGCAAATTTGCGTCTCCTAAGAGACGAAACGGGGCCTTAAGGCTCCCACGGAGTTATTTCCGAGAGGGTCGGATGGTGCATGTCCTTGTCGGACAGCAGATAGTCGCGCCCTGGCCAAGGCCACTTAACTCCTATGGCCGGATCGTCGAACCTTAGGCCGCGCTCCGACTCCTTGCAATAGAAGTTGTCGCACTTGTAGGAAAATATCGTATTGTCCTCCAACACCACAAAGCCATGCGCGAAACCGCGTGGAATGAAGAACTGACGACCGTTTTCGGCTGTTAGCTCGCAGCCAACGTGCCTGCCGAACGTAGGAGAGCCCTTTCGTATGTCAACGGCAACATCCCAGACCGCACCCCGCACAACGCGGACGAGCTTGGCCTGGCAATGCTCTCCAGCCTGCCAGTGAAGACCCCTGAGCACACCTCTCGACGAGCAGCTTTCGTTGTCCTGGACGAACCGAGCCTCTATTCCAGCCGCTACGTATCTCTCCTCGTTGTATGTCTCGACGAAGTATCCGCGGGCGTCTCCGTGCACTACGGGTTCGACTATCTTCACACCCGGTATGGACGTTTCTGTTACTTTCATGACTGCGTAGTATACCAAATTCCAGAGGCGAGGTGCCCGAACACAGCGAATTTTTGGTATAATGTGGCGCAATGTCCCGGGAGATGATGAGCCTCAAACAAGCAGCCGAGCACGTCCACCTTGATGTGAACGAACTTCGGCATGTGGCCCAACGCGGTGAAATAGAGGCCGTCAACCGCGGCGACGACTGGCTTTTCCCCCATCGGGCGCTTGACGAATGGGCTCAGCGAAACCTTCTGTCCGCATCTGGTCGTGAGCTGAGGGAGCAGCACCGCGTCATGATGGACGAACATCGCCGAGCACATGTTCAGGGCTGGTGCGTGGCAAGTCTCTTCGATGCCGAGGCGATCGACCTGTCGGTGCCGGCCAAGGCGAAGGCAGGCATACTCAGAGACATGACGGACCTTGCCGGCAAGACCGGCAAGGTCTACGACTGCGAAGCGCTCTTCCACGAGCTGGTAGAGAGGGAAAACGCAGCCTCAACCGCGATTGGCGCCGGTATCGCGCTGCTCCATCCCCGCTACCACGACCCGTACATGTTTGAAGACACCTTCATTGCATACGGGCGCAGCGAACGGGCAATATTCTTCGGTGCTCCAGACGGCGCGGGAACCCGGCATTTCTTTCTGATCTGCTCCACTGACCACGAAGCGCATCTGCACATCCTTGCAAGGCTCGCCATGCTGGCACATGGCACGGATCTGGTCGAAAGGCTCGAGGCATCCGCCGACGTGGACGATGTGCTGAAGGCGATTCGCGAATGCGAAGGCGAATTCGCCGTTGGAGACTAGCGAAAGACATGAAATACTGGTTCTTCGACCTCGACGGCACACTGGCCGACACCGACCGCGACATCAGGGACGCATGGAAGGCCGCATTGTCGGATCTTGGCCTCTCATGTCCTGACTTCGAGACCAGATTCGTGGCAGGTCCGCCGATAGACGAGATGACGAGGATTCTGTTCCCCGACATCTTCACCCAGGAGCTGGCCGACTCCATCAGAACGGGCTTTGCGAGTCACTATGACTCGGACGGATTCCCGCAGACGAAGGAATATCCTGGTGCGCTTGACGCAGTGCGCAGGCTCAAGTCGCGCGGCGACTATGCGGCGATAGTCACGAACAAGCGATTTGCAGGCGCCACAGCCATGGCCATGCGTTTCGGGTGGGACTCCCTCTTCGACGGCATCTACGCCGGCGACATGTACGTGTCGCAGGGGGTGCAAGGCGCAAAGAAGCTGCGCAAGGGCGAGCTGCTAGCCAGGCTCATTGGGGGACTGGGAGCCCCGAAGCCTGACTGCGCCATCGTCGGCGACACGTCAAGCGACTTCGTGGCGGCAAGGGAGTGCGGCATCAGGTCCATCGGTGTGGCCTGGGGCTACGGTCGCCCCGACGAGCTCGCCATGGCCGACGCCGTCGTCAACGACGCCGCTGAGATCGGCGCATGACGCGCAAAAGCGTCGTGACAACAAGCACATCGCCGCTGACGGTGCCAGACACGACCTTCTCGCGAAGGTCCAGGAACCTCGCCCTCGCAGCACGCAGCTCGGCCAGCTCCCAGTTCGCCGCAAAGCCGGAGCTCTTTCTCATCGCGTAGGGATTCATCCCGGCAGTGCGGCCCTCCTTGACGTCAAGCAGCTGTCTGAAGAACCTCTCTATCGCGCCGCTCATAAACACGGCGAAGCCGTTCTGAAGTTCGAATTTCTTAAGCGCCGCGAGAGCGGCGGCGACGTTGCGGGACCCGATGGCGTCCGTCACGTCCCAGACCTCGGCCTCGACCTTCGCGCCGGGACTCGTCACCGCGGCGACGTCCTCGGCGGAGATGACGTTCCTCTCGCCGCCGATGTAGTCTCGCATCTTGCCGATTTCGCTCACAATCGAGCGAGCGTCCGTTCCTACGACCGCCACAAATCTCTCAGCCGCTCCCGGCGCGAACTTGAGGCCCGCCTCGACAGCCAGCTCGTCCGCTCTCGCCGCCGCTTCACGCGCCGCCTCCCACGGCTTGCCGGCCGCGAATGTCACGAACTGGGCTACGCCGGCAAGGCGCTTTGCGAACACGGAGGTCTTGAGGAGTCTCGGTCCCGAGATGACAAACCGCTGATTATCCGGCAGGTCGAGGGATGCAAGCTTGGCGGCGAACTTCTCCAGCGCGGCCTTGACGTCTTCGGACGCCTTGCCTCCGGGCAGAAAGCCCACGTTCTTCCACCACGTCGCCTTGCTGGGCTCCAGAAAAGGCGGCGTCGAGACGCTCTCGTCCGCCTTGCGCAGGTCGGCGAGCTGAAGTTCGGCGTTGGTCGAATTGACGGAATCCACGACCTCAACGGCCGCGCAGTCTCCTACGGCCTTCTTGGCCGCCTGGTCGACAAGGTAATCGTCCTCGCCGATTATAACATGAAGGCCCTGGGCGTTCATTTCGTCCGGGCCTGTTCCGGATAGGCCGCGAGAACCGCGTCGGCAAACTCGGCAAGGTCACGCCAGACGCCAGCCGCATAGTCGTCGAGCGACGTCGGCTGGGCGTTGACGATGTACAAGCTTCCTCCGGCCTGCAGTGTGATGCGCGGAAGTCCCGCAGCAGGGAACACCGTAAGCGACGTGCCAAGCACGAGGAATACGTCAGACTTCGCGGCAAGCGCCTGCGCCTCTGCAAAGGCCCTCTCGGGCAGCTGCTCGCCGAAGAACGTGATGTCGGGCTTGTAGACGCCGCCGCATCGGCATCTCGGAACCTCAGCCGTCTTGCGCATCTCTAGTATCTCTTCGAACGTCCTGCCATCCCCGCATCTGCGGCAGTGGTGCATAATAGGGGAACCGTGCACCTCGTAGACGTTTCCAGAGCCAGCCTTCTGGTGAAGCATGTCTATGTTCTGGGTCGCTATGCCGGCCAGCTTGCCGGCCGCCTCGAGCCGAGCCAGCGCCTTGTGTACGGGGCCAGGCTCGAACCTCCCGAGCCCGTATACAAGCTCCGAGCAGCCCCTGTAGTATATCGACGGGTCTCGGTCGAACCAGTCGATGTCGAATATCCTCTCGGCGTCCGGCTGTCTGTAGAGGCCCTGCGGACCTCTGAAGTCCGGGATTCCGCAAAGGGTCGAGATCCCGGCGCCCGTCAGGCATCCGACGCACTTGGCCCGCTCGATAGCATCGATCAGAGTTTTCATGACGCCCCCGATTATACCATAAATCCAGCGGTCGTGCCGCATCGCTTCGGATTCGGCGGGAAAGCCGGCCCCGAAGCTACTCCTCGACCAGCGGCGCGACGAGCAGCGAGACAACCTTCTTCGGCAGCACGAAGATCGCCTCAGCAGAGCCGATTGTCGCGTAGTGGCCGCCTTCCACCGCAGCGCCGATGAGAATGTTGCGCCGCACGGAGCTCTCCTTCTCCTGATCGACGGCAATCTGGTGGAAAGGCTTCTCTATGCCGTACCTGGCGAGGTCGGAGGCGGACGCCTTTAGCGACACCACATGCGACGCCTTCAGCGGATTAAGCGCCGAAAGCACGCCCTTGACGCCAGCCTCGCGTACGACCAGGTCCCGGCCTTCGTCGGTCTCGGCGCTCCAGACTCGGCGCTCTCTGGAGTACACAACGGAAACAGGCTTCTTCGGACTCTTCCCGCCAGGTATGGAAACCAGCCTCCGGACCAGCGCAGGATCTATTCTGAGTATCTCGCGCGAACGCAGGTCCTCCAGCCTGCGGCCTCCAAGCAGCCGCTGGGCGGAAACGGATATCGGAGCGCGATTGGTAGACACCGACACCTTCAGTCCGTCCGCAGATAGATCAGACGGAGTCAGAGCGAGAATCCGCCCCAAAAGCGCCGAGGCGAATTCGGCGTCGGCAGTGGCGGCAACCGGCGAATCAAGCCTCCACGCGCCCTCGCCTGCACGAGCGACAACGTACGAAGTGTCGCCGTCCGCTATCGTAAACGACAGAACCGCCGGTTCTTCCACCGGAAACAGCCGCGAATCGGAGAAGGCGCGAGCGTCCTGAAGCGCGGCAGCGCGCAGCCCGGTCTGCAGCGTGACAACGGCGCCTCCATTGTGGACAAGGGCATAGTACTTGCCGTCTCCGGCGTCGTTGCCGAGAAGTATGCGCCTGTCCGCACCGTCCCGGCAGTGGAGATTCACGGACATGGCGCTCTCGGGGTCGAGCCCGTAGCTGGAGAGAAGTGCGGCCGACGCCATGGAAGTCTCGTTCGAAGCCCCTACCGGCCACACGAAGTCCATTGCGCTCGCGTCCACGACAAGAGCCAGGAACTCTTTGACTTTCGACGCCGACGCCGTATTGTCGCCGACGCGCCATCCGTCGCCGTCCCGCGTGAAGACAAGAAGCGTGGAGTCCGCCCTTTTGAGGTCAAAGCCCGTGACGAAGTCCGGCTCATACGGGAAGATGTCGCGCTCGCGGAACGCCTCGGCTCTCAGGTCTGCGGCCGCCCGAACCGAAGACGGGACAACGAGCACGACGTCGGAGCCGCTCACCGCCGCGTACACGCCGTTTGAAGATGGCGTCGCCGAACCGAAGTACACAGACAGAGACTTCGCGCCGTCCTCAACCGCCACCGACAGCGCCGGCTCGGCCAGGGCGAAGTCGTCGCGAGTCCTGCCTAGTCTCAGCAGCTCAAGATCGGAAAGGGCGTCTTCGACTGCAGTGAACGAAAGCGCGTCCAGAAGCCGCAGCACCACCTGCTGGTCCACCTTGCCGGCAAAAGGCTCTACCAGCGCCCAGCGGTCCGTCCTCTCCAGCACAATCGGCTGCTCGCCCGCGCGCGAGATGGTGACTTTCGATGCCGTGAAGGCGGGATCGACGAGAGAATGCCTCTGCATGGAGCGCGCCGACGGCGCCCTCATGGAAAGCAGCACGTTCGCCGCAACCGCAGCCAGGGTGCCGGCCAGAAGCCAGAAGATAGCCCGCATGTTGCTCAACCACGCCTCCTTCTGCGCATCGCCACTGCGGCGAGAAGCAGAAACACGACGCCAGGCAGCCCCGCCACCGTCACAATGGCGAATCGCACCCGCGCGTCACGGTCCATCCCTGTCGAGAGGGCGTCCACCTCAAGTCCGCTGGAGCCGAACGTGTCAGCGCCGGAAAGATAGGCCACGGCGTTGAGGAAGAAGTCCCGGTTGGCATTGGCTCGGGACGCGAGCTGGCCGTTTAGCACGAACGACGGGTCTCCTATCGCCACGATTCTCGTCGGCCGCACCGCCAGGTCGCTTCCGACGGTTCCTCCGCGCTCAACAGCCGCAGCCACGGCCGACTGGCCGACGCGGGCGACCTGGGAGAACTCGAGCCTGTCGGCGCCAGAGCCGCTTTCGGCGACCGCCGACGACGCGAACGACAGGGGCTTCTCGAGCACGATGCGCGAACCCGCAAGCTGAGAGCCAATCGGATGGTCGGTGAAATCCGAGACTATGACGTCGGACCCAGACAGCGTCCGCACGCCTACCAGCGGCTGCACGACGGGACGAATGCCCCAAGAAGGGAGTATTGACGCCACGCCCGTCTCGCCCGGCTGGCCCATCATGACGAGCAGCCGGCCGCCGCCTTTTAGATATGCGTCGATGCGGCCGAGCTCGGCTCGTGAGAACGACTCCTTCGCGCCGGCTATGACAATGAGGGCGCAGTCGGAGGGAATCGCCTTGTCGGCTGAGAGGTCGAGCGTCATGTTCCTGTAGCCGCTGCGCGCGAGTTCGCGCGCGATGTCGCTGAGGCCCCATGTTCCGTACGAGTCGAACGCCGCCTCGCCGTGACCGGTCGTCCAGTACACGTCGCGGCGCCTCGGCGGCATTGCCACGCGCTGGATGGCAGACGCGACCGGCCTGTCGCCAAAGCTGTCGTCCAGAGGCAGAACCACGGAACGGTGCCCCTTCTCGAAAACGACCGAGTTCTCCTTGGCACCGAGCCGCACCAGTCTCTCCGCGGCGCCAAGGTCCCACTTCGGGTCCACGAAGTACAGCGTCATGGTCAGTCCACCGGCGGAATCAGCCTGCCGCTTCAGAGTGCGCAGGAAGTGCGACACCGGCTTGAAGAGCGGTGCGTTGCGCGGCAGAAACGCCGTCACGGCCACCCGCCCAGACGACTCGGAAAGTATGTGCCTCATCCTCTGGGAAAAGGTCACGACGTTGCCGACGGGAAGATCCAGCGTCTCGTCCAGCCTGAACGCGAGAACCGAAACCGACACCGCAAGAGCTACCGAGAGCGCCATCGCCACCGCAGTGGAGAAACGCCACTTGCCGGAGCGCCGGCCGGAGAACCTGGTAAGGGCGACGCACTTTGCCGCGATGAACAGCGACATCGCGGTCAGCGCCGCGAAAGTGACCACCGCACCGGTCGAGACCACGCCAGCGGCGAAGTCCGCGACCTGCGCGTCAAGCGGCATCTCCCCGAACGCGGGCCTCCCTGACGACGACCACAGCATCGCCGCAGCCCAGAGGCACCGCGGCAGAACGGCCAGCGCCGTCACCGACGCGCATGCCGCCGCGAAGGCCCGCGAGAACATCGCGCTGAACGCGACGGAGGCGGCGCACCAGAGAGCGCTCTGCATGAGCAGCGCGAACATCGCGGGGCCGAAGGCCACCAGCCTGACGTCCGCAAGCGCCGACGGCGCGAAGAACGCAAGCGAACCCAGCGCGAACACAAGCGAAAGCGCCGCGGCCGCAGCGGAGGCCAGCCACACGCCAAGCGCCTTGCCCAGCACGAAGTCCCTCTCCCGCACAGCAGTGGAAAGCAGCAGCGACATCCTGCCCGTGCGGCGCTCGTCGCTCCAGACGTCCATCGCGAGGAACGCGGCCAGCACCGGCAGGAACGGAGCCGCGGAAGTCGCCCAGACGACCGCTATGGTCTGCCGAGTTCCCTCCGCCGCCTCAAGCCGGAACGCGAACAGTGCCGCGCTCGCAGCCGCGAACCCGGGCACCGCCAGAACCGTCGCGAAGAGGCTGCGCGCCCGGGACAGCGTGCGCCGGCATGTGACCGATATCGCGCTCATGACACGCCTCCGGCAAGCGCAGCCCGCACTCGTCTTTCAAGCTCGTCGGCCGAGACGCCGGCCGCCTCGATCGAAGTCGAGATGATCCCGTCCCGCAGGACAAGGAACCTCGTCGCGCATTTCACAAGGTCGGATATCTCATGGCCTGCGACTATGACGGACGAGAACGACGCCGCCTCCGAAAGCACGCTTCCGGCGGCATCGCGCATCGACGTGTCCAGCCCAGACAGAAAGTCGTCCAGCAGAAGCACCCTGGGCCGCAGCAGTATAGCGTCCGCCAAAGCCACGCGCTTGCGCTGCCCGAACGAAAGTCTTCCTATGGCCGACCTGAGGAGCCCGTCGATCTGGCACATCTCCGAGGCTTCGCTTATGCGCCGCCTCACGCGCTTCGCGGGCTCGCCCTTGAGACTCGCGCGATACGCCAGATACTCCTTGACAGTCATGTCTTCGTAAAGCGCGGGATTCTCCGGCATGTACCCGAGCTGCCGACGGTAACGAAGCGGACGCTCGAACGCGTTGTCGCCGTCGGCCAGCACCAGCCCCGCATCCGGCACCGCCAGCGTGGCGAGTATGCGCAGAAGAGTCGTCTTGCCCGCGCCGTTGCCGCCCACCACCACTACCACCTCGCCCGGCGAGACTACAAACGACACGTCCCGAAGCACCGGGGCTCGGCTGTAGGCGAAGGCGAGGTTTCTGATTTCGAGCATTTCCGGATATTATACCAAAAGTTCGCCGAGATGCATCCCGTGCGAGGCCTTGAGAAGGACGAGGTCGCCGGCCGACACGTCGAGACGGAATTTCTTCTTGAGCGTCTTGAGGTCCTTGTAGACGAGATGGCAGAGGCACTGGGACGACATCTCGCCGACCCCGATGACAAGCGGAATGCCAAGCTTCATCGCATGGCCGAAGACCTTCCTGTGCAGCTCAAGCGAGCGCTCGCCAAGCTCGAACATGTCGCCAAGCACGGCCACGCGCTTCCCGTCGCAAGGCGTGCTGGCCAGAGTGTCCAGCGCGGCGATCATGGAGTCTGGGTTCGCGTTGTACGTGTCGTCGATGAACGTCACGCCCCACTTCTCGCTCTTGCGCCACCTCGCGCCCGGAAGCGAAAAGCCGGCGAGCGCGGCGGAGCAGCCCTCTTTCGTCGCGCCGAAGCGCTCCGCAAGGGCGAAGGCGAGACATGCGTTGGAGAGGTTGTGCTCGCCGGGGAGCACTCCCTCGAGCGCCTTCGCCATCCACTCCTGCCGCGGATCGGCCACGACGAGCTCCCCTCGGCACATTCCTCGCAGCATCTCCAGTCGCGCGTTCTCCTTCGAGACCACTCCGAACTCCCTGGCGCGCTCCAGAACGACGCCCTTCTCCCTCGCAATGCCGTCCTGGTCGCCGAAGAACTCGATGTGCGCAGTCCCGACGTTGGTCACCAGCGCACAGTCGATTTCGGCGACGTCGCAGAGATGCGCTATCTCGCCCGGATGGTTGGTCCCCATCTCGAGAACGAGAAAGTCCGCGTCCTTCGGACAGTTCAGTATGGTTATCGGCAGTCCGATGTGGTTGTTGTAGTTCCCCTCCGTCGCATGCACCTTGCCGACGGTCGAAAGGAACGTCTTCACCAGCTCCTTCGTCGTGGTCTTTCCTGCCGAGCCGGTTATGCCGACGACCTTGGCCTTGAGCGAGCGCCGGTATTCGCACGCGATCCTGTCGAGCTCGTCGTACCCGTCGATTATTCCTGCGGCGCCTGCGGCAAGCGCCTGAGGTATGTAGTCGTGCCCGTCGGCCTTGTCGCCCTTGAGGGCGACGAATAGCATTCCCGGCTTGACGCTGCGCGAGTCAAACGTCGCGCCGCTGAACGCAAGCCCCTCTATCGGATTTTCCGTCATCTTCCAGTCCTTCTCCCCGCGCCGATCAGCCGTCGCTCCAGATGGAACCGCATGCGCCCGTCAGCTCACGCCCCGCTGCGAATGGCGGTAGAAGGCCACAAGCGCCTTGATCTCCTCGAACTGCTCGACGTCGTTCTCGACGCGGTCCAGCGCCTGGGTCCGGTTGAGTCCGTCGCGGTAGAGAAAGCGGTGTGCCTCCTTGAGCGCGTGTATGACGTCCTTGGAGAAACCGCGGCGCGTGAGGCCGACGACATTGGGCCCGATGACCTTCATCGAGCCGTCCACCATGTCGCCGAGCATGTAGGGCGGGAAGTCCTGCCTGATCTTGCACATTCCGCCGACCATGGCGTGCGCGCCGACGGTGCAGAACTGGTGGGAGGCGGAGCAGCCGCCGATTATCGCCCAGTCCTGCAGGTGCACGTCGCCAGCAAGCTGCACGGAGTTGGAGCATATGCAGTGGTCGCCGAGGATCACCCCGTGCGCCGCGTGGCAGTAGCACATGAAGAGGCAGTCCGAGCCGATGACCGTCTTCTCGCCGTCCGCAGTCCCGAGATGGACTGTAGCGAACTCGCGTATCACCGTGCGATCGCCTATCTCGACGTAGCTCGTGGAGCCCTCCTTGTACTTCAGATCCTGAGTCTTCATGCCGATGCAGGCGTAGGGGAACACCTGGCACTGCGAGCCTATCGTGGTGTGCCCGTCGATTATCGCGCCCTGCGCAACGCGCGTCCCGTCGCCGATCTTCACGTCGCGCCCGATGTGCGCGTAGGGTCCGACCTCGACGTCTGCGCCGAGAACGGCTCCGTCCTCGACAATCGCGGTTGGGTGTATCTTAGCCATTATGCGGTCCTCCTGTATTGTCAGCTGTCACAGATGCCTCCTCGTCAGCTTCGCCGCCAGCGCGAAGCACGCCAGCACCGGCGCCCATATGAGCAGCTCCGGATGGATGGAGAAGTTCTTCTCGAGGGAGAGCATCAGTATCACGACGACGTAGTAGCCGAGCGCCACGGCAAGCGCGATCGCCATGCCGATGGAGCTCTCCTTGCGCTGCGAGTGTATGCCAAGCGGAACGCCCACGAGCACAAAGCACAGCGACGCCATCGCGAAGACGAACCGCTTCATGAGCTCCACCTTGAACGCGCTAAGCTGCCTCTTGGCGAAGTTGCGCTCCGTCCCCTTGGCTCCGCTCGAGCCAGACGACTCCGAGACCTTCCTGCGCTGCTCGGCAATCCGCCGCAGCATTGGCACGAAACAGAGGTCCTTCTCTCCGGGACGGTACTTTGCGTCGCCCAGCACACCCTTTATCACGTACGAGAAGCGGCCCAGCCTCGCCATCGCCGGATGCTTCTCGTCGAGCGGGTAGACCGTCATCTGGTAGAGGTCGAGCTTGATGTCCTTGCCGTCCTGCTCCACAAGCGCCTTCTCGGCTGTTATCATCCTGTCAACCGACGGATTCGAGTAGTCGAGCGCGACAAGATCGTAGAGCCAGTTGCCGTCCCTTGAGCCGAAGTAGAGCTTCACCTTCGGAAACTCGTCTATCACGCGCCCGGGCTCCAGGACGTTGAGCCCCGCGCCTACCGACACGCGGGCCTTGAGTGTCCGCCTGATCTGGTGGCCGCGCGGGACGATCTCGTTGTTCACGAACACGCCCAGCAACGTGCAGGCGAGGCCGAACAGCACCGGCCACTTCACGACGCGCATCAGATGTATCCCGCATGCGCGCATCGCCGCTATCTCCGAGTCCGCGCTCATGCGCGAGAACACCAGTATCGCCGAGACCAGCAGAGCCAGCGGTATAGACCACTGCAGCGTCTCGGGAAACGACACCAGGCAGAACTCGCCCACCAGCGACATCGGCACGCCGTCCATGATGTAGCCGACGATCTGCACCAGAAGCCCGATCGTCAGCACGAACGACAGCACCAGAAACGCGAGCACGAAGCTCGACAGAAAAGCCGTGAATACGTATTTCTCTATGATTCTCAAGGCGCAGGCCCCGGGTCACGAGAACCGCAGGACGAAATAGTTCTTCTTTCCGCTCCTGAGGACGGCGACGCCGTCCCTTACGTCCTCGGCCGCGAATAGGCGGTCGTCGCCGACCTTCTCGTCGTTGAGAGACAGGCCGCCCTGCTTCGCCATGCGACGCGCCTCGCCGTTCGACTTGAACATGCCCGCCGCCGCTGCGACCGCGAATACCGGCTTGCCGACGCAGTCCGCCATCGAGACCGCCGCGCTCGGCACGTTCTCCGCCTTCGCGACATCAGCTGCCGTCTTCTTCGCGTACAGCGCCTCCGTCGCCTCCTGCGCCTTCTTCAGTCCCTCCTCGCCGTGGACGAGGCGTGTCAGCTCGTCCGCCAGCGCCCTCTGCGGTATCCTCGCCTCGGGACGAGCCTTCATCTCCGCCTCAAGCGCGGCGATCTCGTCCAGCGAGCGCATCGAGAACACCTTGAGGTAGCGTATCGCGTCCGCATCGGGCGTCCTGAGAAAGTACTGGTACCAGTCGAAGACCGGCGTCATTCCGCCGTCCAGGAAGAGCGCGTTGCCCTCGCTCTTGCCGAACTTCCTGCCGGACGAGTCGAGCAGCAGCGGGAACGTGAGGCCGTACGCCGTCTTGCCGCGCATGCGGTGGACGAGGTCCGTGCCCGCGGTGATGTTGCCCCACTGGTCCGCCCCGCCGATCTCAAGCGTGCAGCCGAAGTTGTCGTAGAGATGAAGGAAGTCGTTGCCCTGGAGTATCTGGTAGGAGAACTCGGTGAACGTCAGCGCGCCCTCGCTGGCCTCGAGACGCTTCTTCACGGACTCCTTGGCGAGCATCTGCGGCACCCTGAAGTTTATCGCGATGTCCCGCAGAAACTCTATCGCGCTCGTGCCCTTGTACCAGTCGTAGTTGTCCACCATGACCGCCGCGTTGGGCCCGTCGAAGTCGAGAATCCGCGAAAGGTTCTCGCGGATGCCCCTCTTGTTCTCCTCCACCTGCTCCACGGTAAGCATGTTGCGCTCGGCGGACTTGCCGGACGGGTCGCCGATAAGCCCCGTCGCGCCGCCGACAAGGGCGATCACCTTGTGCCCGGCCATCTGGAAGCGCCTGAGCACTATGATGGACACGAGGTTGCCGGCCTGAAGCGACCTTGCGGAAGGGTCAAAACCACAGTACACAGTCGTCGGCGTCTCCAGCGCCTTCTCTATCTCCGGATCGGTAAGCGCTTCCACAAGTCCGCGCGCCTTGAGCTCTTCAAGTAGTTTCATGTCGGATATTATACCAAAAACACGCGGCCGCAGTGTACTCGACAGGCCGATTCGACCGCATTGCCTGTCAAAAACGCAACGTTGCGGGGGAATTTCGAACGCGGGGATTTGGTGGGCTATAGTGGATTCGAACCACTGACCTCTTCCATGTCAAGGAAGCGCTCTAACCAACTGAGCTAATAGCCCGCGTTAAGTTGAGGGATAGTATATCATTCATGCGGCGTTCCCGTCAAGGGGGTTTCGGAAATTTTCTTATTTTCTCCGACTGCCGCCAACTGTCCGCCCCAGGGCCGGCAACGCCAGACCCCGGGACAGACGCATGAGGCGCAGCTATTCCGCCGCAGCTCCCACGACCTCGACGCGATAGAACTTCGCGCCGGACGCCAGACTGTCGGGCTCGTTGCCCTCCCAGACCGCGACTACGCCGTTGCCTTCATCGTCGGTCCTTGTCTCGACTATCTTGCCCGCAATCGCGGTTGCGTTCCTGAAGTCGATTGTCGAGGAGCACAGGACGCGATACTCCACACCACCGACATATCCGATGAATTCGATCCGCGGCAGTTTCGCCGACGTGATGCCGAATCCGGTGATCGCGGGAGCAGGCACTGCGAACACCGCCGAAGGCCCAGCAGCGGAGACGGCCAGGCCCGCCGACGCCGTAGCAGGCGCGGCGACCGGCGCCGGCACGGCTGTCGTGACGGTATACGCCTGGCCTCCAACAGCCGCCTCGCCGCTCGCGCCAGACCCCTCCGACGGCGCAACCATTATGCTTGCGGACGGATGTACCGTATCAATGTAACCTGGCGCTGCCATGATGAAGTCATCCGCCTTGGTGCCAGCCAACACGAGATCGTCTGGGAGGCCTGTGCCTGACACGGGGAACCACGGTCCCTTGCTAGCGCCATCGTCCAAACTACACGAGGCCTTACCACCTTCCACTGAGCAAACTATATTGTTGACTAGCACACTAGCGAACGCTTGACCGTGCGTCGGAATCACGTACTTGAAACTGACACGCACCCAATCGCCGTCGGAAAATTGCGTTGTATTCAATTGCCCCCAATCATATTTGCTGCTGACGGTGTTGCCGTTGCATTTGCGATACCATAGATTAAGACAACCATTCGTGTCCGCCGCAATGGCGAACCTGGGATTGTCGGGCGGCTCTTCGAGACGCTCTTTCGGCGAACGTTGTATCTCGAGCATGATGTCAACTCTGAAACGCTGGATGCCATTAACATTCGTTTTGAGCGACCGTGTAGCGCCGTCCGTAGCGTCGAGCACGTTCTTATGAGGTGCGGACTTGAGAATGCGCATGCGTTCGCCTTGCTGTGGCGTATAAGTCTGCGGGACCACTGCGACATAATCGACATCTCCATTCCATTTCTTCACGCTTGAGACACTTTTATTAGGCGCATACTCTTCAAACGTGTCATGAGCGAAGATTAAAGTATTCGCATTTTCCTGCTTGTGGATGAACCAACATAGCGTATCATCCGCTTTTAAATTGAAAGTGGCAACAGACCCTTTTTTGCGTATATAGCCATGGTTGCGCAGCGACCATTCCGATGCAAACACACGATCACCTCTGTTTGTATACCACGTTTCTGCTATGCCCTCCCCGGGATTGTGTATAGTCATTGGCGTCCCGTCAAGATACCGATAGTTCCGCTCAGAGAACCCCAAAACACCCTCCTCCGTATACCGTCTCAAGTTGAGAGTGCGAACATTGATCCCCGAAAGCTCAATTGTCATTATGCTACCACCCCTTTCCGAGACAAGCACCAGAGCCACTGAATTAGTGGACAAGCTTGGGCCAAGGCACATTCCTTCATAATTTGTTTTCGTCTTATAATCTCCCCAAAGCTTCTTCTTTTCTACGTATTTAAATTGATTTGTTGTTGTACTGAGAGAGGAAAATTTTGACAGATTTGATATATCCCACCCAGATTTAAACTGTTCGGAATCGACGGCATACAGATACCATTCAAGATCATCTGCCACTTCACCCCAGCCGAAATAGCCCCTTTCAAGAACCAGAAGAGTACCGTCAGGCAGTGCAGTAAGTGCGGCAACACCGCGTCTGCCATCTGGGTTGCCTGTTGGATACCACACTTTGTTGCCATGATCCTGCGCTTCTTTCGCAATGCGTTCGGTTTTATACGCCCACTGACCAGATGGAGTCCAATTGTCGTGCACGGATGGGCGAGAAAAGCGTGTGAGCCGAACTATAGTGCCGTTAGTAAGCGAAGACCTATTGCCGTCACACACCAACGCCTCTTCGTTGCAAATCCACATTGTCAAACCATCGCCGGAAATCGTAAGCGCCTCAAGGCTGAAATTTTCACGCACCCTATTAAAGATGGCAGGAACGGGCGCGGTACGCACAAACTTCTTGGAAACGAGATCAAACTCGCGGATGCTCGAATCGGACTCTCGCGAGATCCATATCCGCCCAGAGCCTGGGTCATACGCGCACCCCTCTGTCTCGTCCACACCTATATCCCAGGAATTCGTGATTGCGATATTGCTGGCTTTGGGCGAACCGCCAGCAGCAATTTTCATGGTAACCGAGTACATCTTCTTGGTTTTGTCATCTACTACGTAGTAAAGATTGTCCCCAGCATAAGTGATTCCGCTCCAATCAGAGGATGCATTCGAGACATTGTCCACCTCCGAAGTGCAGGACACCCACAACCTCGGTTTCTCCGCCGCGAAGGCGGCTAGTGCCACTGATGCGGCGAGAACCGCCGCGCAACCTGCCTTGTTCATTTGCTCCCCCTTTTCATTTTACTGTTTTGGGTTTACTACAAATCGCCACGGTTTGCACGGACTCGATGCGGCAGAACTTCGCGCAGGAGGCGCAGCCGCCGGGTCCGGTGACCTCGCGACCGCCTCGTTGCCATCCTCTTCCCCTAGCATCCCCATGCATTAAGAAAGCCTCCATCCCACTTTTTCGTCAGTTCCGCGTTGATTGTACAAAATACTTTCGCGGAATGCAAGACCTGTATAGACAGGCCAGCCGAAGCCAGGACGCAAAATCGCCCGCGCGCCAGTCTTCAGCTGGCACGCGAGCCAAGAGACAACAGGAAAGATTAAAGGGCTAAATAGTTGTTCCAACGCCTGCTCCAGGGCCGACAACGCCAGGTCCCGGAACAGACACATGAGCCCGGCTACTCAGCCGCAGCTTCAACGACCTCGACGCGATAGAACTTCGCGCCTGACGCCGGGCTGTCGGGCTCCTCGCCCGTCCAGATCGCCTCGCCTTCCTTGCAGCCCTCGGTCGTGAACACGCCCTCCGGACACTCGCAGCTCTCACTCCTGAAGTCCACGGACGTCGACCGCACAACGCGATAGGCCGCGTTCTCGGAAAAGCCCTTGAAGCGAATGCTCGGCCGGCCGTCTTGGGCAATGCCGAAGCCGACGATCGCAGGCGCGGATACGGCGTTCTCGGACTGCGCGGCTCCAGACGCAACGTCAGGCGCCGCGACTGCGGTCGCGACAGTGTACGCCTGGCCTCCCGCAGCCGCCGCGCCGTTCGCGCCGGAAGCCGGAGCGACCATTATGCTCGCCGACGGATGCAAAGTCTCAATGTATCCTGGCGTTGCAATGATAAAGTCATCCACCTTTGTGCCGACCAGCGAGAGTGTTTGCGGGAAGTCAGAATCCACGGGGAACCACTCTCCATCGCCCTGGTTTGACCGCAACGCACGCGTAGTATTGCCACCTGGCACAGAGCAAGCGGTTCCGTTGACCAGCACATGGGCGAACGCCCATCCGCTCTGCGGAGCATATGTCTCAACACTGACGCGCACCCATTCGCCGTCTTTGTATTTCGTATTGCCCAGCTTGGACCATCTGGTGAAGACGCTTCCGTAATAACAGGCGCGATGCCAAAGCTGAAGATAGCCATCTTTGTCCGCCACAATCACGAGCTTGGGATTGCCGGACAGCTTTCCGAGAGGATCTTCCGTCGGACATCGCACCTCTACCATGAGATCCGCTCTGTAGCTCTTGCTGTTCGTTGCAATCTTCGGAGTGAGAGACCTCGTTGCGCCATCCTCGGCGTCTAGCACCTGCTTGTGCGTCGCACGCTTCAGAATATATTTGTTCGCCCCTTGCTTGGGCGTATACGTCTTCGCGACAATCTCGCCCCTATCCGACCAGTTCTTTATGTCAGAGCCTCGGGTGCCAGGCTCATACTCCTCAAACGTATCATGCCCGTAGATCGAGGAATAGGAAACGTCAGGTTTCGACGAGACGTTCCAGGTCAGTGTATCGTCCATCCCGAGGCTGAGCATAGCGCAAGGCCCGGTACCTGACTTTCCATGAGCGGGCAACGACCAAGAGATCGAATAGACAAGATCTCCACGGTTTGTGTACGCCCTCGGCGTCAGTCCTTCGCCGCGCAGGCAAATGGCGTAAGGAAGATATTCGGGGAAACGGTAGTTTTGTCCGACGATTGTGGGATTGCCTATAAACGGCTTGGTTACGTTGAGAGTATGAGTATCCATTCCGTAAAGTACGAGAGGTTGTATCTGCGGCTTCGAAATCTTATCGCCGGCATCGGAAACCAGCAAAAGGCTTAAGCCCCCGTCCGCAAGCTTGGGGCCTAGACAGATTCCCTCAAAATTTCCGACGATCGGGAGATC
>JAEEGH010004074.1_pt1 | contig 37729 bp, 28 predicted proteins | sample 9134181 | NCBI WGS metagenome assembly JAEEGH01 (sample SAMN16246544, study PRJNA631951) | gut metagenome | biome: gut microbiome; feature: rumen; material: DP-attached | host: Bos | place: Iran: Karaj | collected 2018-10 | reverse complement strand
CTCGCGAACTGGCCAAAGCCTTGAAGGAACAAGGCGTGTTGGTCTATTACGAGCCAGAAGGCAACAAAGAAATGAACAAGTTCCTTAAATGCGTTGAAGTCAGCGATGTCATCAAGTTCTCAGGCACTAACATCCTTGACACCTCGTTTGTGGCCAACTATCCCGATAAACTCTTCATCCGAACCATAGGTGAAGAAGGTATGGAATTCAACCTGCAAGGCCAGGGTTGGCAGAGGATAGCTCCTATCCCTAACAACAATGTGGTTGATTGGGAAGGCGCAGGCGACTGGACCTCGTCGGTTTTCCTCGCAGAGCTATGTAGACTAAACAAACTCAACATCGCACAACTCACGGAGCAAGTCGTTCGCAAAGTACTGGAGAAGGCTGCTGCAACCGCCTCGCGCAGCGTGAGTTTCATGGGCAGCAAAGGGATGATTCAAGCAAAATAATAAACACAACAATATGATTACCTGTTATCACGGTTCTCCGGAGCTTTTCAATAAGTTCGATTTAAGTAAAGCCGGCGACGGCACTGGCATCAAGTTCGGTTTCGGCGTTTATCTGACCGAGTCGGAAGCGAGCGCGGTGCATTATTCCCAGCCCCGCAACCTTCCACCCGTGAAGGACCATTATCTCTACACCGTGGAGATCCCTGAATTGACCGACGACAACCATCTGGTCTCGGCCCAACCCGTTCCTGAAGCCATCGTCAAACGTGCAGAAGCCCAACTCGGCCAAGCCATCCCACAGGAAAAGACTCAACTTGGAAAGGAATTTCGCAAATGGATCGGCATGACGCTCACCAACAGCAAAAAGGTAGGCTTGGAATCGGAAAAGGCCGCAGCGGCGTTTATCGACAGCATCGGCGTGTTCTGCAATGTGTGGCCACAGGCACAATCAAAACCTGATGGCTTGAAGAATTGCGCTGTCTTCGATGCCAATAAGGCACACATCCTGAAGGTTGAGCACATCGAGGTGAAACTGAAAGGCTCCAAGTACGTTTTGGTTGAGGGGAGCAAGAAAGAAGTCAAGATATAATTGTCAAAGCATCTTATATTTCGGAATAAACAATTGTTTGGGAAAACCGGAGAATGAAAGAAAAAAGCGCTTCCAAAGTTGAAAACGGTTGCAAAGTAGACTATAAATAAAAAACCAAACACAACATCCTATGAGCAAACCATTGATGTCGGAAATCCTGAAAGGAACCGAAGAAGCACTCAAACTAGCTGATAGCCAAGATGTCAGCAAACTACACGACTTCCTCTTTGCCGAACCTGGAAAGCCCATGCTCTTTGTCGGCAATGGGGGCATGCAGGGCCATTATGCCAGCATGCTCTATGAACAATATGTGGGCATCGGGAAAAGCACCACCCCTTTCATGCTGCGTTCCATGTCGGACGTGGTGCTCCGAAGCTGCCGTTGCCTGTTGATGTCGGATGGCGGTAATAACATTGACATCAAAGATGCGACCAAGCGAATGGCGGCAGTCAACCCACAGAACACCGGCGGTTTCACCAGTGTGGACAGCGAGAAGAACATCCTCCTGAAGCTACTTGACAAGGACAAGGTATTCCTCTTTAAACACCCCCATGACGGCTCTTTCCAAGAAGGCTTCATCTCTGTGACAAAGCAGTTCTACCGAGATGCACTGTTCTACAAAGCCTTCACCGGGAAGTCGGCCAGTGAGCAACTGAAGGTCGACCTCGATCCGACCCATTGTTACCAGTATGAACTCAACAACTCAGATGAACCTCTGACCCCACTTTCTTCCATCCAACACTTCCTGGTGCTGCATGGCGGCTATGGTGAACCCGCAGCCCACTATCTTGAGTCGGTGTTGGCCGAGAGCGGCATGGTCTCAGCCCAGGTGACCGACTACCGCAACTTCTGTCATGGCAGGTTTATCTTCGCCAGCAACCATACGCGACACCAGAAGAAGAACCACATCCTTTCGGAAAGCGACGCGGCAGTGATCCTCCTGGTCAGCCCCGAAGAAGAAAAGATTGCCACCAACATCCGCAAAACCGCACCTAATGCCGACTGGCAGGTACTTCCCAACGAGGCTCCCATCATCACCATCAAGACCGATTTCGACAACCCATTGGCGGCCATCGACTTGCATATCAAAGTCAGCGCATTCATTGCCGATCTTTGCGAAAACCACCACGGCAACAACCCTTTCTCACCGAAGAACTACAGCGGCATCAAAAAGCAGTACCCTAAAGGGGGCTTGAGATGGTGAAAAATTTGTAGATTTGTGCAATAAAAAACATTCAAAACACACGGATGCTCCTGTATACAACAAACAAATATCAACACAAACCATAAAAAGTGACCATGAAACTTATCTTCAATCCGTATTATGATTCCAAGGTCTTTGTAAAGACCCATGGATGTGCTTTGGGCGAGAAAGTGGTAGGGCCGCAAGGATTACTCGACGAGTTGGAGCTCCGCGCAGGGCTTACCGGCAGATATCTCGATAACTTCCAAAGGGCCATCTTATATGCAAGAGGCATGAAAAAGGCTATCGAAAAAAACTCCTCCCTATTCTTTGCCCAGTCATTTGAAAAGGACAAACTAGGTACTGCAGTGAATGTAATGGCTTGGCGCGATGCCTTGACCAAAGCAGGTTGGAACAAAACCATCACGGGCAGCAGCCGACTCGATGATTTGGCTTCGGTTGAAGCCTACTTTGAAGAAAAAGGGGAGGCCGACCGTTGGCGCATCGTTTTGGACTACGCCAAATCTACACCTTTGCTTCAAGACACAGATTGCATCGAGGTAACATGCGGCAAGGAGCTTCTGGAACCGCTTTATAGACAGCTTTTCGACCACATGGCTTCCCAAGGATGTGACGTGAAATATATCCCATCACCAATCAACAGCAATTTGAGCGAAAAGACGAGTGCCTATCTGTTCAAAAACAACCTGGAAATGGCCGAATGGCTGGCACAACAATCGCTGGGCGAAAATGACGTTTTGGTGTGCGACGACACCTCCATCCTCCATCTGGATCTGGCCATGGAAAACAAACCTCAAGTGGGGGCCGAAAGCCAAGCCGTCGGCGCCATCATGCAGATATTCACCTTGGGACTCGGTTTGTTCAACAAGCCACTCGACATCAACAACTTGTTGGCATATTTGCAGTTGCCCGCTACCCCCTTGAGCGCTATATGCGTAAAGCGAAAGCATGAAGAAAAGGATGACAATAGCGATTATTACATTTCGCTGAGGCATGTATTGTTTGAACAACTCATTAAAGACAACGGCATTAGCGAAGACTGGGACAAACTTATTGATGAAGCCGTGTATGACCATGACGGAAATAACGTGAAACAGTCAGCCAAACGGACCACCGCGCTATTGTTCATCAACCAATGGATGCGGACCCAAGGAACCGGCGACAGTTGCACTGTTGACAAAGACAAAGTGGTAAAGTTCCTTGAAAAAATGAGGGAATGGGCTAAGTCGAATCTGTATGACGAGAGCAAAGCCCCACAATTCAATGCCGTAGTGGACAGTTGCGAAACCATGTTGATGATTTTGGAAGACGAAGCGGCCACTATCAAGACCCACGATTTGATGCTATGGGCCTCTCAAATCAGCCGACCCATCGAGTTGACCACACTATCAGCTCGCCAAGGATCCATCAATGTGACCAATGCGATTACGGATATCCATTCCACGCCCAATTCACTCTATTGGGCTTGCACCACTCCCGAATTTCGTTTTCATTTCGACCTTGATTTCCTAACCCCAAAGGAAATCAGCATCCTCGAAGACAGCGGAATTGAGGTGGCAAAAAGGGAGACCCTGCTGAAAAACAAGCGCGAGATCATGCTGGGCATCTTGTCAAATGTACAAAAGCATATTTATATGCTCGAATGCGACATAATAGGAGGCGTTTTACCCGTTGAAGACCCGGTGGCCACTGAATTGAGACACAAAGGTAATCTTATCATGCAGCCCATGTCGCCTGACGGAAAAGACCTGGAACAAAAGCCTACTGAAACCGCTTCCACCAAACAAGCCGAATACCAGTTAAACCCTGCAGTCTTTGAGTTGCTCGACACACCCAAGGACGACGGAGGATTGAAACGTGACAAGGAAAGCTATAGCAGTCTAGAAGAACTCATCCAACAACCTTTTGACTATGTCATGGATCATATTCTCTATCTGCGTGAATATGGCAAGGCTGCCATGGCCGACATGGATACCGTGAAAGGCAATGTGGCCCATGCCTATGTCGAAAAACTGACAGAAGCAGGACAACGCACCGTGACCTCCATGCGCAAAATCCATCAAGCCCAGTATAACGACATGATTAACCACTTGGCCGAAACCAATGGTTCCATCCTGCTCCTTGAAGAGAACGACTTGGATTTCAAGCGTTTCAAATCATTGTTGCGGAAAAGCGTGGATGTCTTGCTCAACATCATCGAACAAAACAACCTGAGCATTATTGGTGCCGAGAAAGAATACGAGGTCGTCGTTCCCGTCATCGGAAAGATGACCGCCAAGATTGACTTTGTGCTGAAAGACAGCGACGACAACATGGTCATCATCGATTTCAAATGGAACGAGAGCACCACCTACAAGAAGAAACTAGAGCAAAACGACGCCTTGCAATTGGCGATCTATCGCGCCGTTGTCGAACAGCATTTGAAGGATAGCGGCGACAACCATAAAGTGAGCTTTATGGGTTACTTTGTGCTACCGAGACACACACTTTACACGACATATGACACCTTGAAACACCTGAATGGAATAGAGGTGGTTGTACCAGAAAACACCGATGACTTGATGCAACTGGCAGCCAATTCCTATACCTACAGGATGCGCCAATTGAAGGACGGTCTTATTGAAGAAGGTGAGGGCATGGCACTTGCCAATCTGCAGTATGATAGTGACACTATAGAAAAACAGCTCTATCCGCTGAAGAGGGACTATGAAAACAGTACATTGAAAGCCAATAGTTATGGCAACAAAAACATCGTTTTGAAAGGAGGACTTGTCTAATGAAAAACATCACCTATATCAATGCCGGAGCCGGTTCGGGCAAAACCTACCGCCTTACCGAGGAAATGGTCAGTAAGGTGAAAGAGGGTCTTTGCTCTCCATCGCAAATCATCGCAGCCACATTCACCGAGGCTGCCTCGGCTGACTTGAAGAAGCATGCCCGTGAAAAGTTTCTGGAGCACGAATTGTTTACCGAGGCCGCAGAACTCGATTCCGCAGCTATTGGCACCGTGCACTCCATCGGATTGCAATATATCAAAAAATACTGGTACAAGTTGGGGTTGAGCGCTTCTGTCGAAACCATCACCGATGAGGTTAAATTGGGGTATCTCAACCGTACGCTGACCAAGGTGGTCTCCGATGACGATGTATCCGCTTTCAGGGAATATGCCGAAACCTTCAACATCAAACAAAGTCTGTCTAGTAAATACGACTATGAGTTTTGGGAACCCTTAGTAAAGGAGGTGGTGGAGAAAGCAGATGCTTTTGAAATCAACGACCTAATGGTTTCTGAGGGAAAGTCTCTCGAACTTGCCCAACTGCTTTTAGGAGCCGACGGACGCTTCGATTTTATGGACCATCCATCAAAAAGCGAGAATAAATTGCGCGACGTGTATTATGACTGCATTCGCCGCATGTTCCGTATCGCAAGAGAATGGCGTGTACTCTTCAATCGATTCAAGGAAGAGCATGGTTTGATTGAGTTCAACGACATGGAGAGTAAATTCATCCAGTTATTGAAAGACGCGGAAGTGCAGGATGAAATATCGCAGACCATCAAATATGTCTTTGTGGACGAGTTCCAAGACTCCAACCCGAAGCAAATCCAGATCTTTGACTTGTTGTCGGATTTGGTGGAACGCAGTTATTGGGTGGGCGACCCCAAGCAGGCTATCTATAGCTTCAGAGCATGCGACACCGTGCTGGTACAAGCCCTGACCAACAAAATTGTTCAAGACACGAAAAAAGAAGCCAACGGAATGAGTTACGACACTTTGAAAGAGTCGCGCCGTTCGGTAAAGCCCTTGGTGGACACCACTTCCGCAGTGTTCAAGAAAGTGTTTAATGACTTACCGGTTGACATGGTGGAACTTACCCCATACAGAACCGAATTGTTGCCCGACAACACCCCTGCACTATGGCATTGGGAGCAGGTTAAAAATCAAAAGACAGGAAGGGCAAGCAAAGAGAAACTTTACAATTCCATCGCCTGTCAGATTCGAGACATGGTGGATGGCCAAGGAGAAATCAAATATGTCATTGACCAAGAAAGCGGAGCTGCACGTAAGGTTACATATTCTGATATTGCAGTTTTAGTCAGAAAGAATGATGATATCAGCAATCTTATTGCCGCACTGAATGCCAAAGACATCCCTGTGGTTTGTGAAAACCTCATTGATTGCAACAGCAAGGAATTGAGACTGGTCTATCTGCTACTCAACTACATGATTGACGAATCGCCACTCCTTAAGGCCGAGATTGCCCACCTTCTCTTTGGCGTGAAGACCTCATCGGTTTTAGAGGATAAAGAGAGCGTGTTGAAGACGGAGGGGTTTGACAAGTTGAATGACCTGAGAGACCGATTAAAGACGCTTCCTGTGGCTGACATCGTGAAAGCCTTGGTCATTGAACTCGACCTCATCAACCGGTGCAAGAAATGGGGCATGGCTGCCCAGCGCGAACGCAACTTGCTGGCACTTATTGAAGACGCGCAGGCTTTTGACAACAATGCCGAAACGATGGGCGAAGCCTCCTCTATTGAACACTATCTCATACACTTGGATCAAGAAGGCATCGTTGTTAAAAAAGGCTTCTTCCAAGAGGGTGTGCATGTGCTGACCTATCACAAGTCGAAAGGCCTACAATGGAATATCGTCATCCTCTGCTCATTGGATGACGATTCATTGAACGAAAAAAAGCTTAAAAAGCGCTTTGCCATCGGAGTCAACTACATCCGCACGAGCGAACCCCATGCCGATCAATTGTATTCGGATTATTATCTTACCTGTCTCCCCGCGTTTTTGTCATCACGCAATTCCTATTTGACTGAAGACATGATGGCGGAAATAGCCTCATTGGGCACATACCACCAATATGTTGATAGGCTTTATAATGAATCACAACGCCTTCTTTACGTCGGAGTTACCCGTGCACGCGACTATCTCATTACCACTTCTCTTGACAAAAAGAACCCAATGCCTTGGCTAACCTATTCTGGTATTACGCCTCTTATAGATAGCAAATGTGAATATCAAGCAATCTGGGGAGAAGGGAATGGTATAACGAAGTCACGATTCGTAAAAGTGGACGATGATGGTAGTTATCAGCACCAACCCGAGCCGGAAACCTACTTCTGCCGAAAGGAACAAACGATGACAAAGGAGTGGGATGAAAAATACCTGTCGCCAAGCAAGATGAAAGACCCTGCGTTGACCGAAAAGGTGCAGCCTCGTGTCTTGTATCCCGTTAAAGACGAGACTCCCCATCCCATCCAAGTTGGCAATGGCGATGAATATGACATTATGGGCACTTGCGTTCACAACATTTTCGCCATCTACGATCCACAAGCCGATGCAGCTGAAATGCGAAACAAAGCCCAAAACATAATCAACGCTTTTGGCATGAACAAGATGCTACCGGATGTTGAAGGCATACTCCTGTCCATCTCCAGCCTCTACCAGTATTTGGAAAAGCTATATGGGAAACCCTTCAGGGTGGAGCACGAAGTCCCCTTCCGTCGCGAGACAAACAACCAAGTGGTGTCGGGCGAAATGGACTTGCTCTGGTACACCTCGCCTACCGAATGTGTGTTGATTGACTTCAAGAACTACCCTGGCATCATGGCCCATGCTTTGAGCAAGACAGACAAGGAATATGTTGGACAGTATGCAGGTCAACTCAAAGCCTACGAGGAGGCCATGTTTGATACAGGGTTGACCGTCAAAGCAAAGTTGATCTATTATTCCGTGTTGGGATATTTGGTGGAGTTGGAGGAATAGTAGATTGCCGTATTTCTTTGACGGCACAAAAGCGATTTATTCTACACTCGAATGGCGTTTATGGCATACAGCGGGAAGATGCTGACATGACGAATAGCGTTGTCGGACTTCTCGTCTATGTAGTCAAACTCACCAAAGTTTTCAAGTGAGCAGCGGATGGCCTGAGACAGCCTCTTCTCATGCATGAAATCCCATAGGCTCTTCATGCCGCCTTGAACGCCGGCCTTCACTTCGAACGGTAGGACTTGCATGTTGTTGGGCAAGATGTAATCCACCTCGGCAGTGGCATTCCTGGCCTGACGGGTCCAATAGAACAGTTCGTGTTGTAGATTTGGCGTACGGTAATGTAAAAGTTCGAGGCCAGCAAGCATCTCCGCCATCGGTCCTTTGTTGACCAAATCTGCAGCGGTGGCGGTGAGGATATGTGTCGTGATTTCCGTGATGTCGCCCATCGCCATATTCATCAGTCTCAGCATCAACCCGGTATCGAGGAGCAGCATCTTGCGGTAGCTGTCGTCGCGTTCATTGCCTAAGGGCAAACCGTTGGCGTCGGTATGGGTGACGGGAACGAGAATATTGGCTTTTATCAGAAGTTCGAGGGCTTTCTTCACCTCAGCGGTTTTGTATCCGCCCGGCACTTGAGAATACATGAATTTCCTTGTGGCTTGCTGTGCGGCACTTCTCATGGTCAGCCTCAACAGCTGGGGATCGACTTTTTTCTTGTATTTTGGAAAGTCGGCTTCGTAACCGGTGACAATATCATCCTGCACTTCCTGACACTGCAAATAATCGTGTGTCTCGACCCATTTGGCAACCGATTCAGGCATCCCGCCAACCAGCATGAAGGTACGAATCAAGTTTGTCAGTTTATCGTGCAGCGGCACTGGCAACGGAGATGTTGGGGAGGCTTGATTGCGGGATTCCAGCAGGAGCGTTTCGCCGTTGGCTTCCAGAAACTCATCGAAAGTCATCGGATACATATACATCGAGTGGATCCTGCCCACGCCGAAGGTTGGAATATCGTCCAATACAAACTCCAGTAATGAACCAGCTGCAACGACATGCAGTTCGGGCATATCCTCCTTGAAATAGCGCAAGGCCATGACAGCTTCCGTGCAATCTTGAATCTCGTCGATGAAAAGAAGCGTTCGGCCAGGGACGATGGGCGTTCCATGCATGGCGGCCATCTGTGGTATGATGCGCTTGACATCGAGATTGGGTTGAAACAAGGCTTTGTATTCGGATTGTTTCTCCAAGTTGATTTCCACAAAGTATTCAAACTGCTCCCCAAGATGTCTTACGGCTGTGGATTTCCCAACTTGACGTGCACCACGCAGCAGCACAGGCTTATGATCTGGTCGTGCCGCCCATTCGCTGAAATATTGGTCGATGATTCTCTTGTAATACATATATCGCTGCTTTTTGCTGCAAAAATACAAAAATTGAAAAAATCCAAACAAATAATTTGAGGGAATTTGAAAAAATCCAAGGAAATAATTTAGCTAAATTTGAAAAAATCCAAAGAAATTGTACCAGCTTTAGATAGTAGACAAGGAAAATGATCGGGGATTCTTCACCTGATAATACAATGCTTAGGTTGAAAATGGCTGGAAAGAAGTCTATAATAATAGTTGAAAAAAAACATGAACAAACCCTAGATGATGGTAAAAAACGTATATTTGCGCAATAAAAAACAAATAACAATATGAATACATACACAAACCCGCAGATGTTGAGCCCAGAAGCGTTGCATGAGGCTCATCTTGAAATGGCAAAGAATTATCTTGAATCCAAGTGGGACGGTCACTATTATGAACTTGTACCAGAGCAGTATGAATACGACGGAGACAATTATGAAGAAATCCAAGAACACAATAGATCATACTATCGTAAACTTACCGATGAACAGCTTTCCAGAGTCTGCAAGCTCATGAAAGAAGCAGAGGAGCCTTTCTGGTATGAAGCATTATCCGGTGACACCGAATTGCTGGAACTACTAACTAGCGATTATGATGGAAACTATCCGGTGAGTATCATCGAAATTCCTCATCAGTACTGCGATTGTTTTTTGGGCGTAATGGATTCAACAGGTCAGATGAGTTCGTATAGTCTTAGTGTCTTGATTCCAAAAGATGACTATTTGAAGTTGCTGGTTATCATGATGGACGATCGCAGGGCAACATTCAATGATATCTATAGGTATGACATTGACCTCTACAAAACCATTGTAGGGATTCTTGATCAAGAGGTAAAAAGCAATTACGAAATCCACAAGCCATCATATACTGTGGTTTTTGATGAAATAGAAAGAGACGTTCAAACCTTGTTGGGAGAGGAGGATGATTCTGAGGTTTGGTATGATGATGAAGAGGCTTATGCTGATAAGCTCATTTCTTTAATAGTTCATTTCAGTGAAAAGAGAATGGGGGTTTGGCAAATATTACAAGACATCGATGGATTTAATAATGCGGTGTTATATAACATAGATGCAAAAAAAGTCCTAGAGGCTTTGAATGTCAACACATATCATGATGCCTTAATCCTATTGAAGGATCGTTTTTATATTCCACATGTTGTTACGCTCAGTCCTTTTTATAAAATCAAGGAGTTCTTGGATCATGAAAAGATTGGGTATGAGTATTTAGAAGGAAGATAGAAAGGGGCGTGAGGAATGGTATTTTGTATAAACACAGCTAGCAATATGAACACATCGAAAGAGAAATACTATCATTTTACAGGAGAGGTTCCTGAAAATTTTGAGGTTCACCCTTATTTTTCATTGACCGATGAAGAAGTGGCCCGTATTAGGGAACTTACCGTCGAAGCATACAAAGCATACATTGGGCCTGAATATGATAAAGATAATTGGGCCAACACTTTTGAAGAAGTATGCGAGGATTGTGAGCTTTGGCGGCTTCAAGGTTACAATTCCGAACTCGACAAACTGCTTTTTAATTGTTTTGACGATTGCGATGAAGGGCTATTAACCATCTTTAGTATTGACCTCCAGCACCCATTTACTGAGGAAGATTTTGAATAGTTTCAAGGTGTTCCCAATTTATATTAGTTCTCTTTGTTATCAATTTAATGTTTGTTTGCATTATAAATAAAATATACAATGAATAATGATGAATTGAAAAAAATGGGGTTAAAGTCTCTGAGTAAGGAAATGGAAAAATTTGATATTGATGAAACAGATGTCAATGAAGGTGACCAATTAATAATCAAAGAAGTCTGTCGAAAAGAAGATTTAATTCTATATGAAACCGAAGACAAAGATATGGGTCCAAGTGTGTCTGATGAAATCATCAACGAATTGTTTCCTGAATTTGAGACGGATCCTCGTAAATACTATTTAATAGAAAAAGATGGTGAGATGTATTATCAATAATGAACGGGAGCAATTCTTATAGAAACCGAAACTTCCAAACAAATAATTTGAAGAAAAATGAAAAAATACAAGGGGATTAGGTGTGTGCCATCTAAAAAAGATTACGTGCTTTGATAGAACGAACAAATCCAAGTGCGAATGCCTGTTTGAGGATTAGAAAAGAGGACGGGTAAATTATAGGTGCTCGGTGTATATCTTTGTGTCTTAGACTAAAAAGGAAGGGAATTTACAATTAGTTTATGTATAAGTTGTTTTTTTACACAATTGTTCTTTGGTTTGGAAAAATTACGTATTATTGCAAAGTAAAAACATATGCTTGTTTGACGAACAAAAGAGCAATGATTTGAAACATTTGAATTGACGAAAAAAGTGGATACTATGATTGCTGAACTGAAAATACCCAAGGGAGGAATGTATCAGGAATGGATGTGCCTGATAGATTTAATTGAGGAAAAAACGGCTAATCAGTTAGAAGCTTTGGCTGTCAAGAATGGCTGGTGCGAAGTTGAACCCAATGAAGCTTTGTATATGGGTTTTGATGAACTTGTTAATTGGTCTCAACCAGAAACAGACACACTAGTGTTGGTTGGTGACAAGTACTTAGTTTGTTTGCCAAAAAAGACGGAATACGCAAATTAAAAGCGCAATGGCAAAACAAAAAATCAGGATAGGTCTAGTTGATGCCGACTTACTTTGCAATGGGACTCGGCATCCTAATCTTGTCTTGATGAAATTGGCAGGGTTCCTTAATGACAATGGGATTGATTTTAAACTGATTATTGATCAGGATGAAGACATAGCGTCTTATAAATACATCTATGTCTCGCGTGTTTTTACATTCACTCAAATGCCGGCTTTTTACGAGAAAGCTACGCCAGCACAAAAACGCAAGTTCCGAAGAGGTGGTACTGGTTTTTATGCCAATGAACTAAATGTGAACATATACCGCCAGAAGCGCGATAATGACATGGCACAATTGGAGCGCGATGATTTTTTGAATAAATATCCAAACCATCGTGGCGGTGCTCGCACTCACGGCATCGATCTTGTCAGGCAGATGCCCTACTATCATCTTTATGACGAGTTTGTTGACCGCAAGGTCGCAGAAGGCTATAAACGAGACAAGTACAAAGACTATCAGCAGTATAGTATTGGTTTTTTGACTCGGGGCTGTATTCGACACTGCCCTTTTTGCATTAACAAGTTGGAGGACACAATCTTCCCATATTCTGAACTTGAATGGTTCCTAGATGAAGAGCGGGATGTACATGGCCATCTGGTTCGCCCATACATCTATCTTTGGGATGACAACTTCCTTGCTGCCAATCCTGATGTGTGGCGCTCCAAATTGCAACAGTTGATTGACACGGGCCGCCCATTTCAGTTCCGTCAAGGCCTCGATGAGCGAATGCTTGCCGAAAGCCCTCATGGAGAAGAAATGGCGGAGATGCTTTCGAAGACAAAATACCATGGCGATTTCATTTTTGCTTTTGACAATTGGAAAGACCGTCCTTTGATAGAACGAGCCTTGAAGATTTGGAAACACTATAATCCCAAAAAGGGTACCAAATTTTACCTTTTCTGCGGATTTAAGCAAAGTGAGAAAAACCAGGACAAGTTCTATAAGGACATTTGGGAAATTTTCCAACGCATTAAGGTGTTGATGACATACGGCTGCGTGGGTTATCTGATGCGCCACGAAGACTACAAAAAGGCTCCTGTTTCTAATCTTTATATCCAGATAGCACGATGGTGCAACCAGCAAGCCTTTTACAAAAAGATGTCGTTCTGGGAATACGCTTATCGTAATCAAACATACTGGGAGCAGAAAGCGGGGTTTGAAGTATCGAAGGAAATAAAGACTTTCAAAGAATTTCAGAAGGACTACGAGACAGGTTATTACGAAAGAGAGGATTCTCGGGGAAAAGTGAGAAAAATTTGCAAAACTTTACAGTCATTGCTGGATATGTTGGAAATGTTTCCTGAGCATCGCGAAGAGCTGTTGGAGATGTTTGATTATAAAATGGAGAATCTCATAAATCCTTCTTTGTGGAATAAATAAAAACAAACGCTATGCCAATTATAAACCACGACTATAAGGATATTGATTTCCTTGAACATATCATCGTCAAGGAAGACGGAACTCCATTGCATGGAGAGATTGATATGTATAGACGAATATTCAGAAATTGTGAAACAAGTAGTTATCATTGGCATTTTTGGCATGATGTTCACCTACCAATACCAGTGAAAGGCCAAGCCTCTATTCAAATAGACTTTCTATTAGCATGTGAAAAAGGCATTGTTATTGTTGAAGTCAAAGGGGGCAAAGTCGGCATTCGAAATGGAGTTTATTACCTTGAAAACAAAGAAAATTCAACGAACTTAGATCGAACCCCTTTTGAACAAGCGGATGATTACATGTACGCTTTAATAAATAACAAGGTGATTGACTTAAGAAAAGTTTTTATCACAACAGTGTGTGCTTTTCCTCACACTCGAATGAACAAAACAAACGATAATGACGAAATGGATCAAGGCTGGAAACTATGGTCATCAATTCAACAAGAAAATGGCGAATTATCGTTTGCGGATTTTTGTTTAAAAGTAATAGAAAAAGACAAGGATAAAAAGAAAATATTCAAACCAGACTTGGACACTGAAGGGGTACTAGATGCCTTAAAAACACTGATGTTTAATTTTTCTGATGATGGGAATCGGACTTATTCTAATGTCAGTCTAGAATCTATTATTGAGTGGTTACAAGTAGACAATTTAAGATTATTTGATAGCCTTAGAAAAAACCAACGGTTGGTCATTGAAGGTGGTCCTGGAACAGGTAAAACCACACTGGCAAAAGCATTCATAAAGAAACACTCTGATTTACGAGGATTATATGTTTGTTGGAATAAACTATTGGAATCAAAAATACGAAGTGAGTTAAATAAAGAGGGGTTGGACAAGTGTGAAGTTATTCAATTTGCTTCATTGTTTATGCACATACAGAATCAACTTGGCAAACAATATCTTTCATTACAAGATATCAACTCAGGTTGTGTTGAGAAAATGAACTTGTTATTAAAACAATATCGTGATTCTGATTCTTTTACACCATACAATTATATCATTCTCGATGAAGCTCAGGATATTTTAGACAAAGGTGCATCTTGTTTGTTGCAGAACTTGTCTTTTTTTGAAAACGGTTTGGAAAGTGGTAGTTATTTGGTGTATTATGATACCGAACAAGGGTATAATAATAAAAGCCGGCAAATTGAAGGATGGGCAAATCAGATCTCCAAACATAGTGCCTGTTTCATTTTAGATGAAAATAAACGAGTACCAACCAACAAAAGAATACTTGATTGCGCCAAACAAATACTTAACTTAAACATCAGCAACGACACGCATGCTCAAATTGGTGAAATACTTGAGAAATATTCTGATTCCATAACAGTTGAAAGATGTCGTGGAGCGAAGAATATTCTAAGACAACTGGGTAATCTTCAAGGCAAGTTTGTAAACAACATCAATGACTGCGTTATCCTTGCACATTCCAGTACACAAAAAACAGATATTGGTGAATCTTTATTTGACCGTATTGCGACTTCAATTGGAATAACGGAATTGACAGAATCCAATGTAAATGTCAATCTAAAAGGGATACCATTTACCTCTATTCTTAGATTTAAAGGATTGGAGAGCAAGCATGTAATAATTGTGCTTAATAGCCGGACTTATATCGACAGCTACGAGTTGTACATTGGAATGACACGAGCTATTATCGATTTGACAATCTTAATAATGGAATAATATGAAAGAAGAATTCGTTGCCGCGTGCAATAACACAACAAATGGTTTTAATGCTATCATTCAAGCATTACAACTACCTAGGGGGATTAACCCGTCGGAGGTAACGAGGCTTTTGTCTTTTATTGATAACATTATTGAATATTATCTTCAATTAGACAAACAAGAAACAATTCGTTATCCAATAATATATATTCCATGTGCAAAGGAATGGGCCGAAGATGTTTGCATAGAATATGTGGCATACAAAATTGAATCGGCTTTTGATGCAAATAGATTGCGTCAAATAAAAGCTGATTTACAAAAAGAGATTGACACAACGGGTAGGAGACTAAATGAATCTGAACAAAGACGGTTCTTTAAAGAAGAGGTAGAATGGAGAAGAAAGATCAGGCCAATTGCTCGAGCAATAAATAATACCGGCAAGAATGTTCGTAACTTGATTGTGTGTGGTAAAAGCGCATGGAATCGTATAGAAGCCAAGCTAGATTTGACGCGTTTTTTTGGGGAAAATCCTAAAACTTCTATTACTTGTTCTAATGTGATCACTGTTAGAAAACAACAAGCAGATTTTAAGGATTTTGAGAACATTTTTTGCTTTTATAGCAGGAATAAAATATGCGAGAAATACGAGATTAATTCTTTGTTTAATTGGACTAGGTTGAAAAACTGCTTCGTTTTCGAATTCAGTTCCGCGCCATATTGTCTACATAATGTCTTAGAATCTGGGAAAAGGTTATGTGAACTTTTTCCTGGCAAGCCTCTTTTGTCTCAAAACAACGAAAACATATATCCTGATTTTATCACCCTAACCTCAGAAGAGGCTCGTTATCTTATTAATGAGAAACCTCAAAATGCTCATATTGTTATTCCCCTCCCCACTATAATTGAAGAAGATAGAGATTATATATCTGATTTATATAAATTTAAAGCTGATGTTGAATGGGGCTTTTCTATTAAAGACAGAGATCTCCTCTCATTGTGTTTGTGTCAAGACGCTAAAAACGTATACATTGAATATCTTAAAAACAAGAAACCACTAATATTTGAAGATTCCTATTGGCTGCCTATTTTAGAACTAATCCTACAGAGCCTTCCTAATCAGAAAATTATTGACAAAATTATATCATTTATAGATTTATACACAGAGGCTGCATTTGTGATTTGTGACGCTCCTGATTCCATAAAGACAATAGTGAAAAAACTATTTGCAGACAAGGGCATAAAAATCAATTTCTACCGTTATTATGATCTAAAAAACAAGATAGTTAAAGAAAAAAAGATTGTGATACTGTGTTTCCGCCCACAAAAATATTATAACAAGTACAAACAAAGCTACTCCTTTAATAATCCAAATTCTTTTGATGATTATTCTCTTGATGAGGGACAGTCTGCCATTGACATTATAAACGAAATCGCAATAATTGATTATGGCAAATACCGATTTGACTACGAATTAGAACAATACGAAACCACTAATTCACAGTTTAGACGAGTATTATTTGGGGACGCATGGTACAAGCCACAAAACCCAGGTGTTCAATGCGTATCATTTTTTAGCGAGCAGGATGACGATGCTAGTGAACGGCCACAAGGCAACCCTATACAAACAGTAACGTTTGTGTTTTCGGATGAATCTACTGTTCAGTTACCCGAAACCGAGGATTTGATATACGTGAATAAAAACGGAGAACGATTCATTAAAAGCATCCGTAGTCTGAATGAAAACGACCAATTAAACCAAATCAAAGCCATTCAACCCATTAGTGAATTGGCAGATAAAACCATCGATGTCTTTTTTGACGACAGAAGAAGACTGACTACAACATTTGAGAATACTCTTCGAGATAGTTATGTAAAACAAGGAATTATACCCGCTGATCATGACCGTTCCGTTCCTATTTGGAAGTTTCTTCTTGATAGGAAAATCCGAGAGTATTGTGTGGAAAATGGATTGATTAATAATAACCAGCAAGAACCCCTGTGGCAATTGCTTCGCAACGATTTAGACAACGAATGTCTTCAAAATCTACAAGGTCAAATAGGTGTAAGGGTTCTTCTTAAAACCGTATTGCAAAATTGGTGTGACACATCAACAATTGAACCACTTGCCCCTGGTATTAATAGAGATAGAGAAAAACTGATTATCGGTTATTTAGGATTAAACAGAGGCGTGCTTTCTTTGTACCGCAAGAAACAATTGCTGAAAAGAAATATGACAAGAACGAGAAACAAAACAACAGAAGATTTTTTGAGTAGAATATTATTTGCAGAAATCACAAAAGGGCTTTCTGAAGAATTATTAAATGACTCCAGATATACTGAATACTTACCTATCGAAAGCAAAGAAGACATTGAAACACTAAAAGCGATTGCGTTAGAACATATAAATTTAATACAAGTAAAATCCTATATAATATGAACTTAATAGAAGAAAAAAGAGATGAATTAGAGCAATTTATCAAAGAACAGATGATTGGTCCTGGAGGTTGCGCCGGAAGGTTTGGAAAAAACGGTCTTGCCCCCCATGAAGAAGTCTTAAACACAACCCCAGGCTCCGTATATAATACAGCCATCCTTTTCCCCGAAAAAGCAGTGGATGTTGTTATAAATGAACAACAAGAAGAAAACAACAATCAAGAAGGGAACAACATCGTTTCGGGTGAGGCAGGAGAACAAACCTTTGACGACAGAGACCAAAACAACGGTAATTCCGACCAAGATGATGATTTCTCTATAGAGCGCCGCTTTCCAAATGTCATGGCAATATCATGCTGTCTAAATGAAAAAGTCGACTTAGACAAAAATGTGATAATTCGTGTTACGGGAAGGTATTACAGAAAGATTGAAGGTGATGATAGGAAGAATGTTTATATTTTGATTCCAGAAAACCGACGTGAATATTTGATAAACCATCTTTCATCTGACGAAGAGATTCAAAAATCTTTCAATTTAGTTGACGGGAAACTATATGCATTGTTTGGCACTTCTGCAGCAGCTTCTATTTCTGAGCATGTAAAAGAATTGAATAAAAAGTGGGCGAGATTTATTCGTAGCATCGTGCATGAAAAGGAATGGGGGGACAAACTTTTTGAGAATGTCAAAGAAGAGCATCTTCTGCTAAGTGTATGTCGTCGTAATTTGTTTGACAAACTCAAGAACAAAAACACCGATTTACAATGCGCCAAAGAAATCAAACAACTGATTGATACGATTGGCCAATATGAGCAATCCTTGCTAGATATGCAAGACTTGATAAATCTTTACTTCGGCAATAATTATGGCTTTTGGGAATCAAAACCAGTGGATTGGCCGGTAGATTTGTCACAAATCCCATTTAACCAAGCCCGTCGTTCATATACTGATTCGCAATGCGATAGTCTTAAATACAAGATAGACACTTTCAGTAGAAGAATTTCTGGTAAAGATTATACCATTGAAATGTCTTTATCGCTTTTGTTACAAATTACTAAAGACTTTAGAAATCCTTCGAATCAGAATAAGTACTTCAAGGTTATGTTGAGAAATACAACTACACCTTTTGTGGAAACACAGCAAGATCATTATACCATTGTTAATGAAGAATTGAACAAGTCGTGCTTTTTTGGCATGAAAATAGAACTTGAAAGTGAGTTCCTTGAACCTTACAGAAAAGAGCAAACGTATCAAGACAAAAACAAAGAGGAAGACCGTCTTAAGTTTTTATATAGAGATATTTGCGATTATGGAGTGGGGCATCTCTGTTCTGTAGATTGGGACAAAAAGAACCATAATAAAGTATGGTCTGAATTCTTACCTACATACGATGTGCCAGATGTTGAGTTCACACCGCGCAATAAAAGAGCAGGTTGGGTGCAAGAAGTCGAAAACAAAGAAACACGCATTGTTCCACCTCGATTTCTTGAGAATGAGGATTGCTTGAGTTTACATCGTTTATCCACTTTTTCTGATGTTGTTGATGAGGATATAAGAGAGGACTTGAAAATGTTTGTTGACAAGTATCAAGAGTGGATAAATTTGTTGCCAGACCAAAGTCAAGGAGATGCTCTGTATGATGATTTTGCTCAATATACCAAGGAACAATGTCAATTAGATTGCAACAGAATAAGTGAAAATATTTCCCTTGTTCTAGGTGAAGATGAGAATTTGCACATTTTCCGATTGATGAATTCTGCCATGTTGATGCAGATGTGGCATAATAAAGACCATTATGGTCAGATACAACTTCCGATAACTCCTGAATTTTATGAAGACAAAGGAAATTCAGGTGATTGGTGTCCTAAGTGGCGCCCTTTCCAATTGGCATTCATTCTTCTGAATTTGGATGGTGTTATTCAGAGAAAGGATGACCCAAAATGGGAAAAACGAAATGAATTTGTGGATTTGGTTTGGTTTCCAACGGGAGGCGGTAAGACGGAGGCGTATTTAGGAATCATTGCTTTGACAATCATAAATCGTAGGAGAAAGTATGGAAATGAGGCTGGAGGAACAACTGCTATTATGCGTTATACATTGCGTTTGTTGGCAACGCAGCAGTTTGAGAGAGCATTGAAACTGATTCTTGCCCTTGATCAAATCAGAATATGGGGGAATGATGCCAACTACCCCAATTATCAAATAGGCGAAGAACCGGTTTCTATCGGTCTTTTTGTTGGGCAAAGCTCATTACCAAACACATATAAAGATCTAGATTCCGAGGCAAAAAAATGGATCTACAGGTACGAACCGAGGCACGAAAAGACTAATATTCCATTGGGCAAATGCCCTTGGTGCGGAAAAGATTTATCATGGACAGCCTTGTATGGTTATCGTAGTTTTAAGTATCAATTTAACTGCATAAATGAAAAATGCACCTTTAGCGAACAAAGATTGCCTGTTCAACTTTGCGACGAACAGATTTATGCTGATCCGCCAACATTATTGTTTGGCACCGTGGATAAATTTGCACAATTAGCCCGCAAGGTATCCACAAGACACGATAGTGTTGGGAAAGATTCAAGACGCTTGTTTGGTGTCGGTGATGGAATACAGTATTTAACTCCTGATCTGATTATTCAAGACGAGTTACATTTGCTGTTAGGCCCCCTTGGTTCTGCTGTAAGTCTTTTTGAGGCAGCCATTGACCAATTGTGTACAAGGACAACAACAAATTCAGAAAATCAAATAATAGAAGTTCGTCCCAAGATTATTTCTTCTACGGCAACAACAAGAAACACCGAACTTCAAATTCGTGCTTTATATGACAGAGGGATAAACATATTCCCCAAGAGTGGCGTTGATTACGATGACTCGTTTTTTGCTTTTTATAAGAGACAACGCATTGGTGATTCAGAAGAATGGATTTCGAAACGTCGGTACAAAGGTATTATGCCTACTGGAAGAACACAAATGCTGATGCAACTTCGTTTAGCCGCAATACTATTCGTACATAGGGCAAAATTTGAAAAAGAACATTGGCAAGAAGGGGTTAATGATGACCCATATAATAGTGCTGCCGATAATTATTATTCTATCATCTCATATTTCAATAGTTTGAAAGAAGTTGGTAAAACAGATGCACAATATCCATATGAGTTTACTAAGTATTTGCAACGTCTATACTCTCGTGTTATAGGTCATTGCGGATTGCTGGATTGCTATTATGCAGATGAAAACACATTATCGAGCGAAGAATTAACAGGAAGACTATCAGGGTCGCAAGTCGTTGCAACGCTCGACAAGGTTCAACGAAAATTTGACGTGAATCATCGGTTACCTCATCTTGATAATAACAATGTTATAGTGTCTGGATCAACTCTACCTGATTATATTTTGGCGACGAACATGATTTCTGTCGGTATAGATGTTGATCGTTTCAATACTATTATAATGAATTCCATGCCAAGAAATATTGCCGAATACATACAGGCAAGTTCCCGTGTGGCAAGAAAACACAAAGGATTGGTTCTAACCTCTCATAATCCGTATAGAGTGCGAGACACTTCACACTATGAAAAATTCATCGAATTTCACGAAAAGATGTATTACTATGTTGATCCCATTTCCATTACTCCTTTCTCAAACAAAGCTATAGAAAAGTACTTGCCTCTATATCTTGCCACCATTATTAGGCATAGATTTGCTAACTTGCAGAATAACAGAACGGATGCAGGTAATATAATAAACAATGCACAACAAGTCAAAGATGACTTAAAAAAATATTTCCTTGATAGAAAGAATGAAACACAGCGCATAACGAATAAAGATCCCGAACTTGAAACTATGTTGAGGAATCTTTTGGATGATGATATGAATCAAGTAATAGATTGTTTCATTGATGATGCGATACTACAATGGGAGGATTTGGCTAACGGTAACGCAGAATTGTGGTATTATAAAGATAGTCAATATCTTAATGGGCATAATCCATTGTTCTTATTCTCCGAGACAGAAGAATATGACGATACTCGAGGTGATTCATATTGGACAGTCCCAGATTCTTTGCGAATAGTAGAACCTGAAGCAGTATTAAAAATTCAAAACTTATATTAATTATGATACACAACAAATATCAATATAATCAAGGAATAGGTAAGTATAAAGTACTTTCGTCGACAGCAGGTGTAGGGGCTATCGTCCCAACAACATGGGGTGGTTTTATTATGCCACTTAGTATAGACAATTGGCCAATGATTCGTTTGTTTACAGACCGCAGATATAAATATCCTAGTGATTCTTTGGAAAGAATTGCAGACGACACCAAGTGCGTATTGATAAACGATCGGAGATTCGTAGAATATCTGAAAAAAATTCAGAGGTTGCAAAATTTTGAAGCGTTAATAGCTGTCCCACATCTTATTATAGATGAATACAACTATTGTGATTACCAATCACATCCCCTATTCAAAAAATGGGCAAAAGACAATCAAAAAAAACAAAATGAAACAGATGTGGAATATGTCAGTAGATTTATAGCTGAGGATGACACTCTGACAATTCCTTCAATTGTATTCCCGAGATGGTTTAGATCTGGCTTGGGAAGCCGTGAATTGATGCCCATTGAAAAATGGGATGACAAATGGAAGGCCGATATTCAAGAATTTAAAATTCAGCAAGCTAAACTAGATCATAAGGTCAAGGATTCGTATACACAGTTTATAGAACCAGTAGAGTGCAAAAAAACTGACGATAAAAAAACTATAAAAGCAAAAAAACGCACTGAAAAAGATGGAACAGATTCATACTACCCTGACACAAATCCTCTTGAGCAAGTGCAAATGGTATTGATTTGTCCTAATGGACATATTTCAGATATTCCTTGGGACAATTATTTTGCATTTAAACTGGCTGCAAAAAAAGCAGGTCGTAGACTCTCAGGTGAGGATTATAGAGACCTTTTCAATGTGAATGCTGATACTTGTATTAACGGACAAGCGCACAAGTTACAATGGTTACCAAGCAGAAACAATCCTGATAGTTATGGCACTTTGAAATGTTCAAACCCAGGTTGTGGTGAGTCTGTTTCATTGGAAGGTATTATGAACATAAGACCAAGATGTCAAGGAGAAAAACCTTGGGTTGGCAATCCGCAAAGCAATCAACACGCAAAAGAGAATTGTGACCAAACCATGCGATGGGCACTGGTCACAAGTAACAGTGTTTATTATGCAGAAAGCTTTAATAGTTTGTATATTCCAAATGAATTATTGGGCATCCAATTAAGTTCTCAATTAAATGATGTGTTAGATAAGTTGGTTGAAAAGCAAGAAAAATGGAGAAACAACAATCAGAACAATAGTGATTTCTTTGAGGGTTATCTTTTCCCAACAATATTAAAGGACGAAGTAGAAGATATTCTAAGGAAAGAGGTTCCTGATGGCATGGTGAAAAATATTACAAATGTTTTTAAACAGATTGCCCAAGAAGATTCACTGGATGGTGAATCTGGTATAATATATAGATCTTTGAAAAGGGGATATGGTGTAGGCATCGGAAGCAATGCTGTCAAGATAATCTGTATTAAAAAAATAGATGCAAGTCTTTCTAATAATGACGCTGAGTTGGTTTTACAAACATTTGAACAAGGGCCACAAGAAGAAATGACCCCAGAAAAATATCGTTTTGATGAATTCAAAGTTTTTATGGAGAATCAGTTTTACAGAGATCCTGAAGATAAATATCTCTGTTTCAACGATATTGATTTGAGTTTAATGGATTCGACTATTAGTCGGTATTTTTCTAAAATCAAGCAATTCTCCAATTTGGCCGTCAGTACTACACAATTACAATTTACAAGGGCTTCCAATGAAGATTCAGATGATGAACAACAAGGAAATGATGCTGTAAATCAAATGATTTTCGATCGCAACAGGGATGAAGTATTAGCTCTTCCCGCCAATCAAAACTTTGGAGAAGGATTGTTTTTTGCTTTGAAAGAGGATATGGTTCGTGAGTTTTGTGATCGGAATGAAATAGTGGATAGGTATGGGAATATAGTTCATCGCGGGTTAGGGCAAAATTTAAAAGCACAAATGGACCAATATGGTGCTGCAAAATTTTACTTATTGCATACGTTTTCTCATATAATTATGAAAGAATTGGAGTTCACCTGTGGATATCCTACTGCAAGTTTGCAAGAACGCCTATATTATTCAGATAGGATGTGTGGAGTGTTGATTTACACCGCAGATGGTTCAGAAGGAAGCATGGGCGGATTGGTCGCTCAAGGGTTCCCAACAACCATTGAAAAAATAATTAAAAAGGCTATTGAACGTGCAGTGGATTGCAGTTCAGATCCACTATGCTGGGAACATACTAATGACCAATTAAATTTTGCTGCATGTTTCTCGTGTTGTATGGTTTCTGAAACATCATGTGAATACTTTAATATGGGATTAGACAGGAGGGATTTGGTTGATAAAGATTTTGGTTATTTTAAAGATCTTGTATGATAACTATACCGACCGTTTTGAACAAAATTTAGACTTTAAAGTCAGTCTCACCAGCTGACTTTTTTTGTCTTTTGGAGAATGTTGTAATGTGATGATTCAAAAATATTCTGCAACAAGTTGAAAAAAATATTTTTCTCAGCTATATGAATGTAGAAAAACAATACATTATTAACCAACCTCTAAATCCACATTTATATGCAAAACAACGAAACCAAAAGCAATTTTTCAGAAATCTTCATCGGCGAGAACGGCAAAATGGGCGTGAAGCTCAGCAACGGCAAGGTTGTCATCCCTGCGCTTTACGACGAGATTGCCTACACTTATCACGATTACATTGCGGCCAAACGTCCCTACGTAGCCATAAAAGACGGCAAATACGGATTGGTACGCCCCGACGGCAAGGGGACAGAGCTGACCCCTTTTGTCTATGAAATCATCGCAGCAGTGCCCGAGATTCCTAACCATTTCCTTTACAAGAAGGAAAAAGGCGAACGCTTTGGCATCATGGCAATGGACGGTCGCGAAATCACCCCCTGCAACCTCGATTCCTACAGCTGCAATGGTCAGACGGTCTATTTCCGCAGCGGCAACCACCGAGGACTCTGGCAGTGGGTTATCGACGAACTGCTGGAACCCATCTACGACGACATCGAAGTCCTCGACATTGACGAGCCCACACTGTTTACCCTTAACGGTGAGAAAGGCTATGTGAAGGTCGAAGACCATAGCTTTATTCCAGAAAGTCTGAAAGAAACCATGGATGAGGACGCATGGCACGATATGCTGATTGAGTGCTTCTGCGACCAGTATCTTGATATTTTGGACTGATACTTAACATGTTGATTCTGTATATCTTACAAACCACTCTGTGTTTTTTTCCTAAAAAACCGGCTTAAGTATCAGACCTTTTGTGTACTTTTGGAGTCCCTTGTGAATGAAACAAGGCACCGAACCTGGAGAAAACCTCCTGTCATATCAAAGGCGGCAGTCGGTTGATCATTCTTTGGTTGGTTCGGCACCTTGACTCAACACATAGAAGCGTCGTCTGGTTTATTCTTTCGAGGGAATTTCAGACGGCGTTTCTTTTTTGCCCTTACGGCGGCGCACCTTGACGTTCTCTGCCCTGATTTGGGCATCGACGAGCCGGGCAAATGCTGCGTAAGTGGCGAGGTCCTCGTTGCACTTGGCTTCGAGATGCACCACCAGCTTCTGGTTGATGTATTCGACAATCTCGTCCTTCAGGTCGGTGGCCGATAGGGTCTTGTCCTTCTGTAGTTGGAGCTGATACTCCAGCTGTGAGCTGTCGAATATCTTTTGTGCCTCACGAAGCTTATCCACCGCAGTCTTCAGGTCGACCAAGCCTTCCAGGTGGGAGGCTGTGTCGGCTTCGGACAGGCGACGGAGTATCGCGGTGATCAGAGCGGTCTTGCTCTGGTAATTGCCTTCCTGTATCGAAGGAAGGAAGTCCTCGAACACAGGACGTAACACAGTCCAATGGGACTGGACGGTTTCGTCGGACAGCTTGTCGTAACCCTTCTTGAGGTTGACCAAGGCGCTGACGCAGCGGTTGCGATGCGTGTCTTGTACCTCAAGCGAGTTGATGAGGCGGTTGTTCCGTAACGAATCCAGGATACGATCCGACAGACCTTTCATGTCTGCCATCACGTTGCGCAGATAGTCATCTGCTTTCAGTTCAGCTGCGAAGCTCTCGTATGAGCCGCACAGGTTGTGGGCCAGGCCCGCCACTTCGGCGACCTTAAGCCCTCTAAAAAGATGGGACATATTATACATGATAGTATGTGTTATGACCGCCACCTTTGATATATTTCCATCTCTCTTGCCAAGCGGAACGCAGGTTGGCTTTTTTCCGTGGTCAAAAAGGCAAGCGGAGAGATTTTTCACGTTTTTCGCGTGCAAATGCCCCAGCCGTTGTCGGGGCTGCACTTTTCCCGCGCAAAACACTCGCGCGGTGGTCTGTTTGGCCTTTTTCTGTCGTGAAAAGGTCAAGCCGACAAAAGGTCTTCCCATGCACCCTCCGAACGGGCACGATGAGGCGTTCCCTTCGGTAGGCGGAATGGGGCTTCGGGCAGAGGCAAATAAAGTTGCCGTGGTAGTGATGTCATAATTCAGTATCATCGTCTATAGCTTGTTGCTTGGGTTCTTCTTCTGTTGTGTCTGCCTTGTCCTTGTAGTAGGACTTCAAGCGGTTCTTGCGCCAATGGTCACGACATCGTCGTTCGCAATGTTCCTCGAGTTCACTGAGGCTCATGACTGCCACGCCCTTTCGCATGGCATAACGGCTCAGGAAGCCTTTTTCGGCCAGCAGGATGTAGCCATCGCTTTTGGCGTATTCCACAGCGACATAGTCTTGGAGGGTGAGGTAGCAATGTTGTTCGCAATGGTCATATTCTTCGTAATAGCTGGGCATCTCTTTTTCGGGGAAGCGTAGCTCTTCGAGGTTCCCTTTGCGCAAGTGGGTTTGAAGTCGTTCAAGGGTTTTGGCACTCAGCCGGGATGATTGGTAGACATCGAGGCTGAAGAGGGTGACGCCGGCATGCTTGCTTTTCTTGGGCAGGTCATCAGCAAATAGGTTTGCAAGCTGATCAATAGAGATGATAATTTTCATTTTTATACAAATATGTTTTTTGGGTCAATGGAATCCACCTCAACGTCGAGCAGCGAGGCTGCCTTGGCGGGGGTGATGAGTTCGTTGCTAAGGGCTTGCAGCACGAGGCGGCGCAAGTAAGTGGTGTTTTCGGGTTGCCAAATGCTAATGCGCACCCGGTTGCGGTACGCTACGTTAGTTTTCTTGTTTACAGCAATGTTGAATCGTTTGGAATAGGCATCGTCGATAATGCCGTGTAGGTGGGCTTTGTACATGAGGGCCTCGATGGAGATGCCGTAGTCGCGTTGCAAACCGACCAACTCCTCGAAGGTGAGGTTTTTGCGTTTCTCGCCGAGGCGTTCGACAAGGACTGAAGTGGGGATGAGCATCTCGCTGGCGAAGGCGTTGCAGAGGCGCTCGACGTCGGCACCCTCCTCGAAACGGAGCAGCAGGTGAGCCATCTCATGGAAGAGGGTGAAGCGTTTGCGTTCGGGTTCATAGGTGGCGTTAAGGACGGCCAGTGGGGTGTGGTTGGCCATGGCGCTGGTGCCGTCAAACTTTGAGTCGGCCTCCACCTCCACGATGCGGAAGCCGAGCGACTCAAGCAGGGCGATAGGGGTGAAGATAGGGGCTTTGCCGAGGCCGAGTTCGTTGCGGATGCGTTGTGCCATGGCTTCGGCTTGGATAAAGGTGGCGACAGGGGTGTCGCTGTAGTCAAGTTGAAAGGGTTGGTTGATGTTGCACACCTGTTCGATGTCGGCGATGCGTTCCATCTGATCGGTGGCCATTTGTTGGATGGCGGCAATTTGCTTGGCGCCTAGCGAAGCCCGCTTCCGAAACTTCCAGGCGCTGGCAGGGATGGTGACAGTGAAAGGATGGTGGAAATAATCGATGTCCACCCCCAGCGCGACGGCGAGGGCCGCCTGCACCTCGCTTGTCGGCATCATCTTGCCCGTCTCGTACTTGGCAATGGCGTTGGCCGACAGCCGTATGTCGAGCCTCTCGCTTAGCTCGCGTTGCGAGAGGCACCGCATCTTACGGGCATTGGCCAGCCGTTCTCCAAATACCGTGTTTGTTTCTTTCTCCATTTCTTTTCATTTTTGATTTTGTTGTTGTTGAAGGTTTTATTTATTAAGGTGTCATTGTTTTCTTGTTGTCTTCAGTTTGCAAAAATACAATATTTTTGAAATACTGAATATATTTGACAAAAAAACCTTTTTTTACTTCAAGTTGAAAAATACCCTCCCTGACACTATAAGTATATAGTAAACCATTTTGTGTAACCCTAACAACTAATAAAATGAACAGGAACTTCTTTTATGACGCTTTTTTTTCGACTTTTTTACATCTTGACTAAGGGTAAATGCCAAGTTGTGCGTCAATGAGTGGGAGTGATAGAAAAATGGTGAAGTAACCTGTTCGGTTCCTGAAGGATCTCACTCCTTGTATAAAGATTATGAAGCGATAACTTTTGACCTATTTATGATGGTTTTCAGCTTGTCTGTGCCTTTTTTTACTCTCGCTGAAAACAAATTAAATAATTGTCTAACAATAACATAAACTAAAAAACCATGGTGAACAGCAACATGCTTGTCGACGAACACGTCGGTCTGGTCAGCAAGATGGCCAAACATTTGATGAAGACAAACACACACTGTGACTGGTTGACTGAGGACGACCTCCTCGGTGCCGGTTACGAAGCCCTCTATGCCGCAGCACGCAACTATGACCCTTCGCGTGAGGCGTCGTTTAAGACTTATGCCACGACTTGCATCAGAAATGCCATGGTGGCTGAGATTAGGACTATGTTTCCTGTGAGAATCAATGACAAACAAACCAAGAAAAGCCTCGTCCGCAACGGCGAGGCCGAAGGTGACGCAGAAGTGTTCGAACAGGCGAGACTGTTGGAACATTATGAATGGGAACAGCGCAAGCAGCAAGAAACGGTAGCCGACATCCTGGGGAGGTTGACACCCGACGAACGCTGGCTGATTCGCTGCTACTACGGCTTCGACGATGATGCAATGACGCTTCAAGGCATTGCCGACTTGCTGTTGGTCACCCCGCAAGCCGTCCACAAACGCCTGACTCGAGTCCATGACAAGCTGCGCAAGCTTGTCATGGACAGCCGTTCTTATTACCATATGTGTGCATAATGTCACAGTCACACGACGGTGAATGAATCCCTTTGAGTTTTGATTTTGCAACTTTATTTTCGATTCAAGTTGAAAACTCCAGGAGTTGGAGCTATAAAGTAGTGTGTGAGTATTTAGAAACGACGCAAGACATCGCGACTATGACTTATGACAATGACCTTGACTGCTCAATTTAAAGTAAAAGCGGTCATAGTCATAGTCAATGGTCATAGTCAAAAAAAACATGCAATTAAAAACACAACCACCAAATTCAACTACAGCTATGAACACAGACTACCCCAAGAAAGTAAACTACCAAGAATATGAGCACGCTTTCAGCAGCGATTTGCTGAAAAAATTCGTGGAAGGTCAACTACGTGATTTCGACACAGAAACCATGCGCGGCTTGATTTATGGCTACACCTTTACGGAGGATTATGCAAAGGGCATTATCCCCGACGAACTCAGCGCGGAGTATTGGAAGCAGAAAAACAAAGGCAGGTTTTCAGGCTCCCAACGATTAACTTGCGCACAACTTTCCCTTTCAGAATATCTGGGACAAGAACTACTGATTTGCGAGGCGATAGAAAGTACGGGAAAGGGCACGCTCGACGATCCGTATTGCGTCATCTGCGTGGGGCATGAATACGAGTTCCTGAGAACCTACCGCCCGACCATGAGGGTGGTGAGCCAGCGCCTGCTTCCAGGACATATAGATTGCCTTGAGCTTGAAGAGGTAGTAGGCGGCTATTCCGAAACCATCTATTTCGACATCAGCCGTTGGTTCGAGAGAGGCAAGATAAAATGACAACACTATAGACATGAACAGACTTCCATTAATAAAATCAATCATCATGGGCATCATCAAAACACACGACGACTTCAAGCATCCTGAAGGGAAAATCCAACTGTTGAACGGCAATGTACTCGACTGCTATCCATTGGAACAGCCAAAGGTAAAGGTGGACAATGAACTGAAATTGGATACTAACGGCGCTTATATGAGTGTTGGAAAGCCCAAACCAGTTGCGACACCAACAAACGACGAGCAAAAGAAAAAGGAGGAAAGCCTTTTCTTGCACAACGCTTTCCTGTTTCTCCAGCATAGGGATAGGATTATGTCGGATAGCCGCATGTTCCTTTGCCCAGTGCCCATCCAAAACGGAATGGCCTACACGGGGACAAGTGGATTCCAAAGTCCCACCTTGGGCGTTTACCTTGAATGGTGGCTGAACTGCGAAAGCGCCTTGATTTGCGACGGAAACGGAATGAAAAAACTGGTTTACCAAATCGCTGGCAGCCCTTTGTCAGGCAGAAATAGCTGTGGCGTTGTCGACGAAAACGGCAAAACCGAAACGGAATCCATTCATCCGTTCTCGTCGCTATGGCCCAACTTCATGAGGGTCAACAGCCGCTATGACGAGGCAAAGAGTCTGTATCAGGCTTACTCGTTGGAACAGGTCGTCGATATTTTGGAAGGAGAAAGCCTTTCCTTGATTGACGACATGGAGTTGGAGAATATATATCTGAGGAGTGAGCTTTACTGGAAGACTAAGGATATGCCGGCTAAGATACGAAACCTGGAAGACACGATTGGACGTCTCAAATTCAGGTTGTTTTATGCGTATCGTGACGATCTGAAGGCCATCATGGCAATCTATGAAGAGAAGAAGGAGAAGAAGGAAAAGAGAGAAAAGGAAATCGACGAAGCGTGCAAGGAACTGTATGGACAACTGAAGTCGGGCGAGATTGACAACAAGCAATACCAGAAGCGACTCACTCCGCTGAAAAAGGAAAAAGAGAACAACATTTATTTGCTGCGAGAATACCGCCGTTCCGCGCTTGAGCCGTTGTTTCCCGACTTGGGTTACACCATAAGTGACGTGGAGGAATTTTTCAAGGATCCTCGCTCAGCAGGTCCTTTGAAATCCAGTAGTGGACGGTTTTTCTGAAAAAACGGCAAATAAAACAATAAGTAGATGAGCATATTTAGTTTAAATAATAGACGCGAGACTACGGGACATTGGCTTGTCTAACTTGGTTGGGATTTAGTGCAGCTTAGAGTATGGAAAATTCACCAATTGGTGCCGTTTGTATTTGTAATTCATTGAAAATCTATATCTTTGTGGCGGAATAAAATCTGAAGCCAAGAATGAAACAGAAAGAATGTTGCTGAATTGGAAAGAGTATTGCGAGACCAAAAGGAAGAACAGAAAAGCACAGAGTAGCTAGTACTTCTATGACACAAAAAAACCGAGACCCAAGCCTCGGTTTCATTGTTTGGATACATTTAACATCACGCCAGCTCAAACTGCTCCAAGAACTTCAGGTCGTTCTCGAAGAACAGCCTCAGGTCGTTGATGCCGTATTTTAGCATGGCGATGCGTTCTACGCCCATGCCGAAGGCGAAGCCGGTGTATTTCTCTGGGTCGATGCCACTGGCGATGAGGATGTTGGGGTCACACATGCCACAGCCGAGGATTTCAACCCAACCTGTGTGCTTACAGATGTTGCAACCCTTGCCGCCACAGATGTTGCACGAGATGTCCATCTCCGCTGAGGTCTCGGTGAAGGGGAAATACGAGGGACGGAAACGTACTTTGGTGCCCTCGCCGAAGAACTCCTGCACAAAGTGGTACAAGGTCTGCTTCAGGTCGGCGAAAGAGACGCCCTCGTCGATGTAAAGGCCCTCAATTTGGTGGAAGATGCAGTGGGCACGGGCTGAGATGGCTTCGTTGCGGAACACGCGGCCAGGGGCGATGATGCGGATGGGCGGCTGGTGGGTCTCCATCACGCGAACCTGTACACTCGAGGTGTGGGTGCGCAGCAACACATCCGAAGCCTTGTTGACATTGGGTTCCTTGCTGATGAAGAAGGTGTCCTGCATGTCGCGGGCGGGATGGTCGAGCGGGAAGTTCAAGGCCGAGAAGACGTGGTAGTCATCCTCAATCTCGGGACCTTCGGCGATGGTGAAACCGAGATGCGAGAAGATCTCGTTGATGTCGCGACGCACGATGGATAGCGGGTGACGGGCACCTTTCATGTCGGCGGCGGGCATGCTCATGTCGAAGCCGGCATCGTTGCTATGCTGGTTTTCGAACTTCTGCAGCTGCTCCTCCACCTTGTCTTGCACGATGTTCTTCAGCTCGTTGAGCTTCATGCCCATCTCCTTGCGGAGCTCAGGGGCCACAGTCTTGAAATCAGCAAACAAGGCAGGGATAACGCCTTTCTTGCTCAGATAAGTGATGCGGAAGTTCTCCAAAGCCTCTTTACTGTCGGCCTGGAAGTCACGCACTTGGGATAGTATCTCTTCTACTTTTTCTTTCATTGGTTTATTAGCTTTAAGCTTTAAGCTATAAGCCGTAAGCAGCAGCAAATCAAACGCTTACTGCTTATGGCTTATAGCTTATGGCTTATTATTTTTCAATCGTAACAGAAATGATAGTCACAGGCTCGACGGGGACGTCCATGCGTCCAGTCTTCACAGCGGCTATTTTGTCGACAATGTCCAAACCCTCGGTCACTTCGCCGAACACGGTGTAGTCGCCATCAAGATGGGGCGTGCCACCCACGGTCTTGTAAGTCTGGCGTTGACGGGCGTTGAGCACCTTGCCAGAATGGCTTTCGTACATGTCTAACCATCTGTCGTCGTACACCTTGCCTTGCACGATGTAGAACTGTGAGCCGCTGGAGGCCTTCTTGGGGTTCACTTGGTCGCCTTGGCGAGCGGCACAAAGGGCACCTTTCTTATGGAAGTGGTTGTCCTTGAATTCGGCAGGAACGGTGTAGCCCGGGTCGAGGCGACCGTCGGCATTCTGTCCACCTTGAATCATAAAGTCCTTGATGACACGGTGGAACGGCGAACCATTGTACCAGCCCTCGTTCACCAACTTGATGAAGTTGTCGCGGTGCAAGGGTGTGTCGTTATACAATTTGGCTTTCATGGTTCCCATTGTGGTCTTGATGACGACGACGGTTTCCTTTTCTTGTTTCTGTTGTGCCGAGCAGGTCAACCCTGCGATAATCAAAGCGGCTAAAAGCAATTTCTTCATATTTTCTTAGATTTAAAGATTCAAGGATTCAAAATTCAAAGATTTAAAATTCAACAAACCTCATACCTCGTACCTCATTCATCATTCATCATTCCTCATTCATTTACGATGGAATAAGTGACCTCAAGCTTCATTTTCTCTCCCACCGGGGCATCTGGGCCGTTAATCACAAGGCGTTGTGCGTTATATGAAGCGCCGTTGATGCCCAGGCTGAGCCCCATGTTTTCTTTTTCTTCCATGATGATACTCTGCAGGTATTCAGAGATTCTGAAAGTGACAGATTTATCGCTTGAGCTATATGTCCCATCGAAAAAGCTGTTGCCTTCATAATAGTCGGGTAGGAGATAGGTGGTGCTGTCGGTATTGAAGCCGATCAAAGAGAAGACGGTCGGGGCTTTGTAGATGGAATCTGTGGCCAATTGAGAGGCGGGCAATATCAGTCTTGCCTCGTTAATGACAAGATGACCTTCGGTCAGAGAATCGGTCCAACGCGTAAGGTTGGGGAATTTAATCCAAACCTTCACGCCGCCCATGGTTTGCAGATACACTTCTTCTTGTCCCAGAGCTGGTTGTTGGTCAAGCACTTGACTGATAAGAGGCGGGCAACCTTGGGTGTAGTCATGGTCAATATGATTGAAGTAGGTATCCGAAGAGGTCACATAGAAATTGTAGCGCATGTGTTTTTCGGGTGTGGCTGCGTCGTGGTAGTAGAGTTGCAGCAGGGTGTGTGTGTTGTTGGTCAGGTTGAGGTAGGTGATGGCGCCATCTGTGACCACAGGGTCGCAGGTCAGGTACAGACCCTTGAAATATTGCTTGAAGAGGTCGGGACGTGAGAAAGCCGTTGTGTCGAGAGACATAAGATATTGGCCCAACTGCTGACTCAAAGGTACGCGGATGATGGGTTGCTGAACGGTGTCGGTGCCGATGATGTGCGTTTTGGTTCTGGGATGCGGATAGAACTGATGACCGTTGGCTTGGTCAACAACGTTTGTGGCCACCGTTGAATGATTGTAATAGGTGGTTTGTGCTGACAAGGTGTCCGTCAACTCATAGGCGTGAACGGTCTGCAACGCGGTCGTGTCGCCATAATATCCTGCGATACAGAGCTGCAATACCAAGGAGTCCAACACAGGGTTGCTGCCGAAGCTCTGACCAGCCACCGAAGGACGGAATTGGGTATAGAAACCGGCTTCGGAAGTGCCAAAGACGGGGTCTTTCATGGCGCCCAGCAGGGCGTTAGTGACGTTTCCCGTGGTGACGGAATCGAGATAAGAATGGCAAAGCACCTCTACCGTATCGGTATGATAGATGCCAATGTAGTTGTCGCCCGAGATTAAATTGTTGCCGACGGTTTCAGGGGATTTCTTGCACGAGGCGAAAGCTATAAGCAAAGTGGCGGTTAATAATGCTATAAAGGTTCGAGCAGTTGAATGCTGTGTTTTCATCAGATTGAAAATTGTTGAGATTATTCGTTGTGGGATAACTCAAAAAAGTGGTTCTTATTGTTTTTGAAGAATGGTGTCGTAGAAATCATTGCAGGCTTGAGCGTAATGCACCTGCTCTTGATAGGAAAGGACGGGCTTCTTGACGGTCTGCAGATGGGCTGCAATCTCGGGGTGCAGATGCTCGGTGCTCACCACGATGCCGTCGGAATAGTCGATGGCCGCCTTAGTCAGGTTGACGTAGTTGGCTTCCTTGAAATATTTGAGGTCTTTCGCGTTCATGCCCTGAAGCTTCATCTTCTTGTCGAAACCCGCTCTGAAAGTCTCATCGAATCCATCGTCATAGATAGAATAAATGATTTTCGACTCGTTGAATAATGGATTGTCTCTCACGTTCATGGCCCGTTTGATGTAGACAGGCATCAGTGCCGAGATCCAGCCATGACAATGGATGACATCAGGCGACCAGTTGAGTTTCTTCACCGTCTCGATTACGCCACGGGTGAAGAATACGCAACGGCTGTCGTTGTCTTCGCAAAAAGTACCATTTTCATCATACATCAGGTATTTCTTTTTCGTGAAAAAGTCATCGTTGTCGATGAAATAAATCTGCATCCTTGCCTTCTGGATAGAGGCCACTTTGATGATAAGGGGGTGGTCCGTGTCGTTGATGATGAGGTTCATACCCGATAGACGAATCACCTCGTGAAGTTGGTTGCGACGCTCGTTGATGACACCGTAACGTGGCATGAAAATTCTGATTTCCTTTCCGCTTTCTTGTGTGGCTTGAGGCAGGTATCGTCCCACAAGGCTCATCGGAGTTTCCGGAAGATAGGGGGCGATTTCCTGGTGGACAAATAGTACTCTTGTTTTGTTAGTCATTGGCTATAATCTTCTTAGAAACTACAAAATTACGCATTTTTTTTGGAATAACGCAAGAAAAAATTCAAATTTGTTGATTTACAATTTCTTGACTATGACTTGTGGCAATAACTATGACCGCTCTATCTCAATAGGAATGCGGTCATTGTCATAGTCATTAGTCATAGTCCCAACAATTCAACAATTGACAACATCGAATTATCATTTCAATACCCAACAATCAACAATAATCCATATCTTTGCAAAATCAAACACAGCCCGCTATGGAATACGAACACTTTGAAAATCAAGAGCATGATTGGGAATCCAACCTCAAGGTCACTGAAGGAGTGGACGGTCCTATCCAAGTCAACCCGAACGCTTTGGAACGTATGAAGCGCAACCAGCAGCAACTTATGCCGCTGGAATGGTATGTCGACGGCATCCTCAAAGGCGACCGTGTGACGCTCAGCAAAGCCATCACCTTGGTGGAGAGCGCCCTGCCCAAACATCAGGAGTTGGCGCAACAGATCATAGCGGCATGTCTGCCCCATGCAGGTAAGGCCTTGCGTTTAGGCATTACCGGTGTTCCTGGTGCGGGCAAGAGTACTTTCATCGAGGCCTTGGGCGTGCATTTGTGTAACAAAGGACAGAAGTTGGCAGTCTTGGCCATCGACCCCTCAAGCCAACGCTCCAAGGGCAGCATCTTGGGTGACAAGACGCGTATGGAAAGCCTCTCTGTGCATCCCAATGCTTACATCCGTCCCTCGGCCTCGGCAGGCACTTTGGGCGGTGTGGCACGTAAGACAAGGGAAACGATCATCCTTTGTGAAGCAGCGGGTTATGATACTATTTTCGTGGAGACGGTAGGTGTAGGTCAATCCGAGACGGCGGTGCATTCCATGGTCGATTTCTTCCTGCTCATCTTAATCAGTGGTGCCGGCGACGAGCTGCAAGGCATTAAGCGCGGCATCATGGAGATGGCTGATGGCATCGCGGTGAACAAGGCCGATGGCGACAATGTGATGCGCGCCAATCGTGCCGCCGCCGAATGCCGTAACGCACTGCACCTTTTCCCCTTGCCCGAATCGGGACAGGAAACGAAGGTGCTGACCTGCTCTGCCCTGACGGGCTTCCAGATAGACGAGGTGTGGCAGATGGTCGCCGACCACGTTCAGGCCATCCGCGACAACGGCTACCTCTATAAGAAACGCGCCCAACAAGACGTGCAGATGATGTACGACTCGATGGACAGTGCCTTGAAAAACGATTTCTACCAGAACCAATTGGTGGCCGACTTACTTCCATTGGTCGAAAGCGACGTGCGTGGCCAGCGCATGAGCGCTTATATTGGGGCGCAAAAACTTTTGGATGCTTATTTCAACATGCTGAAACGGTGATGTCTATGTGGTACTTTTTCCGTAGGAGAAATCCTGCATGTCTCTAAAGACTATTATCTTTGCCTACAAATTCAAAACAAATTCTAGATATGAAGACCACAAGTTATGACATACAAAAACTAACAGCAAAAGAATATTCTTCGTTAGAAGCCCCTGTTTTGTTTTCCGAGGAAGACCGTAGATTCAATAAATGCTTTGGTATTATTACCATTGGCGAACAAAGGTATAAGTTCTCATGGTATAGTGATTTAGTCGAACCTATTATTGAATTATTGGATTCTAATTTATTTGGAATTGGAATAGACCAACATTTTTGCATACTGAATTCAAGCAATGGCATTTACAAATGTTGGGATTTGGATACTCCCTTTTTGTATATGATAGTTTATGAAGGATATGTTGTTGTTATATGTGAGATAAACATCCTATTTATAAGTTTGGATGCTTTAAAAATTGAAAAAGATTATCTGTTTAGCGAAATAATCTCCGATGTAAAACTTAAAAACCGTATTATGAGGACTGTTTTTATCGATGATAATGAATTAGATATTCCTATCGATGATAATAACAATCCGCATCTTACACTAAAAACGAAATAAAAAAAGACACTGATCAGTAAGATGAAAAGGTAGCAGCCTTTTCTGCTTCGCCATTTATTAGATACAATTCTTTTTGACTGTTGGAGATTGAAATTTCGGTTATAGTATAGTAATACTATTTGTGCGTAAAGCGGCGGAATCCATCAAAAAAATTGCGATTCCGCTGTTTTACGCATTAAAAAGGATGTATTATTAGAGTTTAATTCCGAAAATTTCAACAAAATTCGGAATAGGCTTGCGCCTTCTCCTCATCCCCATTAAGCATATACAACTCATATAGGTTGCGACAGACCTCCTTGCGGACATTTTCTTGCGCCTCGGTCAGCGGACCTTCGCCCAGTTTTTCGAGCACGCGCTCGTATTCCGCTATCAGTTCAGGACCTTCCTCGCCGTTCGACTCCATCGTCTTGGCGTTGTTGAAGGCAATCATCCAGTCTCTTAGTGCCATAATTCTTGCTTTTGTTAGCGCAAAAGTAGGAAAAAACAGCG
>JAEEGH010004073.1_pt1 | contig 37742 bp, 26 predicted proteins | sample 9134181 | NCBI WGS metagenome assembly JAEEGH01 (sample SAMN16246544, study PRJNA631951) | gut metagenome | biome: gut microbiome; feature: rumen; material: DP-attached | host: Bos | place: Iran: Karaj | collected 2018-10 | reverse complement strand
CCAGGGATAGAAATTCGATCACGCCAACGGCGACGGGTAGTGGGAACAGAGATATGCTTGCGTCCCAACAGATAGTCGGCGGTCAACGACCGCTTGGCTTTCTTTAGGTCAGAAGGCTTGCCTGCAAACACCACCTCGCCCCCAAGACGACCTGCCCCAGGGCCGATGTCGATAAGGTAGTCGGCAGCACGGATGATATCCTCGTCGTGTTCCACCACAATAACGGTATTCCCGAGGTCGCGCAAACGCTTCAGGACACCAATTAACTGACCGGTGTCACGCGAATGGAGACCTATGGAAGGCTCGTCGAGTATATACATCGAGCCCACCAACGAACTGCCTAACGAAGTAGCCAGATTGATACGCTGGCTTTCGCCACCACTGAGGCTGTTGCTCAAGCGGCTGAGGGTGAGGTAACCTAATCCCACGTCGACGAGGTAACCCAGACGATTCTTGATTTCTGCAAGAAGACGTTCAGTGACGGCACACTCGTGGGGCGTCAGTCGACTCTCGATATCACGAAACCATTCCACCAGCTTCGACACCGACATCTCCGTGAGCTCGCTGATGCTGCAACCGTCAATTTTCACATAATTGGCATCCTTACGGAGCCTGTATCCCTGACATTCGGGACATACCGTGCGACCACGATAGCGCGCCAGCATCACTCGGTATTGTATCTTATAACTCTGACTCTCCACCCAGCGGAAGAAGCCGTCGATACCCTCCCACGTGCCGTCACCATGCCAGAGGAGGTCTTTCTGCTCTGGAGTGAGTTCGTAGTAGGGTTTATGTATCGGGAAGTCAATCACCGCAGCGTGGCGGATGAACTCGCGCTTTACATCCTGCATCTTGTCGCCATTCCAGCATACGATGGCATTCTCGTAGATGCTGCGGCTTTTGTTCGGCACCACCATATTCTCATCGATGCCGATAACGCTACCATATCCCTGACAAGTGGGGCAGGCACCATAAGGGTTGTTAAAGGAAAAGAAGTTGGGATTGGGTTTCTCAAAAGTGATGCCGTCGGCCTCAAAGCGGTTGGAGAAATCTGCCGTCGAGCCGTCAACCACAACAATGCGACACTGTCCGCGTCCTTCGAAGAAGGCGGCCTGCACACTCTCAGCGATGCGAGCTCGCTGCTCGTCGTCATCGGGACGAACCTCCAGTCGGTCGACAACAAGGTAAACCGCGCCATCAAGCGTTCCCCCATTCAAGCAATCCTCTATGCGAACCACCGTTCCTTTCACCATCACACGCTGATAGCCCTCCTGATGCAGAATCTCCAATTGCGACCGCAGCGGACGCTCCTTGCTGTCCTCCAACAGTGCCAGGATCATCACCTTCACACTTTCCCTTTCACCTTTCACCTTTGACCTTTCACCTAAGATAAAGTCCACTACTTCGCTCACCGAATGTCTCTTCACTTCTACCCCACTCACGGGCGAGAAGGTGCGGCCAATGCGGGCGAACATCAACTTCAGATACTCATAAATCTCGGTGCTGGTGCCTACGGTGGAGCGGGGATTGGAGGTGTTGACCTTCTGCTCGATGGCGACTGCCGGTGAGAGTCCGTGGATATAATCCACCTCAGGCTTGGTCATACGCCCCAGGAACTGGCGGGCATAAGAGCTCATGCTCTCCACATAGCGGCGCTGTCCTTCGGCAAACAAGGTGTCGAACGCCAGCGACGACTTGCCGCTGCCGCTCAAGCCGGTCACAACCACCAGCTTGCCCTGTGGAATTTCCACATCGACATTCTTCAGGTTGTTCGCCCTTGCCCCTTTTATGAAAATCTTATCCAAAACCCTTTAATCGCTAATCTTTAACCATTAATTTTTAAACGTTAAACGTTACTTCATCACCGCCATCCGGCACTTGTTTCCGCGGAACGAAAGCAGCACCCAGCTGCCGTCCATTCGCTGACCGAAGCTGGCCAGCGTATGTTTCGTCGCTTTCTCGAGGATAGACTTTGTCACATCGCCCTCGGCACCAATCTCGTAGAGCACCAGGTTCGACTTGTCGCCCACCTCATACTCGTCAGCCTCCTCGGTGATGATATACTCCGCAGGTTCATCACAGTCCTCGTTTTTCATCACATAGGCCTTGTCATCCACAGCGAACATCTTGAGGTCTATCAACTCGTCGGTCATCTCGTTCTTGTCGTTGCGCCTCAAGTTACGCACCCACTTCACTGTGCCTATCGTATCAAAAGCCACCAGATGGATACCCTGACCATAGTACGAGTTGGTCACAGTACCATTGGCGTTCACATAGCGGAGGTGGTGACGGTGTCCCACAGCCGCCACAGCGCCATAAGGCATGCGGATACTGCCCAACGGCGCAATCATAGGCATATCCTGATCGCGCTGCACCTTCTTGGTGTTCTTGTTCAACAGGATATTCTTGTCTTCGTTCTGGAAGAAGCGCATCTTGAAGCTCGCCATCGCCCCTGAATCGACATCCATCACCATCGTCACCACTCCACTCGTCAGGTTCTCGTCGGGATCGGCCGTTGTCATCGTCACCAAACCCATGCATAGCAACTTCTTCCCTATCACATTGGCAATCCGCAGGTCGTGCACGGGATCGCACTGCACATCCAAACGGTAGCTGTTGGCAGAAGATTGATTCATCACGTTCGACAGGAAACGCTCGCCGTTGCTCGTGCGCTCCGTACCCAAAGTATACACCGTTCCCTCGTCGTCCACATAGATGTCCTCCATGACTCCCACGCCATAGTCTTTGGCCCACACCACGTTGAGGTTCTCGTCGAACACCTTCGTCACCGAGATATAATCCTTGCGCTCCGTATACTGCACAATGGTCAGCACGGCGAGGTACCTCCCATTGGGCGACACCGCGCTCCACACTCTGCTGCGGTCCTTACGGCCATAGGTGTAGCTGTCCACAGTATCCATCCCCTCCATCAGACGCAACGTATCTGTCGACAGACGGGCGCGCAAAAGAGTAGTCCTGCCCTTCGCACTACTGTCCACCAGCATCACTGAAGCTTTGTGGATGCCGCTGGCGTTCTGCTGGCAACCCAAGGCTCCCAGCACCTTGCAATTCTGGGTCTCGGGCAGATCCGCACATTCCATCGGAACCAACACATCGCCGAACTTCACCACATGCCAGTCGCGTTTGTTCGCGAGGCCCTTCACGCCGTCGGCGCTTCGCGTCAACCAGATATCCAGCCCTTCGAGCGAACCCAGGTAGTGGGCATTTATCATCATGTCGGCCTCCACTTTCTTGCTCTCCTCACCGACCAATGTCAGTCCTTCTTTCTGCCCCCAGACGCTACCCAGCGCCATCATGGCAGCAACCGTCAGTAATAATTTCTTCATAATCTTTATCTATTCAATAAATCTCTAATCTTTAAACTTTAACCGTTAGACGTTAACCATTACCCTTTATCTCCTCCCCAATTTCACAAACGGCACCAGCACCTCTTCCATCGACACGCCTCCGTGCTGGAAGGTGCCGTTGTAGTAACGCACATACTCGTTGTAGTTGTTCGGGTAGGCGAAGAAGTCGCTGTCCATGCAGAAGATATAGGGACTCGTCACATGGCGGCGCGGCAGGAATATCTTCGCCGGATCCTTCACCTCGAAGACCTCCTTGGGGTTATAGTCGAGCAGACGGCCCTGCTTGTAGCGCAGGTTCACGCTGATGCCCTTGTCGCCCTTCACCTTCACGGGATGGTCGATACGCACGCTTCCGTGGTCGGTGGTGATGATAACATTCACATCCTTGTCGCTCACCGCCTTCAGGATTTCCAACAGCGGAGAATGCTCCATCCACGACAGCGTGAGGCTGCGGTAGGCCTTCTCGTCCACCGCCAGCTCGCGCACGATGTCGCTGTCTGTACGGGCATGCGAGAGCATATCGATGAAGTTGTAGATAATCACATTCAGCCTGTTCCGCAGCAACTCAGGCACGCGCTCTACCAGCTTGTGGCCATACTGTGCGTTGAGCACCTTGTTGTACGAATGCCTGATATTCAATCCGTGGCGGCGCAGGTTCTCCTCCAGCAGCTCGTCTTCGTACTGGTTTTTCCATCCCTCCTCGTCTTCGTTCACCCAGTACTGCGGGTATTTTCGTTCAATCTCGCTCGGCATCAATCCGGCAAACATCGCGTTGCGGGCAAACTGCGTCGTCGTCGGTACGATGGTGTAGTAGAGGTCGTCGCGCTCCGTGCGCAGGTACTGCTCCACCAACGGCTGGATGAACTTCCACTGGTCGTAGCGGAAGTTGTCTATCACGATGAGGAACGTCGGTTTGTCCTCCTTCAGCAGCGGGAACATCCTCTCATTGAGCACCGTGGGCGACAGCAGCGGCTTCTCGGTGCTGCCACTCAGCCAGTCGACATAGTTGCGCTCGTAGAAACGGCAGAACTGCTGGTTGGCCTCCTTCTTCTGCGAAAGGAAGATATCGTGGATATTCTCGTCCTCGGTCTTCGAGAGCTCCAGTTCCCAGTACACCAGGCGTTTGTACACCTCCATCCACTCGTTGGCATCCATCAATCCCTGCAGCTGCATGCCTATCTCGCGGAACTGCTGCTGGTAGTTCATTGTTGAGTGCTCGCTCTGCAGACGCTTCAACTCCGTGTGCTTCTTCACCGTGAGCCATATCTGGTTCGGATTCACGGGCTTGATGAGATAGTCGCTGATTTTTCCACCCAGAGCATCCTCCATCACTCCCTCCTCTTCGCTCTTGGTAATCATCACCACCGGCAGTTGCGGCCAACGCTCCTTGATGCGACCCAGCGTGTCGATGCCGCTGAGGCCAGGCATCTGCTCGTCTAAAAACACAATGTCCGGTTGCTGCTCTTCCAGCACATCCAGCGCGTCGCGTCCCGACTGTACCGGCAGCACCTCGCAGCCCTTCTCTTCAAGAAACAGAATATGAGGCTTCAACAGTTCAATCTCATCATCAGCCCAAAGAATCGATGTTTTCATATAGTTCAAGTTTTAGTTATAATAGTAACGCGCGCAAGAAGGAAATATTATATCCCGCCAACTTATTTTCGATAATCATTCAATCTATTCCCCACCACCTATATACGGTTGTTCTATGTTTGTTGTCCGTTATTTGTCCGCTTTAAAAGCGGACAAATAGCGGACAAATGAGCTACAAGACATTAACCTATAGCGATTTGCGTGAACAACAACAAGGTCTCCCTTCGGAGGAGAATTTATTGTTGGTTTTGTGGGATTTATCGTTTTACCACCACCCGCCGGGCGGGAAATACGTTTTTCCATGAGGCAGTACAGGGGGCAAGTAAATCGCAAAATTACAAATAAAATTTCCAAACCACCAAAAATTATTTCTCTATATCGGGGTTTTGTTGTATCTTTGCAACGCGTTTTGAATATCTGTCTCAGGGTATGATACTCACTGAACTATACCAAGATAGCCCCTTTATCAAGGATGTCTCCAATCACCTCAGCACGGCGAAAGCACGGCTGCATGTCGATGGTATGACGGGGTCGCTACCAGCGGTGGCCATCGCGGCACTGGCGCAACGGATGCCTACCGTCAGCCAACTCATCATCGCTCCAAGCAAGGAGGAGGCCTACTATCTGCAGAACGACCTGGAAGCCTTATTGACAGGAGATAAGGAGGGAAGTAGGGTGATGCTGTTTCCTACGAGCTACCGTAAGGCCTACCACTACGACCCCGACCAGACGGAGAATGCAAACATACTGATGCGCAACGAGGTGGTGAAAACTCTCAGCGGCTCGGAGCCCCTCATCGTGGTCTCCTATGCCGACGCACTGAACGAGAAAGTGGTCTCGTCGAACACCTTCCGCGCCAACACCCTGCGTATCGCCCGCGGCCAGAAACTCGATATGTGGGAGGCAGTGGAACGCCTGCAGGAGATGGGCTTCGAACGCGAAGATTTCGTCGTGGAACCTGGTCAATATGCCGTGCGCGGCGGTATCGTGGATGTCTACTCCTTCGCCTCCGACCTCCCCTTCCGCATCGAGTTCTTCGACGACGAAGTCGACTCACTACGTACCTACGACACCGTGAGCCAGCTGAGCGTGAAGCAGATGGAAAGGATTGATATCGTGCCGGATTTTCAAGGAGTGAAAAGGGGCGATGAGGGAGAGAGTGAAAGGTCAATAGAATCCAGAGTGTCGCTGATGGAGTATTTCGGGAGCGACGACATCGTCTGGACGCAAAGCCTGATGATGACGGCCGAGCAGATGGAGAAGCTGCTGGCCGACACCCGCAAGGCCTACTCCGACCGCTTGGCCGACAAGGAGCATCCCGTAGCAGGCGACCTTCCGAAGCCCGAGGAGATGAGCTGCTCCGCCAACGAGTTCCTCCACAAACTGCTCGACTGCAAGATTGTGGAATACGGTAACAGTCACTATTTCTCCCAAGCCGAACGTATCGAGCACCATAGTGAGCCACAGCCGGCCTTCAACAAGCAGTTCGACCTCCTCACCGCCAATCTCGCCGACTATGCCGAACGCGGCTACCATCTCCTCATCACCGTCAGCAACGACTCGCAGGAGAAACGACTGAAAAAGATATTCGAAGAGTCCGAAAACTCGCCAACTTTCAACTTTGACTCCACAAGGTCGTCGAACTCAATTCAACTTTCAACCTTCAACTTAAGCCACGGTTTCATCGACCACGACGCAAAGGTGCTCTGCTATACCGACCACGAGATTTTCGACCGCTACCACAAATACACCGTCAAGGACCTCCGCTCCACCCACGAGGCGCTGACACTGAAAGAACTCTTCGAGCTGAAGCCTGGCGACTTCGTCACCCATATCGACTACGGCGTGGGCCGTTTCTCTGGTCTCGAGAAGGTGACCAACAACGGCAAGAGTCAAGAGCTTATCCGCCTGATTTACAAGGGTGGCGACGTGCTTTATATCTCCATCCACGGCCTACATAAAATCAGCCGCTACGTAGGGCGTGAGGGCGAAGCTCCCACCCTCAACCGTCTGGGCTCCAACACCTGGCAGGTACTGAAAGCCAAAACGAAACGACAGGTCAAAGATATCGCCAAAGACCTCATTGCCCTCTACGCCAAACGCAAAGCCTCGCAGGGATTCGCTTTCAGCGAAGACTGCTCGATGCAGGAGCAACTCGAGGCCTCGTTCCTCTACGAGGACACCCCCGACCAGCTGAAAGCCACAGTAGCGGTGAAGCACGATATGGAAGGGCGCGCCCCTATGGACCGCCTCGTCTGCGGCGATGTGGGCTTCGGCAAGACCGAGGTGGCCATACGCGCCGCCTTCAAGGCCTGCTGCGACGACAAGCAGGTGGCCGTCCTCGTGCCCAACACAATCCTCGCCTTCCAACACTACAACACCTTCCGCGAACGCCTCAAAGGCATGCCCGTGCGCGTCGACTACCTCAACCGCTTCCGCACCACCAAGGAGAAGAACCAGATATACAAAGACACCGAGGAGGGCAAGATTGACATCCTCATCGGCACCCACGCCATCACCAACAAACAGTTGAAGTTCAAAGACCTCGGACTCCTCATCATCGACGAGGAGCAGAAATTCGGCGTCAGCGCCAAGGAGAAGCTCAAGCAGCTGAAAGCCAACGTCGACTGCCTCACGCTCACCGCCACACCCATCCCGCGCACCCTGCAGTTCTCCCTCATGGGCGCCCGCGACCTCAGCGTCATTCAGACCCCGCCGCCCAACCGGCAACCTATCGAGACAGAACTTTCGGACTTCAACGAGGAGCTGATTCGCGACGCCATTATGTACGAAATGGACCGTGGAGGACAGACCTTCTTCATCTCCAACCGTGTGGAGAACCTGCTCGAGATGGCAGGATTGGTGCAACGACTGGTGCCCGATGCCCGTGTGGCAATGGCCCATGGACGGATGGACGGCAAGGATGCCGAAGAGACGCTGATGCGTTTCCTCGAGGGCGATATCGACGTGCTGGTGGCCACTTCCATCGTGGAGAACGGCCTTGATATCCCGAACGCCAACACCATGATTATCAACAACGCGCAGCAGTTCGGACTCTCCGACCTGCATCAGATGCGCGGCCGTGTAGGGCGTTCGAACCGCAAGGCTTTCTGCTACCTCCTCATCCCCTCCTACCTCACCCTCACCCCCGACGCCCAGCGGCGCCTCAAAGCCATCGAGGAGTTCTCCTCCATAGGCTCCGGCTTCAACATCGCCATGCGCGACCTCGACATCCGCGGCGCCGGCAACATCCTCGGTGCCGAACAATCGGGCTTCATCTCCGAGATAGGCTACGACATGTACCACAAGATCCTCAACGAAGCCATCGAGGAGTTGAAGGAGAGCGACTTCGCCGACCTCTTCGCCGCCGAAGCCGAGGAGAACAAGGAGTACGTGAAGGAGTGCACCATCGAGACCGACCTCGAGGTGCTGCTGCCCGACGACTACGTCACCTCCGTCTCCGAGCGTCTGCTATTATATAAGGAATTAAACGAACTCACCACCGAAGAGGAGCTCGACACCTACCGCGAGCATCTGGAGGACCGTTTCGGCCCCGTGCCGCCCTGCGCCCTCGAGCTCATCCGCACCATCACCCTGCGCCGCATGGCCAAGGAGTTCGGCATTGAGAAGATAGTCCTCAAGCAAGACCGCATGGTGCTGCACCTCGTCTCCAATCCCCAGAGTCCCTTCTATCAGAGCGGCAATTTTTCAAAGGTCATCCAGTTCGCCCAGGCGCACCCTCGCACCGCGCGACTCAAGGAGACCCCCGACCGGCTCACCCTCTCCGTCGAGAACGTCCAGTCCATCACCGCCGCCATCGACGTGCTTTCTGAATTGAAAAGTGGAAAAAGTGTGTAGTGGGTGATACACTAAAACACGGGGCCGCCACGTGTGTAGCGGTCCCGTGTTGTTTTAGCGTATCCGTTATTTTTGATTAATAACTTTGTATGTATTGTATAGCCTCGTCAAGCTGGGGTTTGAAGTTCCCGCCATAGTCTTTGCGGTTGACAACCTTGTCGGGGACCAGACCGGTACCCTCACGGTTTATACCGCCAATCTTACACTCCATGGTAGAGGTATAGACGTAGTGATTCATCTTTTGGAGGTCTCCAAAGGGGCCACCATAGGTGAGGTCAATATTATTGGCGGGCAAGAGCGACCCTGTGGCGCCGCAGGTACGCTCACCGATGATATAGCCTGTGGGCAGCAACGTCTTGATAACGGAGGGTTCTATTTCGCCCATGCTGATGGAGTTGATGTCGCAGAGGACGACATAAGGGATATTCTCGGCGGTGAGGTCGCGATGGTAACGACTTTTTGCGGGGAAAACGTAAGTGGGAATCCAGGCGGTGTGCTCAAAACGTCCCGGGCCTTCTTTGGTACGGTTCTCTCCCCAGACGGCTATTTCGTTGAGGAATGAGCCGATAATGAGATTGACATCGTTCGTTTCGCCACCGCTGTTAGACCTGTTGTCGAGGATGATTCCAGCCAGCTTCGTACGCGGGAGGGTGGTGGCGGCAGTAAACCAACTGTCGACGACAGCGGCGGCGGCAGCAGCATCCGCAGTGCTGCCCAAAGTGGGCAGGATGCTGGTGAGCGAAGCACCCGACTGCCACAGATAGGGAATCTGGCGTCCGTCAGGGAGGTTGATCAGACAGTAATGATAGGTCACGCTGTCACCGAGTGCCGGCGAGAGGACGGTGGCCGTCTGATGTGCGGCGAGGCTATACTGCCCGTCGATACCGTCGAGGAAAGCGCGCATCGACACCTTTTCATCGTAAACCGATTCGAAAAAGTAATCCCTCGTTGCCACTTCGGCTTGTCCGGGCCGGAAGGCAGCATAAGTCTTGGTGTCGTTGGGAGAGGGGTGGATATTCCTTATCACGACGGTCATGTGGTGGTCGACCATGCCGCCCAGAGCACGGTTATAGAGCGTCTCCAAGTCGTCGAGGGTCACGTCACCGCCGGCCTTGTAGGTTGCATCCAAGGCTTCGAACTGGGGCATAAGCTCATCGTAGACAGCGTCCCAGTCGGTTTTTTCGATATCCCAGAACACATAACCCATGCTGATGCACTTCCAGAGGTAGTCGAACTGGGAGGCATAGGAGTTGTAGGCCAAATTGCTTTCCTCCCCGAGATAGGGAAAATAGTCGGCCTCTTTGCGGCAGCCGGTGAAAAACAAGGCGACAAGCGTCAAAATAATGATATTTCTTTTCATGACATTTCGATTTTAGAATTTATAGTAAACACCCAAGTCTATAGTTAAAGTGCTGAGATAGCGGGGGTCGTTGAGGTGGTCGTAACCCTTGTGGTAGCTGACGAGGTCGTAATAGTAGAGGGCGTCGAGGTTGACACCCAGCCAATTATTGATGTCGTAGGAGAGGCTCACGCCGGCGGCCAGGCCTGCCGTGAGGCGCTGTGTCTCGTCGTTGAACTCACAGTCTTCGTCGGTATCATAAAAGCCCGTCACGCTGAAAGTAACTCCATTGCGATGAGCCGTCAGCCAGTAGCCGGCAAAGCCGCCACAAAGCAGATGACCGCGCAGCTTGCTCCCTCCGAACGAGAAGTCGGCCATCACGGGAAGCATGAGGTAGGAGTTGGAGTACTCCATGAAAAGGGTATCGATAATGTTGAGGTTTCGATCCATGCAATGAGAGCGGGTCATATAGTCCAAATCGACACGAATGGCCAGCCAGTCATTGAAAGAGTAGTGGGCTTGGATGCCCAAATCGATGCCTCGGAGAGAGGAATAGCTTTCATCGATACGTCCCGCGTTGGAACGGTCGACGGAGGTGGTGTTCACACCGCCCTTGATGCCCACTGCCCACTGGGCATTGACCACTTCGGTCGTCATACTCAGGAGGAGGGCAAAGAGAATAATAATACGTTTATTCATTTACAAATGAGTTAATAAATTAATAATTACACAACAATCAACATTGTTTTCGAATTGCAAAGATACATTTTTTTTTGAAACAAGAAAATTTTTTTCTAGACAGCCGCAGGCGCGAAAAAAGTACAAAACAATTGCAAGTCACCAGTCACTGGTCACCAGTTACCGATGATTCACCACCACTACTTTCCGTGCCGGACGGTCGCCGACCTTGACGAGGTAGACTCCGGTGGGGAGGCTGTCGTTGCAGACACTGCGGCCGGTAAGGTCGTAGATGTACACAGTTTCGCCTTCGGCACCTTCGACAATGATGCGGCCGTTGGCGGCATAGATGTTGACGGCCGAAGCGTCAGCATCGTCGATGGCATTGCAGTTCTCTTCGATATTGGCGAAGCGCCCCCAAACGGGGTGTTGGCGGTAAGTTTCGGCGGCGCCGCAGGGGACGATGAGGAGGGTGTTGTAATGCTTGAAGACGCCGCTGCCCAAAGTGGGAGGCACTGTGCAGCCGAGGATCAGCGTGTCGAGAGGTGTGCCGCCAAAGAAGAGGCTGTCGCCGAGATAGGTGACGGCGGCGGGCAGCTCGACCTTATGGAGATGTTGGCATCTGACGAGGGCCGCATACTCGATGCGGGAGACGTGCGGCGGCACAATGAGAGTCTCGATGCCCGTTCCGTAAAGCAGCAGGGAATCCATCACCTCCAAGCCCTCGGGCAACTGCACCGCCTTCAAATTCTCGCATACGGCGATGGCAGCATAGCCCAACTGGTGCGTGCTCGGAGGGAAGAAGAGGCTGTCGAGCGCGGCACACCAAGCAAAGACCATTTTACCCACCTCTTCAAGCGTGGAGGGAAAAACGACATGGCGCAGATGGTCGCAACCGTAGAATGCGTAATTGTCGATTATTCTGATGCCCTCGCCGAGGGTGGCAGTTTGAAGACCCGTGCAGCCGAGGAACACGGCTTGGGGAATCGAATCCACAGTCCCCGGCAGGCTGACGGAGGGGATGCTGACACAGCTGCGGAAGGCATTGGTGCCCAGCGAGAGGAATCCCTCGGGAAGGTTGATCGGGACGGCTAGAGAGCTGTCGTCGGTGAATGCCGCCCCCTCGATGACTCTCAACGAGGAGGGAAAATTGATGCTCGTCAAGCTGGGGCATTTGAAAAATGCGTTGGCACCTATCTTCCTGATGCCCTCGCCGAGGGTGACGGTCTGCAGACCCTTGCAGCCCCAGAACACCTGCGGCGAAATCGAATCCATGGTCCCCGGCAGGCTGATGGAGAGAATGCTGTTGCAGTCACCAAAGGCCACAATGCCTATCGTCCGGAAGCCATCGGGGAGGTTGAGCGGGGTGGCGAGGAGCGTGTCGTACTGGAAGGCGTAGCCCCCAATCACCCGCAACGTCGAGGGGTAGTTGATGTTGGTGAGGCTGCCGCATTCGCGGAAGGCGCACTGGCCTATTGTCTCCACGCCTTCGCCGAGGGTGACACTCTGCAGGCTGTAGCAATGGTTGAAGGCCCACTCGCCGATGGTGCTCACGCCGCCGGGGATGCTTATCTGCTCAAGCGACTCGCACCAACCGAAAGCGGCGATGCCAATGGAGTCCAGGCTAGCGGGAAGAGTTATCGAATGAAGACTGGAGCAGTAGTCGAAAGCGTTGTCGTCAATGACGGTGAGGCCGTCGGGGAAGGCTATCGTCTGCAGACTCTTGCAGCGGGCAAAAGAATACTTGCCGATGGTGGTCAGGCTTGCGGGGAGGTTGACCACAGTGAGCATGGTGTCGTAAAAGAAGCATCTGTAGGGAATTTCGGTGACACCTTCGGGGATGTTGACGGAGGTGAGGCTGTAGCACCTGCAGAAAGCCCATTCGTCAATGGCGGTGACGCTGGAGGGAATGGTGACGGAAGTCAGGCCGATGCAGTCAGAGAAAGCAGAATAACCTATCGAGGTGACGCCTTGCGGGATGTTGATGGAGGCCAGTCTGAAGCATTGACGGAAGCAGTTACGGTCGAGGGTGGCGACGCTGGCAGGCAGGGTGATGGCCGTCACGGAGTCGCAGCGCCGGAAGGCGTTGCTGCCCACCTTGGTCACGGCGTGGTTGGTGCCGAGGAAAGGCACCGAGTCGGGCACCGTCACCGCGCCTTGTGGCTTGCTGTAGCCCCACCACGTTTCGACAACGGTACTGTCAGCGTTGTAATGCAGGTTGGGGTACAGCGGTGCCACCACGGCGGCATCGCCGGTGCTGTCGACGATATAATACAGCGTCGTACCCTGGTGGGTGTAGCTGAAAACGGAATCCTGAGCCCTGAGGCCGAGGGTCGCCATCGCAAGGACGGCCAATGTGAGTATTGCTCTTTTCATTGTGATACGGTTTTATTGCTTGCTATTTATTTGTTTTTCACGGGGCGGATGGACTGGCCGTCGGAGCGGTAGCCGAAACTGCCTATGCGATGGTCGCCGGGCAGGAAGCTGAAGCTCCATGCGTCGTCGGGGCTGTCGGTGTAGAGCGAGGCCGACCAGTAGAAGCCGTACTCGCCGGCGACTACCAGTTCCGCACCGTTGCTGCTGCCGGCAGCGGGCAGGAAGAGGCTGTTGCCGTTGGGGGCGGTGAGACGGTAGCCACCCACGCCGTTCTGCGTGGCCCATTCGGCAGTGGTGCCCGCCAGCAGCTCCTCCCAGTCCTCTCGGGTCGGCATGCGGGCGCCGGAGAGGCGAGCGGTGGCGGCATCGTCCATGGGCTGCAAAGTGGTAAGGCCGTCCACCGTGCCGTAGTCGGTCGAGGTGTTGTACTTGGTCAGCGTCAACAGGCTGTCGCCCTCCGCCGTGCAGTAGCGGTAGTTGCTCCAGTCGTAGAGGTCCTTTGTACTGGTCTCGCCCCAAGCGAAATAGTCGCCGTACTCCTCGGGCGTGTCGGCGCCGAGGTTGCAGGTAGCCCAAAGCGTCCCGCTCGGCAGGCCGAGGTCGACCCAGTTGTCGTTGTCGTTATCGTTGTCCTTATCGCACGAGGCGAAAAGTATAGCCGCCATGGCGAGGAAAAGAAATGCTTTTTTCATGTTGATATATACTTATTTTTCAGTGTGTTTTGCTTAAATCTTATTTGTCTTCCGAAACGATGCCTCGCTTTTATGGGGAACAAAAGCCTCGCTTTTATAGGTGACAAAAGCCTCGCTTTTATCTGCACCAAAAACGAGGCATCGTTTTTGGCATCATTTTACCACCACCACTTTCCGGGCCGGGCGGTCGCCAACTTTCACAAGGTAGACGCCGTTGGGGATTGCTTGATTGCTTGATTGCTTGAATGTCTGAGTGAGGCGGCCGACCATGTCATAGACCTGCACCTCGTCGGAAGTACCGTCAACCACAATGCGGCCGTTCATAACCCATAACCTATATCCCATATCCTCTACGTCGTCGATGCCCTCGGTGCCGAGGAAGTGGACGTGGAAGGTGAGCTCGGTGCCGTGCTCCTGGATGTTGGTGATTTCGAAGGAGGTCTCCGGCGTGCCGTCGGTGAGGTAAGGGTGCGGGTCGGTCGTCGGACCGAACGAGGTGCGGCCCGTGGCGGCGCTGAAATGGGCCTGATTGATGTCGCCGTTCACTGTGTCGATGGCGCTGCCGGGACGGAAAATCCAGTACTGGTGGGCCTGGGTGTAAAAGTCGAAGAAGGCGTTGGCGAACATGCCGTTGTAGTCCGCCGGCACCGTGTCGTTCCATCGGGCCACGATGAGGCCTGTGCCGGGGATGCCATCCTCGAAGAGGTCGGCCTGGCGGCGGTACTCGAGGACGAACCACTGCGTGGGGTCGATGGCGGAGCGGATGTAGTAGCAGTTCTGCGAGGGACTGGAGCCTACGCTGCGCAGCGTGTAGTCGCCGTCGGCGGTGATCTCTATCGGGTCGTCGGCCACGTGGAGCACCTTGTTCTTGTAGATGGCCGCCGTGTGGTTGGGAACGTAGTCATATTCCATCATATCCCATGCATCGGCCGGATAGACATTATCGTAATTGATATAATGGTACAGGTCGGGCAGGTCCAACGAGTGTCCCATCTCGTGGCGGAACACATTGGCGTTGAAGAGGTATTCGTCTGCACCCTCGAACTCGAAGTTGAAGGTGTTGGGGCGCACGCCGTTGAGGGTGACGGTATAGCCGAGCGAGTCGTGAGGGAAATACTCCATGTGGGGCCAGAGGATAGAGGCCCACTCGCCGGTGCCACCCTTGACGATGAAGCTGATGTTGTCGATGTCGCCGTCACCGTCGCCGTCGAGCACTACCGAGGGGTTGACCAGGTGCAGCGAATCGACATAGCGGACGGCACGGCCCAGCAGCTCGGCTTCGCGCATCGAGACACCCATGAAGGGCTGCTCCCACGGCTGGTAGCCGCCAGGGTTCTCCTCGCTGTCGTATGGCTGGAAATAACAGCGCGGCATAATGTCCTGATAGGATATTATCGTGCCGTTCAGGATATTGTTGGGGTAGACAGTGTTGTAGTGGATGTTGCCGTAGGAGAGGGCATCGAAGAAGTTGTAGACGCTCAGGAAGCCCGGCGTGCGGCCGTTGAACATCGAGTCGATGTCGGCGAAGGAGTGGTCAATCTCCTCATCGTCGGCGAAACGCACGAAGATGACGAGGTTGGTGAGCGCATTGCTGTCGACGTCGGTCGGGTCGGAGGTCAGGCCCGCGAGGGGGTTGACCTTGCCCCAGCCCCAAAGGTTGCTGCCGCTGGCAGGAAGGGTGCCGGTGAGACTGTCGGTGCGGCCGGTGTGGTGGATGAGAGCGAGGGCGGAGTCGTAGCGCAGCTGCGGGTTCTGCTGCAGCCAGAGGGCCATGATTCCGGCAGTGGCAGGCGACGCCATCGAGGTGCCCTGGGCGGCACCATAGAAGGCGGTGTCGCCGTTGAAGAGGGTATAGTCGGAGCAGTAGAGGGAGTGTACATAACTGTCGCAGTAGCGGTTGATGGAGGAGACAATATGCTGGCCGGGGGCGCAGATGTCGGGCTTGGTGCGGCGGTCGAGGGTGGGGCCGTGAGAGGAGAAGATGGTGAGATTGCCCTGCTCCTCGATGCCTAAGGTGGCGGTTCTGCCGTCGAGGGTTGTCCACGAGGTGGCGGTGGTGTAGGCGCCGACGGTGATGATGGAGTTGGCGGTGCCGCCAATCTCGCCGACGGTGCAGTCGGTGTTGCCCTCCAGCATGCCGGGCAGGCCGTCGCTGGCGAAGGTGACCTGGTCGCTCCAGACATGGACATTGGCCTGAGCGGTGCTCTTGAGGAAGAGGGCGACGCGGTAGGTGTCGGAGAGGGAGGGCTGGCTGGTGAGTGTCAGGGTGATGTTCTGACGGTTGTTGATGGGGTTGGTACCATTGCAGGCAAACTGGCAATAGGTTTTGTCCAGATATACAGAGTCGACATAGACCCCCATCGCGCTGGAGTTGTACCACGGAGAGCGGCCCAGGGTGTCGCCCGAGGCGGTGTCGATGACGGCCACGCTGACTGCGAAGGGGCTGTTGGCGGTGCTCCAGAGGTCGATGGTGGCCTCTACCCTACCGATATTGTAGTTGACGAAAGTGGATGTCATTGTGTCGGCGGTGGTGAAAGCTTTGTAGAGGTGCAGCTTGTTGCTGCCCTCATTGCCGGCGGAGCCCACCACGAGGAAGCCCTCGGGGTACTGCGCATGGAGGCCATCCATCATGCGGTCGAGCGACGATGTGCCGTCATGGGGACCCGTGTGCGTGCCGAGGCTCATGTTGACGACGCAGGGTTTGCCCACCGAGGCGGCATAGGCGCGAATATAGGCGATGCCGTCGTAGATGCCTGGAAGAGAGGCCATACTCACCATCACAATGTCAGCATTGGGAGCCATACCACGATAACGGCGGCCGATGCTGTCGGGACCGCCGCAGCCGGCAGCGATGCCTGCGACGTGGGTGCCGTGGAAGCCGTTGGGGTTGTCGGTCTGTGCCGCAAGTATCTCGCTCTCGGTGGCGAGCTCACGACCGTAGCTGTAGCCCGCCGGGGCTGTGCCGATGGTGTCGCCCTGTATCCAGGCGCGCTTGATGCGCAGGGTGGTACCCGTCGAGTCGTAGAAGGCGGGGTGTCCGTACTGGAAACCGCCGTCGATGATGCCCACCACCACACCGGTGCCGTCGTAGCCGTGGGGCAGGTCGACGCCGCTGTAGATGTTGTCGATGCCCAGCTCGGCACGGGCGTTCTCGAGCTTCTGTTGCGGCTTGCTCCCCACGTCGAGCCACGAGCAGAGGCCCGACTGGGCGAAAGCCACGTAGTTCTTCATCGGGATGCAGACGGTCAGCATGCCGCCGACACGCGACTGCACCCTCACGTCATAACCCTCAAGGGCTTTCTCGTCACCACTGAGTTCTACAAAGGCGGTGACGTTGGCCTCGCCGTTCACATACACAAGGCCATACTGTTCGGCCACCTGCTTCTCGTCGAGGCGGCCTGTCTGGAGGTCGGCCAGCAGCAGGGCGCTGTTGCCCGACATGAAACTCTTCTGTGCTGTGGCCATCGTTGTGAAGGCCAACAAAATAATAACAAAGGTAAATGTTCTCTTCATGGTGTTTTATGTTTTACATTCTGGTGCAGTTGCCGTTAATATCGAAGGAAAGGGTGTAGGTTTTGTCGAGTCTGCCAGCTTCACAGTGCTCGGCGATGCGGGCACCACTGGCGCCGGAGAGCGGGGCTCTGCTCCAGCTGTCGTTCATGCCAGGGATGGGGGTGGCGGTAGAGTCGAAAATCTGGTAGGCGTAACCGTAGCCATCGGTCATGTGGACAGTGTCGGCGGCGACAAGGGCGTCGTGCATGCCCTCTTTCACGCGGAGGCGTCTCTTGATGGTGAAAGTGGCGGGGAGGGAGGCGGCAAAAGTCTTCTCCCAGCGGTTGGAAGTGACGGCCTCCTCGTGCTCGCCGGTGCCGTCGATATAGATAACAGTGTAGTCGAGGTATTGCAGCATGTCATCGGTGGCGTCGAGGTGGTACGTCATCGACACGGTGGCGGGCACTTGCTGTGCGGGTTCTGCGGGAGTGTTGTGGTCGTCGTCTTTGCCGCAGGCGGCGAAGAGGGTCGCCGCAAGGGCGAGCATTAAGGTTACTTTCTTCATTGTGATATTGTTTCTAATTCCTAATTTCTAATTCCTCATTTCTTGCAACAGCACATCCTCCTTGATGAATCGGGCGAGGGTGCGGTGGCTCTCCTTCAGCCTATACCTATAATATATAATAACTGCCACCAAACCCACGACCAGAAGGACGAAGGCGGCAGCCAATGCCACTGTTAGGATGAAAGTAATGCTATTCATTTTTTTCCTTTTTAAATCGGATGCAAAAATAAAGGGAAACTCCGAAAGGCGTTTCCCATGGCTTCAAAACTTTGTGTCATATTTTCAAAACACAAAGTATCAGTTACTTACAATATCTATTTTCCCTTCGCAGCGTGACGGTATTCGGTGGGTGACATGGAATAATGGTCGCGGAAAAGGCGGGCAAAAGTGCTTCTGTTGGTGATTCCGCACAGCTCGGCAACGAGGGCCACAGGGTCGTCCGTGGTGGCAAGCAGTAGGGCGGCATGACGTATGCGGTAGCGGTTGATAAAGTCGGCTGGTGTCGTGTCGGCACACTCGCGCAGAGCATCGTAGAGGTACGTGCGGTTGGTGCCGAGCAGCTGCGCCAAGGTCTCATGGTTGCACTCGGCATCGGTATATACGGTGGAATCCTCCATCAGCTCGCAGAGACGGCGGTAAAGCAGTTGGTTCTGGCTGAGGGTCTCGGTGGGTTGCGCCTGCTGCCGCTCGTGTTCCTCGACTTCGGCTTGCTCGCGTTGCCGTATCTGCTCATAGAGTACATGGTTATTTTCGGTCAACAGGCGGTTGTAGCGGCGCACACGCCATAAAATATAGCCCACCAGCAGAAGAAGCAACAAGGCTCCGATGGCAATTATCAGATAGATAGTGGATTTCGTCCTCGACTCTTCCAACGCCAGTTCCTTCTCGTGGGTTTGGTAGATGACCGACAGTTCGGCGGCATCGTTGCGTTTCTGCCAGGCGAGAGCCGAATCGATGGCCGCAGCCATGTCGGCTCCGATAGCCAGAGCCTCTTGAGTGCGTCCCGCCTTCATGTCTGCCATGTAACGCGGTGCCAGACACTCGCTTATCTTGTCGAAGGTCATCGTGACATTGCTGGCACTGGCGTAGGTGGTGTCGAGACGGGCATACATGTCGGCCGACTCTCCATAGCGTCCGGCATCTGACAGCCAGATGGCCGCCCAAGTGATGCCCAAGGGGGTGAAGATGCGGCTGGCGGGGATAGCATCATAAACAGCGTTGGCTTCGTGGGCGTGACCCGTAGCCAGCAGCAGCCGTGCACGGTTCATAGCCACATATCCCCTGTACTCCTCAATGATTCTGGACGAGGCATCAGACCTTTGTTCATAAACCGAGAGCTCCTTCTCCATTCGTTCCAGCCACTGCGCGGCCTCTTCGTATTCACCGAACTCCATGAAGGAATTATAGATAGCGAAACAGGTCACCATCATATTGATGGGGCAGTCGTCCTTGCCGTCTTGGTGCCAGCGGCTCCTCGCCTCGAAGGCTTTGGCATAGCTCTCGCGCGCCGCATCATGTTGATTGAGAAGTAGTTGACATTCTCCCATAAGCTGGAATATCGACGATTGTTCAACATCGCGGATGTCGTAGGTCAGGATGTCGCTCAATAGCGCTATCGTCCCCTCGGTGTCGCCCCGCCGATAGAGCATCACGGCATAGCGATAGCCTGCGTCGCCATAGAGAAACCAAGAATACGATTGGTCATCGGCCGGAGGAAACAAACCATCCTCGTTGGCCTTCTTCAACGCCTCGTAAGCCTTGCGATAGTACATCTCCGCCAGCCGCACCTGCCACTGCCCATCATAATCCTGTGCCAGCTTGTAGTCCTCGTCCGCCTGCATCAGCCACTCCGGCCGTTGGTCGGTTTTCGGACTTCCCGTACACCCTACAAAAGCCATCAAAGCACATATAATCAGTATCCTATATCTCATCTTGACAATCATTTTCGACTTGCAAAGATACAAATAATACCCAAATAGCCAAATGACTTTCATTCCGCCCCTCTGTTTGGATAATGTTAACTTGCTTATATATTCATTTGTTGTTCGTCTGTTGTTCGTCTGTTGTTCGATTAAAAAACGAACAACAGACGAACAACAAATGTGTATCAGATGTGCAAAAGAGCTACTATATAGTGTCCTACACTAATGTTGGCCCAATTAAGTAAGTTATACGGAAACAAGAAAGAGACGGCCGAAACGACCGTCTCTTTTATCGAATTATTCTTGCAAATAACTACTATCTAGCAACTTACATCTTAGTTCTTAGTTCTTACTTCTTAGTTCTGCTACTGCACGTCTTTCTCGTCGAGGGGCTGGGCGAGGAGGTTGAGGAAGGTGCCCTTGCTGTCGAACTCCATGCGGACGAACTTCTTCTTGCCGTCGACCTTCTGGCTCACCACAACATAGGTGTAGGGTTTGGGCTTCTTGCCGTCGGCTCCTCGGTACTTGGAGTTGTACTCGTAGACGACCATCTTCTCAATCTTGTATTTCTCGCCGTTGAATTTCTCGGCCAAATATTTCATGATGCTGTTGTTATAACGCTCTTTGAGGAGCACCTTGCCAGTCATGATGGGAGCACCACTGTTGATGTCAAAGACAGCATCCATCTCAACCTTCTGTTTGTCGGTGTAGTAGGCCACAGCGTACTGACCGTTACGGTTAATCCATTCGGGGCCGGATTTGAGACGTTTCTCAAGGTTCTTTTTGAAGTAGTCGACAGCGGCCTGAGGGGGCTGAAACTGCTCCACCTGGGGCTCGTCGACCTTGGGGGCGGGACGGTCGCGATGACGGCTGCTCTCGGTTTTGGTAGCCTTGGTAATCTCGTCATCGGTAGCATCAGGATTATTGTGGGTGTAGTAGTCACGTTTAACGGCAGCAGGGTCGGGAGCGTTGCTTTTCATGAGTTTTCCACGAGTGTCGAACACCATTTCGAAATCCTTATCGGAGATACCCTGCTTGGTGATGATCATGCGGTAGTAATTGTCACCGCTCATCTCTTCGATATAGTCGAGGGTCTTCACCTTATAGCCGGGATAATTATTGTTGAAATAACTGGTGAGCATCGTGGGGCATTCCTCGAACTTGACAGGGAAAGCGGAATACTGCCAGTCACCACCGGCGGTGAAGTAACTGCGACCCTCCTGACCATCGATGAGAATCTCGGCGATGTACTGTCCCGGAGCCTGATACCAAGTCCTCACCTTGTAGGAGTCGTAGGTCTTCTCAAGAGTGAGCAACACCGAGCGAGGCACAGCGGTTTCTTTGATTTTGGTCTGAGCGCCAGCCATCAAAGGCAGGAGCAGCGCAAAGGCAAAAACTATCTTTTTCATATTGTGAAATTGTTTGTTGCTTGTATTGTATTTTTGTCTGAATGTTTAGTACCCGTACATGCATTTTTCTTGCAATTCTACTTAACCAGCGTCTATTTGAACAGCACGTCTTTGCGGTCGGGACTGATGCTGACAGCAGCAATATTGACACCCGTCTGCTCTTCGATGGCAGCGAGGAAGATACGGAGACGTTCGGGGAGATCCTCATAACGGCTGATACCTTCAAGACTCTGCTTCCATCCCTCAAAGGGGGTAAGGACGGGAGCGATATGGGCGGTGTTGTACTCGAAAGGAATCTCGTCGGTGCGTTTACCCTCTATATCATAGTGGGTACACATATTGACCGTCTCGAAGTCATTCATCACGTCGGGCTTGGTGACGTAGAGTTCGGTGACACCGTTAATCATGCAGGCATAGCGCAGCGCCGGAAGGTCAATCCAACCGCAACGACGCGGACGCCCGGTGGTGGCACCATATTCATGACCCTGCTCACAGAGTTTACGACCGATTTCGTCGTCGAGCTGCGTGGGGAAAGGACCAGCCCCGACACGTGTGCAATAGGCTTTGGTGATGCCCATCACCTTGCCGATAGTGCACGGAGCCACACCAAGACCGGTGCAGACACCTGCGGTGATGGTGTTGCTGGAGGTAACGAATGGATAGGTACCGAAATCGATGTCGAGCATCATAGCCTGTGCGCCCTCGGCAAGGACTTTCTTGTCCTCACGGAGGCACTGGTTGATAAAGTATTCGCTATTGACAAAGCGGAACTTCTTCAGCGTGGCGAGGCTCTCCATCCACACCTTCTCGTATTCGCTGAGAGGCATGTTATCGATGCGGAAAGAGTCGACATCGAAGCCCATAGCATGCGCCATCATCAGGTGTTGACGCTTGAGTTGACCATAGCGCTCAATGAAGTCGGGTGTCATGATGTCACCCACACGAAGTCCTGTACGGGCAATCTTGTCGGTATAGGCAGGTCCGATACCCTTGAGGGTGGAGCCAATTTTTGAGTTCCCTTTGGCCTGCTCGTTAGCAGCATCCATCATGCGGTGAGAAGGCAGGATAAGATGCGCCTTCTTACTGATAAAAAGATTTTTCGTGGCATCGACACCCTTTTCAGCAATACCTTCTATCTCCTGACGGAAAATGCGGGGCTCGATAAGCACACCATTGCCAATGAGGTTAATTTTGTCTTTATGAAAAATACCGCTGGGGATGATATGGAGCACATGTTTCATGCCGTTGAACTCGAGGGTGTGACCGGCATTGGGGCCACCCTGAAAACGAGCCACCACGTCATAGTTCGGAGTCAGCACGTCGACAATCTTACCCTTGCCTTCGTCCCCCCACTGCAGTCCTAAGAGAACATCTATCTTTGTCATATCTACTTTATATTCAATAGTTAATAATCACAAGATCCACACAAACACTCGTCAACACAAAATGCAAAAATACAAATAATAGACGACGTGACAAAATTTATTTTATTCATCACGTTTCCGCTTGAACCACTCGACAAACCTGGGCAGGTCGTCAAGGGGTTGGAATCCTGTTTTGAAAGGCTCTTCTGGCACGGGAACGGTCTCCATGTATCCGATGAGGGTGGCACAGTCGAACTCGCCCAGCAGGGCCTCGAGGGTCACATAAACTCCCACCTGGAAGTCCTCATCCTGCCGCTGGCCCTCTTCGACAGCAATGCGCAATCCCAACATCTCAGGCTCTTCCTCGCACTCCAACTGCTGAAAGAACATTTTTCGAGTGTCGAAAAGCATCTTGTCGAAGCGCACCTTGAGCTCGGTTCCCATGGGCTGTTTGAAAGCGATGAACTCCCACCAGTCGAGGTCGGGGGCATTGTCGACAAGTTCCACCACATAGCGAAAGAGGTCGGTATCGCCTTCAGCGGTGAAGGTGAGGGTGCGACCATTGGCGGTTGCATCGCCTATCTCGCAGGTGAGGCCGTCGCAGTATTTCGTCAGCTGGTACTGGAGAGCATTTTCCAGCTGCTCGCGCTCTTTGTCTTCGAGGTCTCCAAGGCTTACCAACTGCTCGTTGTGGTCCTGAAACCATTGCCAAAATTTCTCTATTTTTTCCATATCTGTTTCTTTCTCCCCGCTTTGTGAAAATCCATAAAACCAGATAACTATAGATTTATTGATTGCGCCACAGACGGGAGGTTTATATTATAATTGCCTCGGGATCAAGGGAAACACCAAATTTTCGTTTCACATCTTGTTGAATAGCGATAGCGAGGGATTGCACCTCTTCTCCAGAACAGCCATCAGTATTATATAGCACCAATGCATTTTTAGGCCACACTCCTGCCCTACCCTGTGTGCAACCTTTCCAACCGGCTTTATCTATCAACCAGCCGGCAGAAAGTTTGTATCCAATTAAAGATTGAATATTGGAAATTGAAACGGGGTGGGCATCGGGCATATTGGGGTATTCCGCTTTCAGATGAAGGTAGGTCTCTTCATCCACCACAGGGTTTTTAAAGAAGCTGCCGGCCGAACCGTTTTCCTCGGGACGAGGAAGTTTACTCCAACGCAACTCAGTAATAGCATCACGTAACTGCTGAGCAGTATCATGAGGCAACCCTTCGAGGGCTTTGTAGCTGAGATTAGGAGTGTATTCTTTGTTCAGTCGGTAAACCACTCGCAAAATAAGGTATCGGCCGGGATAGTGCTTGAAGAAAGAATCGCGGTAAGCGAACTGACAATTGGTATTGGTGAAGGTACAACGACAGCATTCCTGCAAATCATAGGCCTCTACGCTGTCAATAAAATCCTTCGCTTCAGCACCATATGCTCCCACATTCTGCACAGCCGATGCGCCCACGGTGCCAGGAATAGCGGAAAGATTCTCGAGGCCAGAGAGACCATTGTCCAACGACCACTGAATGAGGTCGTCCATCACCATACCTCCCCAAGCATTGACAAAATTGCCTAATTGCCTGACAGCACGCTTGCTTGAGTCGCGAGAAAGAATAATGATGGTTCCGCCATAATCTTTCGTAAAAACCATGTTGCTTCCTGCTCCAAGAACCAGTACTTCTTGACCCCGAATGCTATCCACTATACACTCCACACTATCCTTTGGCTCAACCATCACCATTCGGCGCGCTTTCACGTCGATACCAAAGGTGTTATATTCCTTCAACGATATGTTCTCAAAAACTTTCAATTCTTAATTCTCTTTGGGTCCAAGTTCCTTGCGGGGTTTTCGCTCGGGAGGCACATAGTCCATGCGGAACACTTGGCGGTGTGTCAAGAGCAATACAGCACTCAAGACGGCTCCCAACACATCACAGATTGCACAGGCCTGCCAAACTCCGGTGACACCGTCGCCATCGTTGAAGTCCAACAACAAGTCGGGTAAGATAAGCGACAAAGGAATAAGGAATATCACTTGGCGCGAGAGACTCGTCACAATGGCTATCCAGGGCTGGTCAATACTTTGGAAAAGTTGAGAATTGGTGACCGTAAAGGCTATCAACGGACAGAAAACCAACAGATAGCGTAATGCCGGCTCACCCATGGAGAGAATCTCAGGCTGCGAATTAAAGAAGCCTATGATGGTGCGTGGGAAGATGAGTGCCATCGCCATACCAATGATGCCTATGAGGACACATACTTTCATAGTAAGGAGATAGACCTCACGCAAGCGGTCGTTGCGACGGGCTCCGTAGTTATAGCCCGCAATGGGCTGCATGGCCTGACACAGACCTAACAATACCATAAAAACTAACCCCATGAATGAATTAGCAGCACCATAGACCGTCATCGCATCGTCGCCTCCAAAATGGATAAGCTGCCGGTTGAGTACAGCCACCACCGCGAAAGCGGCAAAATTCATCGAGAACGGACTGATACCAATGGCCAATATATTGCGGAAGATATAGAGTTTGGGAGTCCACGCGTGACGCTTGAACCGGATGAACGAATGGGGCTGAACAAAGTGGAGCACAGCTACGGCGGCCGATACCGCCATCGAGATGGTGGTAGCCCATGCGGCTCCCTTCATACCCCACCCCAACTCGCAGATGAAGATGTAGTCGAGCAAGATGTTCAGCACAGCTCCTCCCACCATAATCCACATGCCCTTCATTGGATAGCCGGAGGAACGGATAAGACCCACAAGGTTGAAAGTCAATGTAAGGAGGAACATGCCGGGCAGCACTATATACATGTATTCGCAGGCTGATTCAAGCACCTTGCCAGTGGCTCCGTCGGCGAAGAGGTTGATGATGGGGTGCATCCAAAGATAACCTCCTACCACGAAGATAAATCCGAAAATAAAGGTCAGCAACATACTGTTGCCCAATATCTTCTCAGCCCAGCGCACATCCTTGCGACCCAACACAATGCTCATGCGGGCGCTCGAACCGGCACCCACCAGTGAGCCAAAAGCATGGATAATATTCATGAGGGGAAAGGTGATGGTCAATGCCGCCAACAGCATCTTTCCATCATCAGGACTGTTGCCCAAGAAGATACGGTCTACAATATTGTATATCGACGTCACCACTTGGCTGGCCACTGCAGGCAGCGCATACTGCCACAACAGTTTCCCCATGGGTTTGGTTTCCAGTTCGCGAATGTCGTTGTCCATCTTCAACTTTTAATTCTATTCTTCAATGCCGTAAGGGCATTGTAGGCGATAAGACCATTTGCCAACTCGAGGCTGCGCTCGTCAATCATGAGGTTGGGGCGATGGAGATTCGAGAAGGGAGTGCCGGGTTCATGGATGCCGATGCGGAAATAACAAGCGGGAATCTTCTGCGCGAAGAAGGCAAAATCCTCCGCCGTCATGCGGAGGTCAAGCCACTCAACATTCTCCTTTCCGAGGAAAGCACAAGCATTATCGTAGACCTGCTGAGTACAGGCATCGTCATTGAAGACATAGGGGTAGCCATAGTCGATGAAAAGGTCACATTCGGCACCCATGGCTTCCGCCACACCGGTACTGATCTTGCGAATCTTCTCGTGGGCTTCGAGACGCCATTTCTCGTCGAAAGTACGGATGATACCTTCCATCTTCACCGTGTCGGGGATGATATTAGTACGACCGCCCACCTCCTGTATCTTGCCGATGGTAAGCACCGTAGGCATCATAGGAGCGGCGTTGCGCGAGACCACCTGCTGCAGGGCTATAACGATATGGCTGGCCACCACAATGGGATCGACAGAGAGATGCGGCGTAGCTCCATGACCACCCAAACCCTTGACGGCCCAGTAGAGCTCATCTGTGGAAGCCATATATTTACCCTTGCGCATACCCACCTTGCCGAAGTCCATCTCAGGCAGGCAATGGAACGAGTAAATCTCATCGGGAGTCACCTCGTCAAAGAGACCGTCTTCCATCATCATTCGGGCACCCCCGGGGTATTTCTCCTCGCTAGGCTCGAAAATGAACATCAGTGTTCCGCTGAACTGATCACGCAATTGGATGAGAATCTTGATAGCGCCAAGCAGTGAGCAAGTGTGCATATCGTGCCCGCAGGCATGCATCACACCAGGCTTCTCACTGGTAAACGGCAAACCCGTGCACTCGGTGATAGGCAGCGCGTCGTAGTCGGAACGCAAGGCCACACAGTAGCTGTCGGGATCTTTACCGCGCAACATGGCCATCACACCGGTTTTGCCGATGCCCGTCTTGGGTTCCAATCCCATCGCGCGCAGTCTCTCGGCCACGAATTCCATGGTGCCATACTCCTCCTGCGAGAGGTCGGGATGGCGGTGCATCCAGCGTCGCCACTCAATCACCTCCTCCCGCTGCGCGTGAGCCAATTGCTTGATTTTGACTATCAAATTATCCATTAAGCTTTCTTAATATTGATGCTTGTGGTCTTACCATCAATAATATCAATCTCGGTGCCATCCTTCACCTCGGGAACGAGGGTCAGCGAGGTGCAGAGTGTCTCTGTGCAGATGTATTCACGGTGGCACTCCACGGCGGCATCCCATTCGCCATTCTGAAGCTCGACGACGATTCGGTCGGTGACATCAAATTGCTCCTTACGAATATTCTGGATGCGGTTGACCAGCTCACGGGCAATACCTTCGTCGATGAGCTCGGGGGTGAGTTGGATATCGAGGGCCACAGTGAGTGAGCCGTCATTAGCCACCACCCAGCCGGGGATGTCCTGCGTGGCGATTTCTACGTCGGAAATCAGCACCTCGCAGTCCTGACCTTCGACGCTGACCACACAACGGCCGTCGGCCTCGAGGGCGTTGATCTGCTGTTGGCTGAAGGCCATGATGGCAGCACCGAGAGCTTTCATCACCTTGCCATAGCGAGGACCGAGTGTCTTAAAGTTAGGCTTAATTTTCTTCACTAAAAGGTTGTTATCTGCCGCAAGGAATTCAATCTCCTTGATATTAAGTTCGGAGCAGATAAGGTGCTGCACCTTCTCAATCTGTGCCTTCATCGCCTCGTCGCGCACGGGGATGACAATCTTCTGTAACGGCTGTCGCACACGGAGGTTACTCTTCTTGCGCAGGCCGAGAACCATGGAGCAGACCTTCTGGGCCAACTGCATTCGCTCCTCAAGGGCTTTATCGACCATCTCAGCATGGTATTCGGGGAAGTCCAAGTGATGCACCGACTCCACAGTAAAGCGCTTGGTGACGGCGTTGAGGTCGAGGAACAAACGCTCGCTGAAGAAGGGAGCGATGGGAGCCATCAGGCGGCTGAGGGTCTCAAGACAGGTATAGAGCGTCTGGTAAGCACTTTTCTTATCGTCGGTAATCTCACCACGCCAAAAGCGGCGGCGGCAGAGACGCACATACCAGTTGCTGAGGTAGGCATCCACGAAGATGGCGATAGCGCGGCCGGCACGTGTGGGTTCGTAATCCTCCATGGCGTCACCGACGGTCTTCACCAGCGTGTTGAGTTCGGAGAGAATCCAACGGTCAATCTCGGGACGCTCTGCAATAGGAATATCTTTCTGAGAATAGTCGAAGCCATCAAGGTTAGCATAGAGGGCAAAAAAACTATAGGTGTTGTAGAGCGTGCCGAAGAGTTTCCTTCTCACCTCGTCAACACCCTCCACGTCGAACTTCAGGTTGTCCCAAGGCTGACTGTTGGTAATCATATACCAGCGGGTAGCATCGGGTCCATATTTGGCGAGGGTTTCGAAGGGATCAACAGCGTTACCGAGACGTTTCGACATCTTATTGCCGTTCTTGTCGAGCACCAATCCGTTACTGATGACGTTCTTGAAGGCTACGCTGTCGAAACACATGGTGCCGATGGCGTGAAGCGTATAGAACCAACCACGGGTCTGGTCGACACCTTCGGCGATGAAGTCGGCCGGAAACTCGGTAGCCTTCAACTCCTCACCCATGTAATGGATCTGGGCGTAGGGCATAGCACCGCTGTCGAACCACACGTCAATCAGGTCGGGCTCACGACGCATGGGCTTACCACTCTCGCTGACGAGCACTACATTGTCGATATAGGGTCTGTGCAAATCAAACTTGTTGTAATCGTCTCCTGCATACGGATTTTCCTTCATTAGGCCTGCGGCGATAGCTTTCTCAATCTCGGCACTGAGCTCCTTCACACTGCCGATGCACTTCTCCTCTTTGCCGTCCTCAGTGCGCCAAATGGGCAAAGGAGTACCCCAGTAACGGGAACGGCTGAGATTCCAGTCGACAATGTTCTCCAACCAGTTGCCGAAACGTCCACTGCCGGTGGCTTCGGGCTTCCAGTTGATAGTCTTGTTGAGCTCAATCATGCGCTCCTTCAAGGCGGTAGTGCGGATAAACCAGCTGTCGAGGGGATAGTAGAGTACGGGCTTGTCGGTACGCCAACAGTGGGGATAACTGTGCGTATGTTTTTCGCTCTTGAAGAGTTTCTTCTCCTCCTTGAGCATAATGACCAACTCCACATCGAGACTCATATCCTTCTCACCCTTGGTGGAATCGTAGGCGTTCTTGACGAACTTACCGGCATACTTCGAATAGAGTTCCACATTGACATTGGCTTTCACCCATTCGGGGTCGAGTTCCTCGATGGGAGCAAAACGGCCCTGCTTGTCGACCATGGGCATCTGCTTGCCGTCGCGGTCGAAGAGCAGCAGGTCGCCAATGCCAGCCTTCTTGGCCACACGGGCGTCGTCGGCACCAAAAGTAGGTGCGATATGCACAATACCGGTACCATCCTCAGTGGTAACGTAGTCGCCCAAGATGATGCGGAACGAACCCTGCTCACTAACTTCCGTGGGTTTCACCCAAGAAATCAGCTGCTCATAGTGCAGACCTTCGAGGTCTTTACCCTTGCACTCACCGACAATTTTATACTCCGGCGACTTTCCTTCGGGAAACATTGAACCCACCAGCGGCTTGGCCATGATGATGCGGCAAGGTTCCTCGGTGTATGGATGGGTGGTCTCCAGCAGCACATAGTCGATATTGGGACCCACGCAGAGGGCGGTGTTCGAAGGAAGAGTCCACGGAGTGGTCGTCCAGGCGATAGCATAGGTGGTCATGTCGGAATTTCCGGAGAATCCGGACACTCCGGAAATTCCGGACGTGATCCTGAACATCGCCACACAAGTCGTGTCCTTCACGTCTCGGTAGCAGCCGGGCATATTGAGCTCGTGGCTCGAGAGACCGGTACCGGCAGCAGGGCTGTAGGGCTGGATGGTGTAGCCCTTGTAAAGGAGGCCTTTGTCATAGAGTTTCTTCAGCAGGAACCAGAGGGTCTCGATATACTCGTTGTTGAAAGTGATATAGGGATTCTTGAGGTCGACCCAGTAACCCATCACGCGCGTCAGTTCATCCCATAGTTCCTTGTACTTCATCACCTCCTCGCGGCAGGCCTTGTTATAGTCGTCCACACTGATTTTTTTGCCAATGTCCTCTTTAGTAATGCCGAGATTCTTCTCCACCCCTAACTCCACGGGCAGACCGTGGGTATCCCAGCCGGCCTTGCGGTCAACGAAATAACCTTTCTGAGCTTTGTATCGGCAGAAGACATCCTTGATAGTTCGGGCCATCACATGATGGATACCAGGCTTGCCGTTGGCACTCGGAGGACCATCATAGAACACATAGGCGGGATGGCCTTCGGCCAGCTTTTGGCCCTTCTCAAAAGTCTCATTCTCCTCCCAGTAGCGGCGCACATCTTCGCCAATCTGGGTCAAATTAAGCTGCTTATATTCGTTATAACCCATTTTTATAGTTTTTTATATATTTACAATCAACCAGTTGCACCCTCCAGGGCGCAACAAACCAAATGACAAAGATACGAATTTTTTTTGACCCGCGGCGAAAAATATTTTCGAGGCAAAAAAAACAAAAAACGCACATAACCGAAACATTATGTGCGTTTTTAGTTGTAAACTACTGATTTCCAACCAGAGCATCAGAGTGCTCAAGAGAGGATTCAGAGGGCGTAGCCGAGACCGACAAACAACTGGTTGGACTTGATACTGCAGTCGGCAGGAGCGTCTTTCCAACGGTTGAGCAGACCCAGGTTGTAGCCCACCTCAAGGCTGATGTTGTTGTAGCTCAACTGGGCGCCAAAGGTGAGACCCAGGTCGAAGCGGTTGACCACATTCACAGCATTGTCGTCATAAAGGTCGCCACCGATGCCGTAGTTGATGTTGGGTCCCACAAAAGCACCGATACCGAGGTTTTCGATATGCAACGTGTAGTTCATCAGGATAGGCACACGGAGATCCATGGCATTCTCAACATAGGCAAAATACAATCCCGGAGCAATGGCGAGACCGCCACCAGCTTCCATATTGTAGCTACCGCCAATGTAGAAACCATCGTCGCTACCGGTAGTAGAGCCCACGATGGGCATCTCAGTGGTCATAGAATAGTTTTGATAGCCAGCATGGATAGACAGCTGGGCATTTGCCTTGCCAGCAAACAGCATCACTGCTGCCACGGCCATAATAGATAAAACCTTTTTCATTTTGTTTGATTTTTGTTGAATAATTTGTTGTTTACAAAATGCAAAAATAAGACTTTTTTTGAAATTGACAAAATTTAACAAAAAATTTTTTCCACCTCCGAAGGCAAGATAGTATTTTTCAACTTGAATTCCAATGACATAAAAAACCTCCGAACCACGCATGGTTCAGAGGCCAAAACAAAAGCGTATGAAAAAAATTATTATCTTTTCTTTTAAAAATTATTTCTTTTTAAGGTATTCCTGAACATTGTCGGAGGCAACGATTTCCTCTTTGAACATATAGGCACCGGTCTTCTCGGAACGGACCATGCGAATCACCTTAGCGAAACTTTTACCAGTCGAGGTCTTAAGGGTAGCAACAACTTTCTTTGCCATAGTCTATTCTCCTATTTTACTTGATTTCTTTGTGAACGGTAACTTTCTTCAGGAAGGGATTGTACTTCTTGAGCTCCAAACGCTCAGGAGTGTTCTTCTTGTTTTTGGTGGTGATGTAACGGCTCATGCCGGGGACACCGCTGTTCTTCTGTTCTGTGCACTCAAGGATCACCTGGACCCGTGCGTCTTTATTCTTTTTTGCCATGACTTAATTGTTTTCAATTTCCATAACCAACTGAATCCCAATAACGAAAGAGCATCACAATCGTTTCATTGGCCATTCAAATCGGCTGCAAAAATACGAACTTTTTTGAAACTGGCAAAAAAAAGTTCGAATTTTTTTTTTAGTAGATTTGGTTTTTCTTCGTATCTTTGCAAATCAAAAGAGAAACAATATATATAGTAAAACACTATATAATAATAGTATAGAATATGGCACTAAAACGAGTGATGGTACTGACTGGTGGCGGTGATTGTCCCGGATTGAACGCGGTGATTCGCGGCATTGTAAAGCGGGCCTCACAAACTTCGGACTGGGAGGTTGTGGGATGCATCGAGTCGTTTAACGGCGTGCTGCGCGAACCTACCGAGATACAGATGCTCGACGAGAAAAGCGTCGAGGGACTTCAGATACAGGGTGGTACCATACTGGGTACCACGAACAAGGGTGGTCCCTTCGCCTGGCCTGTGAAGAACAACGACGGCTCGTGGACCACTGTGGACCGCAGTGACGAAATGCTGCGTAAGTTGCAGTATATGGGCGTGGATGCCGTCATCAACATTGGCGGCGACGGCAGCCAACGCATCTCGCTGGGGCTCGCCAAGAAAGGCCTCAATATCGTCGGCGTACCCAAGACCATCGACAACGACCTGTCGATGACCGATTACACCTTCGGTTTCCAGACAGCCGTACAAATCTGCACCGACGCTATCGACAAACTGGTCACAACGGCGGCCTCACACAACAGGGTCTTCATCCTTGAAGTGATGGGACGCGATGCCGGCTGGATAGCACTCCACTCGGCTATTGCCGGAGGTGCCGACGTGTGCCTCATCCCAGAGATACCCTATGACATCCAGAAAGTGAAAGTCAAGATAGAACAACGCTATACCAAACGTCGTGGATACTGCATCATTGTGGTGGCCGAAGGAGCGATGCCCAAAGGCGGCAGCGTTACCGGAAGCGTGAGTAGCGAGGTGGGCTACCAGCATATCAAGCTTGGAGGCGTTGGCGAGCAACTGGTGGCAGACCTAAAGGCCGCCGGCGTGGAGCACGACATCCGCTACACCATCCTCGGACACCTACAGCGCGGCGGTACCCCCATTGCTTTCGACCGTGTGCTGGCGACCGAATTCGGTGTGCGCGCCATGGAATTTGTCATGGAAGGACACTATGGTCAGATGGTGGCTTACCACCACCCCGACATTGTGGGCATCCCCCTCGAAGAGGCCGTCCGCGAACAGAACCTCGTGGCTCCCGACAGCCGATTAGTCCACACCGCCAAAGGCGTGGGAATAGAATTTGGTGATTAAAAACACAATAAACCATGAAAGCAACGAAACTTATGCTGGCCATGACTATCGTGGCCATGGGTATTGCCAGCTGCAGCACCAAGAAAGAGGAGTCCAAAACGCTGGTACTCTACTATTCGCTGACCGGCAACACCAAGATGGTGGCCGAGGAGATTGCCCACCGCCTCGGTGCCGACATCGAGGAGATTACCTGCGTAAACCCTTACGACACCAACTTCCAGGCCTGCATCGTGCGCAGCATGCAGGAGCGCGAGGCTGGTGTGCTGCCCGAGATTAATCCTGTCAAGGCCGACCTCTCGAAATACGACGTCATCTTCATCGGCTACCCCGTATGGTTCGGCACCTATGCGCCACCCATCGCCACCTGGCTCAACAGCGTTGATTTGAGTGGCAAGAAAGTGGTGCTCTTCTGCACCTTCGGCAGCGGAGGACTGGAATCGAGCCAGTTCAACTTTATGGAACAGCAACCCAATGCCGAGGTGCTTGGAGGCTACGGCGTACGCGCCGCACGTCTTGACGCCATGCCCAAGGAAGTGGAGCAGTTCCTGATTCTCCACCACTTCATAAACGGCGAACTACAGAATGTCGAACCGTGGGGCAACGAGCATCCTGTGACCGATGAGGAGACTGCCATCTTCGATGCCGCCGTTGACGGCTATCCCATGCTCCACGCCAAGGCCCTCAGAGCGACGTCGCATCCCATTGCTGGAGGCACCGAATACAACTTTGTCGCCGAAGACCTCCCCCGCGAGGACAGGCCCGACATGCCCACCGTCGGCGAAATCCAGGTCTGGGTCATCGCGCTCGACGGCCAGGCTCCTGTCTTCACCCGCGTGGTGAGATAGAAAGTAGCAAAAAGTTTTTGCACAATAGGAAAAAGGTTGTATATTTGCACTCTGCGAGCATTGTGCAATATACTCGCAAGTATCGTTTTGTCAATACTTTGTAGCGATATAATATATAGAAAAACATTAATAAATGGAACCCAAACGCATAAAATCAGCCCTCATCTCGGTCTTCTATAAGGACGGCCTGGAGGACATCGTTCGTGCGCTTGACGCCCAAGGGGTGACCATCTACTCCACCGGCGGCACGCAGAAATTCATCGAAGAACTCGGCATCAAGCCTGTGGCTGTGGAGAGCCTCACGGGCTATCCCTCCATCCTCGGCGGCCGTGTAAAAACCTTGCATCCCAAGGTATTCGGCGGCATCCTCGCCCGTCGCGACAACGAAGGCGACAATGCCCAGTTGGCACAATACGAGATTCCGGAAATCGACCTCGTCATCGTCGACCTCTATCCCTTCGAGCAGACCGTAGCCAGCGGTGCCTCGGAACAAGACATCATCGAGAAGATTGACATTGGAGGCATCAGCCTTATCCGTGGTGCCGCCAAGAACTATAACGATGTGGTCATCGTGCCCGCCGTCGACTACTACAAGGAGTTCCTGCAGCTTTACACCGAGCAGGACGGTTGCACCACCCTGGAGCAGCGCCGCCGCTTCGCCGCCTATGCCTTCAATGTCAGCTCGCACTACGACACTGCTATCTTCAACCACTTCAACGAAGGTGAGCAGATACCCGTCTTCAAGCAGAGCTGCAAGCACGGCGAGGTTCTCCGCTACGGCGAGAATCCCCACCAGAAGGGTGTCTTCTACGGCAATATCGACGATTGCTTTGACAAACTCAACGGCAAAGAGATCAGTTATAACAACCTCGGTGACATCGATGCCGCGTGCAGCCTTATCGACGACTTCGCCGGCCAGACGGCCTTCGCCATCCTCAAGCACAATAACGCCTGTGGCATGAGCGTCCGTCCCACCCTCCTCGAGGCTTGGAAGGATGCCCTCGCTGGTGACCCCGTCAGCGCCTTCGGCGGCGTGCTCATCTGCAACCAAAAGGTGACCAAAGAGGTAGCCGACGAGATGCACAAGATCTTCTTCGAGGTCTGCATCGCTCCCGACTACGACGCCGACGCTCTCGAGGTGCTGCGCGGCAAGAAGAACCGCATCATCCTGCGTCGCAAGGCCTTCAAGATGGCCGACCCGATGTTCCGCTCCGTCCTCAATGGCGTGCTGGTTCAGGACCGCGACAATGTCGCCCCCACCGCTGCCGACATGCAAAAGAGCGTCACCTCCACAGCCATCACCGTAGCACAGGCCGAGGACCTGGCTTTCGCCACCATCCTCGTGAAGCACACCAAGAGCAATGCCATCGTGCTGGCCAAAGGCCGTCAGCTCTACGCCAGTGGCACGGGTCAAACGAGCCGCGTCGACGCCCTGCGTCAGGCCATTGCCAAAGCCAAGAGTTTCGGCTTCGACCTCAACGGCGCCGTAATGGCCAGCGATGCCTTCTTCCCCTTCCCTGACTGCGTGGAGATTGCCCACGAGGCCGGCATCGTGGCCGTGGCCCATCCCGGCGGCTCAATCCACGACCAGGATTCTATCGACTATTGCGAGAAAAACAAGATGGGTATGGCCATCACTGGAAAACGTCATTTTAAACACTAATCACACATGGGACTTTTATCATTCTTCAACCGTGAAGTCGCAATGGACCTTGGCACCGCCAACTCCATCGTCATATACAACGACCAGGTGGTCATCGACGAGCCCTCTATCGTGGCCGTCGACCGCAACAACAACAAAGTCATCGCCGTAGGTAAGGAAGCCCAACGTATGGACGGTCGTACCGACAACAAGAATGTGGAGACCGTGCGTCCTCTGAAGGGCGGCGTTATCGCCGACTTCGAGATGGCACAGCACCTCATCCGTGAACTCATCGGCATGACCAACATCAACCGCTCCTTCCTGCCGCCGTCGCTTCGCATGGTCATCTGCATTCCCTCTGGCATCACCAATGTCGAGGAACGCGCCGTGCGTGAGAGCGCAGAGCAAGCGGGAGCCAAGGAAATCCGCATGATTCATGAGCCTATGGCCGCTGCCATCGGAATCGGTATCGACGTGCTGCAACCCGAAGGACACATGGTGGTGGACATCGGAGGCGGTACTGCCGAAATCGCCGTCATCTCTCTGGGTGGCATCGTTTGCAACACCTCCATCAAGGTGGCAGGCGATGAGTTCAACGACAACGTCGTCGACTACATGCGTCGTCAGCACAACATGATTATCGGTGTGCGTATGGCTGAGAAGGTGAAGATCGCCGTGGGTTCTGCCGTCAGCGAACTAGCCGACCCACCGGAGGACTATCACACCCTCGGTCGCGACCTTCTCACAGGTCTGCCCAAAGAGGTATCCGTCAATTACAAGGAGATCGCTCACGCCCTCGACAAATCGGTAGCACGCATCGAGCAGGCCATCCTCGACACCTTGGCGAACACGCCTCCCGAGCTGGCCGCCGATATCTACAAGAACGGCATCTATCTGGCCGGCGGTGGTGCTTTGCTGCGCGGTCTCGACCAGCGTGTGAGCAGCAAAACCAAGCTGCAGGTGCATATCGCCGACGACCCCCTGCGCGCCGTCGCCCGCGGTACCGGCATCGCCTTGAAGAACTTCAACAAGTTCTCGTTCCTGATTCGATAACCTAAGTCAGGAAATAAGACAATAGAATCAGAGGGAGACCATCACGGCCTCCCTCTCTTCTTTATACCTATACTCCCTTATTCCTTATCGTCTAATAAATCGAGGCAATTTTCTGCAATATCTTATTGAGTTTCTCAGAGACCACCGAGGCGGAACAGTTGTGACCGTTGCTGATGATGGCGAAGGCCAGACGGTCACCGTTGGCGGCATCGACATATCCGGCATAGGCTTTCACACCACTGATAGTGCCAGTCTTGAGACGCACGATGACACCCGGAACTGAGACCTTAATTTTCTTGGCGGTGCCACTCTCTCCTGCTACCGCCAGTGTGTTGTAGAAATCTTCAAAAAAAGGCTCTCGACTGATGGCCATCAAGTAGCGGCAAAGGAAGTCGGAGGTGACGCGATCCTGCGGCGAGAGACCACTGCCGTCGACGACCTTCACTCCGTCAGCATCAATATTCTTCTCCTTGAGCCATTCCATTACTGCCTTGCTGCCATTGGCAAAGGTACCCCTTCCATACTGATCGTAGCCCAGGTATTTGAAGATAGCTTCGGCATAGATGTTATTGCTGGTGATATTGGTGTATTGGGCAATGGTGTAGTAGTCGCTGCTATAATAGTCGAGGACTGTCCGCAGGCTGTCAGGCTGGGTGTAGACCTGCATGGAGTTCGACGAGATGCTGATGCCGTGGGTACGGAGGTAGGAGGCGAAAAGGTCCGCACACTGACGACCGGGATTGGGCAACGAAATTCGGACAGAGAAGTCCTTTTCCCCCAGCGGCACTGTGCCACGATAAACGCGTTCTTTTGATGTGGGACTACCATAGGCAATCACTTGGTCGCCTGATTTCGCAGGCCCTGTGGTCACCTCGCAGACAGCTTGCACGTCGATATTCTTAGGGACCGTGCGTACCGCTGTGGCGGGGAAACCCACTCTCGCACCAGGATCAAAATGAGCGAAGTACATATTCTCATGGAAGTTGAGTCCATAGACACCGGCACCATAGTAGTTACCGACATCGCCCCACGGCCAGCTGTCGTGGAGAGGAACCTCGTCGAAGAT